>Ga0105095_10000684_pt1 | contig 16836 bp, 12 predicted proteins | sample PPLLak2March2015_2_FD_79180 | JGI IMG/M metagenome (GOLD analysis project Ga0105095, IMG submission 79180) | Freshwater sediment microbial communities from Prairie Pothole Lake near Jamestown, North Dakota, USA - PPLs Lake P8 Core (3) Depth... | ecosystem: Environmental > Aquatic > Freshwater >...
CAGTATACTGCTGGCTTAATCTTAACCGGACCGAACTTACATACTTCACATTCAACAGTCCGGGCGTTTTACTGCTTTCTGTACTGTCGCTGCTGCTGATCCCAACAGTTTATCACGGATTTATTTACGCCTCAGGGGATGACACCAGGAAATTCAATACCTACCACTCTGCGCTGATCGCTCTGATAACTTTTATGACCGGTGCCTATCTGGCCAACGGAATGACCGTTTTGTGGATATTCGTTGAAGCAACTACCCTTGCAGTGGCGGTTCTGATCTATCACGACCGTACCGAATCTGCGCTTGAAGCCACCTGGAAATATGTGTTTGTATGTTCAACCGGGATAGCCCTGGCATATCTCGGGATATTGTTCCTTGGGTTTATTTACGGCCGTGAAGATGCTGCAACCCTGTCATTTGCATCTCTGTCCAATATTATAAGCCAGGCCAATCCGCTCTATCTTAAAGTTGCATTTGTTTTTGTTGTAATTGGATTCAGTACAAAGATGGGGCTCTTTCCAATGCATACAGTTACAATTGACGCGCACTCAGTGGCCCCGCCTCCGATAAGTGCTCTCATTTCAACAACATTGATGAATGTCGGCTTCCTGGCTATTTTCAGGGTATATGTCCTGTTCTCATCTTCATCTGTCCTGCCTTTCATGAACAGTGTACTGATACTTTCCGGTGTTTTGTCGTTGTTGATCGCAGCAGGCTATATGCTTAAGGCCAAGCATCTTAAAAGGATGCTGGCCTATTCCAGTCTCGAGAACATGGGCCTGGTGGCGATTGCGATAGGGGTGGGCGGCGCAGGCTATTACGCGGCATTCCTGCTGTTAGTCCTCCATTCACTGTCGAAATCTAGCCTTTTCTATCAGATGGGACAGCTCTCAAGGGTTCTTCATACTTTTCAGCTTGACGATTGCGGAAAGTATATGAAATTATATCCTGCGGGAGCACTTGTTCTGATAACAGGTATGGTCTGCATACTTGCCATACCTCCCTCAGGATTGTTCATCACCGAGTTTATGATCTTCAAGGGCCTGGTGTTCAACGGTCAGTGGTTTGTGCTTATTTCAGCCATTGTTCTGCTCTGCTTTATTGTCTACGCAATGAGTACGAGGATAATGCATATAGTCTTTTCAGGTCCCCGGAAAGGAAGTGGTCCTGAAATCCCTGACAGGCTAAACCCGGTAGAGACCTTAAGTCAGTTTGTTTTCCTGGGAATTGTTGTTGTAATGTGCTTTTATCAGCCGCCTTTTCTGGTTGACCTGATAAATCAAAGTATTGCCATATTGCCAGTATAAAAATTATGTCGGATACTAAAAAATATACGGAAACAAGGAATAACTCGTCACCGCTCAGCATTGCCTCAATACCGGTGCTGGATTACGGGGTCTTCTACGATCAGGTATCTGAGATGCTCAGGGATGAACAAAAGCATTGCGTCGCCTATTATGGGGCCGGGTCACCCGGTAACAGGAGGTTTTATTGCTGCATTGCCGATGACGGCAAAGCCACAATTGATGTCTTTTCCCATGAAATGAGCGGACAGAACATGGTGCTTAAATCACTTACCCCTGTCTGTACCCAGCTTTATATTTTCGAACGCGAAATTCATGAGAATTTTGGAGTGGAATTTTCCGGACATCCCTGGCTTAAGCCGGTAAGATATCCTTATGATAATCCTGACCGGTCAGAGATCATGGCAAACTACCCGTTCTATTCTATCGGCGGCGATGAACTTCACGAAGTGGGTGTCGGGCCGGTGCATGCAGGAGTGATCGAACCCGGCCATTTCCGGTTCATATGCAATGGGGAGAAGGTTCTGCATCTTGAAATTCAGCTGGGGTATCAGCACCGCGGGATTGAAAACCTTTTCCTTGAAAAGAGCAGTCCGCTCCAGCGATGCGTACTCGCGGAGAGCATAGCCGGAGACACATCAGTCGGACATGAACTTGCGCATGTGCAGCTCATCGAATCACTGGCCGGCATTGAGATCAGCGATGCATTGCGGATTGAAAGGTGCATTGCACTTGAACTTGAACGGCTTGCTGTTCATATCGGCGACACTGCCGCACTCTGCGGAGATGTCGCCTATCAGCTCGGTCAGGCAGTCTGCGAAGCTCTGAGAACCTCAGTTATTAATACCACCCAATACTGGTGCGGAAATCGCTTCGGAAAAGGAATTGTACGTCCGGGCGGCAGCAACTATCATCTTAACGACGCTGCGGCTGACGAAATACTCAAAGTAATATCCGTAACCGGGAAACGGTTCAATGAAGTGGCTGAACTGATCTATTCCCGGCCGAGTGTACTTGCACGGTTTGATGACATAGGCCAGGTTACCCGCCGGCAGGGACTCAATATCGGAGCTGTCGGAATGGCCGCGCGTTCATGCGGTATTTTACGTGATCTCCGCAAAACTCATCCCTTCCAGTATTACCGCGACTACCAGGTTCATCCGGCGATCATCGGGTCGGGAGATGTACTGGCACGGGGAAAGTTACGGCATCTTGAGGCGCTCGATTCGGTCAGGATCATCACGGACCTGATTGAAAAATGGAAGACTGCCTTAAAGAATATTGAAAGACCGAATTATGATTACAGGCTGAAGCCTTCCAGCTTTTGCATTTCACTTGTTGAAGGGTGGAGAGGAGAAATCTGTCATGCTGCACTGACGGACGTAAACGGCAAAATCGTGCATTACAAGGTTAAAGATCCTTCGTTCCATAACTGGATGGCTCTGGCTCTTGCAGTCCGTAACCAGGAAATTTCCGATTTTCCTGTCTGCAACAAGAGTTTCAATCTTTCATATTGCGGAAATGATCTTTAGTGGAATTAATTTATAAAGGATGATCAGAGAAGCTAAAGTGCTTGCGGAACATGGCAGGCAATACATAAAAGACCTCAGGACCCAGTCTGTTTCGGAACTTTTCAGGGGAAAGCCTGTTATTTCGCCCGGGATTACACCGGATGAGATAAATTCAGTATGTGCGATCTGTCCGGTTAATGCCATAGACAGGACTTCAGGGTCAATTGATCTTTGTAAATGTGTTTTCTGTAAGGAGTGTTCGTTTCTTTTTCCCGGAAAAATCAGGTTCACAAACGATTACAGGATAGCGGGAAACAGGCGGGAGGATCTGATTGTAAAACCTGGTGACAGAGACCGGATCAGCCTTGATGAAAAAAGTATCAGGAAGGAGATAAGAAAGACATTTAAAAGTGCGCTTAAGCTGCGTCAGGTATCAGCCGGTGGCGACAACTCGTGTGAAATGGAACTGGCCGCGACCGGGAATGTCAACTTCGATTTTGGCCGGTACGGAATTGAATTTGTTGCCTCTCCGCGTCATGCCGATGGCATTGTAATTACCGGCCCCATTACTGAGAATATGTCGGAGGCCTTAAAGATCACCTGGGAGGCTGTTCCTGAACCACGTTTGATAATCCTGGCAGGGACAGATGCCTTAAGCGGCGGTATTTTTGAAGGAAGCCCTGCCCTTAACAGGAAATTTATCGAAGAACATCATATTGATTTGTACCTGCCCGGTAATCCGGTTCATCCTTTAACTTATATCAACGGAGTTTTGGATCTCCTGGGTATTGTCTGAACCCCCTGCGCCCTGTTTTAATAACCCGCAGCCTGCCCGTCCTTCCGTGATTCCGAGGCGCCGTACCACACCTTGTTCCTGTCATCCCTCATTATCGCCTGGTAACCGCCGTATCCTCCCAGATCCCATTGGATGATATGCCCCATGTTCAGAAGCTTCTGAATTGTTTCCCAGCTGAATCCGTTTTCAAGAAGCAGCACCCCACCGCCGGTCATCTGCTCGCCGGTCGGTTCCGACGATCCTATATGATGTATTCGTGGTGCATCTCCCGCCTCCTGAAGGTTCATTTTGAAATCTATCAGATTGACTACGATCTGGGCATGTCCCTGCGGCTGCATATCACCCCCCATTACTCCGAAGCTTACCCAGGGTTTTCCGCCCTTTGTAATAAAGGCCGGTATTATAGTGTGAAATGGCCTTTTCCCGGGTGCATATGCATTTGCATGACCTTCAGCCAGGCTGAACATCTCACCTCTGTCCTGAAGCACAAATCCAAGTCCTGGTGGGCACATGCCCGATCCCATTCCCCTGTAATTGCTCTGGATCAGCGAAACCATATTCCCTGACCTGTCGGCCACTGTAAGGTATATTGTATTACCGGCTTCCAGTCTGCCGGGGTTGTAGATCTTTGCTGCGATGTCGGGCTGGATAAGTTTGCGCCTTTCGGCAGCATATTTCTTTGAGATAAGCTGATTAACAGGGACATTACTAAAACGGGGATCGGCATAGTACCTGGCACGGTCCTCAAATGCAAGCTTTTTGGCTTCGGTGAACAGGTGAATATATTCAGCCGAACCAAAGCCCATCGATGCAATATCGAAGCCTTCAAGTATATTCAGTATCTGTAGGGCGGCAATCCCCTGTCCGTTGGGAGGTAGTTCCCAGATATCGTATCCCCTGTAGGAGGTGCTAACGGGTTCCACCCACTCGGAATTGTGGCGTGCAAGGTCATCATAGGTAAGGAAGCCGCCCTGCGACTTCATGAATGCTGCTATTGCCTTTGCAATGCTTCCCCGGTAAAATTCATTTTTGCCGCCACTGGCTATTTTCTCGAGTGTATTTGCCAGGCCGGGATTCCTGAAGATCTCCCCCTTTGCAGGGGCTTTGCCTTCAGGCATATATGTCTCTTTAATATTCGGGTAATCCTTCAGAAGCTGTGTATTCCTGTCGAGATAATATGCGATCACCTCAGTAACCGGGAATCCGTTGCGGGCATAATTTATTGCAGGCTGGAGAATTTCCCTGACCGATAATTTCCCGAACAGATCATGCATCTCAAACCAGCCGTCGACGCACCCGGGAACCGATACGGGAAGAGGACCGTATGAAGGGATGGACTCATAACCGTTATTCCTGAAATATTCTATTTTAAGCGATCGCGGCGACCTTCCGCTGGCATTCAGACCATACAGTTTTCCCTTTTCAGCACTCCAGATAATTGCGAAAAGATCGCCTCCGATACCGCATCCGGTCGGTTCCATAACACCAAGAACGGCATTGGCTGCAATTGCCGCATCAATGGCATTTCCTCCTTTTTTCAAAATATCAAGCGCAGCCTGTGTAGCCAGGGGATGGCTTGTTGCAGCCATTCCGTTCTGGGTTATTACTTCCGATCTTGTTGCAAAATCCCTACCGGTCACCCTGTCCTGTGAAAAAACCAATGACGGGGGGACCAGAATGAGGATAACAAAAATTACTTTCTTAAACATATTCTGCTCCATCTATTAACCGGTTGTAAAAGTAATAAAGTACAGCAATTATTTTGCCATGGCTGCGATTTTTAAGTCAGCAGGCATCTTCTCTATTGCATATCTGAGGGCTGTACGCGGCATCAGAGCTTTATTCCTGATCACATAGTCAAAAACCTCCTTTTGCCACCGTTTGGTTGCCGATTTCAGCATCCATCCATAACCCTTCTGTACCATGTCATCACTGTCCACAAGCAGTATGTCCGAAATTTCGAATATATCGTTCAGAAAGTTCCCGTCGCGTGCAGGAATAATCAGAGAAACTGCTGAAGCTCTTCGCATCCAGCGGTTTGACGATTTTGCCCATCTTTTAAGAACATTGATCTTATCGGGATACATTTCCACTGCGGTCCCCACTGTATGGTTGCAGAAAGTGTCACACGACGCCCAGTTGTTTATATAATTGTTAATCCATTTTTCAAAAATCACAAAATCGGAAGGAGTATATTGTTTCCTGATGTTGTACGACCAGTTGCAGGCAATAAATGTCTCTTCAAGCATGCCCGATTTCCATAGCTCTTCACACAGGCCGAATACATAAGGTTTGCAGCTCTCCTTTAACTTTTTGTAGTACTCTTTCCCGATGCTTGCAACCATTGCCGATTTAAGGCCGTAAAGCGTAACCGGCTCCTTAAAGAACCTCTCTCCTGATTTCTTTGTCTTTTCATCGGCATTCCTGATCAGCTCCTGTCTTAGTGATTCAATAATGTTATTCATTTGATGCATTATCAGACCATCTGGTTTTTAAACCAGGTTTTTTTGTGAAACTATCCTTAATAAACAAATTTACTAATTATTGCAGGAGGACCATCCGGTAGCATTCAGTAATTTTTGAATCATTTTTGTAAATTGGCACTGTCGAATCTCAAACCTGTAAATATGAAAACGCTCCTCTTCCCGAAAGCATTACTGATGTTTTTTCTTGCCTCAGCCTTCTCATTTCAGCTTACAGCCAGCCCCGATGCAATCAAATGGCAGAAATACGAACTCGTTTTCACGAGCGATACGGAATATGAAAATCCGGTTCAGGATGTTAAAAGCATGGAGGTTACATTCACTTCTCCTACCGGGCTGGTTAAAACGATAAATACCTTCTGGGATGGCGGCAGAACATGGAAAGCAAGATTTATGCCGGGCGAAACAGGCAGCTGGACATTCGTAACCGCCTGCTCCGATAAGGCTAATAAAGGCCTCGACGGACAAAAAGGATCATTTATCTGCAAGCAGGGGTCACCGGATAAGGATATTTTTGTGCATGGTCCCATCATCAATCCGCCCGGTACCTGGTATCTGACCCATGCCGACGGTACCCCGTTTTTCTGGCTTGCCTGTACTGCATGGAACGGTGCGCTTAAATCAACCGATGCCGAATGGGATCAATATTTGCGTCACAGGGTTGAGAACAGCTATACTGCAATTCAGGTTGTTACGACCCAGTGGCGGGGATGCGACAGGAGCAGCGAAGGTCTGGTCGCATTTGAAGGCAGCGGGAGGATAAGGATCAATCCTGATTTCTTCAGGCTGATTGATAAAAGGATTGACAGGATAAATGAATTAGGCCTTGTTGCAGCTCCCGTGGTCCTTTGGGCACTTCAGTCAGGAAGCGGCAGGGAGCTGAGCCCTGGGTATTTTCTTCCCGATGAACAGGCAATTCTTCTGGCAAAATACATTGTCGCCCGTTACGGGGCAAATCATGTTGTCTGGTTCCTGGGCGGTGATGGCAATTACACCGGAACCTATGAGCAGCGGTGGAAAACCATCGGAAGAGCGGTCTTCGACGGCAAACAGCAGGGCATTGTTGCACAGCATCCCCAGGGCCGGTCATGGATAGGGGAGGTGTACAGGGATGAACCCTGGCTCGATATCATCGGTTACCAGAGCAGTCACAGTAATGCCGAAGGCACTGTGAACTGGATCACAAAAGGACCGATGAGCATGATGTGGTCAGGGCTGCCGGCCCGTCCGCTGATAAACCTTGAACCCAATTACGAAGAGATAAGGCCATCAATAACTGACAGGGATGTCAGGAATGCATCTTACTGGAGCCTCTTTGCGACACCCATTGCAGGGATCACATACGGGGCAAATGGTATCTGGCCATGGCTGCGGAAAGGGGAAAAAATTCTCAACCATTCGGATTCCCCTGGAACGTCAACATGGGACAAGAGCATCGGTTTGCCCGGATCGGTCCAGATGGGATACCTTGCCCGATTCATGCGGAGTTTCGATTGGTGGAGCTTATATCCGGCTCAGGATCTGCTGATCAGGCAACCGGGGGATGAAGTCTTCAATAATTTTGTTTCTGTTGTCAAATCAGTTGACAATAAGACCATTCTGGCGTATCTGCCTGTGAGGCTTACGATTGAGATCAGAAAACCGGTCGATGCCGGGTATACGGTTAAATGGTTTGATCCTGTTAATAACAAATACTCAGGAGGAACTTTGGAAGATACCGGAACTGTACTCAGGATAACATCTCCGGTTGAAGGTGACCGGGTGATGATATTAACAAAGGAAAACAAGTAGGGGGTGGGCAAACCGCTGCGAACTGCCCGTATCACTCCTCCAGCAAATTAGTCTTCCTTATCTCACCCGTCCTGTGGTTCACCCTGAGCGTCTTAATCTCACACGGCCTGAAATTGCCTGTCCACTTACTCTTGAGGAAAGTCAGGTCAAGCGTTGCTGAAGTCTGAATTCCCGATGTTTCAATACACCGGATGATCAGATCATCATCCGATTCCGATTTCTTTATGGCAGTTATTACGATATTTTCCGGATCTGCCCTGAGGAATGAATTTGTTCCGGGCATTGAACCGCCGTGAATGCCCTGATAAATAACAACAGGCGGTGCAATGAATTCTTCTGCAATCCTCGAAATCCGGCTTTTCTGCCATGTCTCTGCGTGAGGAACGATCATCATCCTGAAAGTCTGCATTCCCTGGTCCTGCCAGATGTGTTCGGCATTCATATCAAGGACCCTTGGATTATGGTGTGCATAAACTGCCGATCGTGCGACTGAAATATTCATCACGTTGTCATTAACGCTGTATCCGTATTTTGCATCATTGATCACAGTGAGTCCGGATGTCTTTCCGTCGATTTTCCCGGTTACATCTATCCATCGCTGTCCCGGATCTTCATCGCCGTTGGCCCTGCGCGTTATAAATCCGTATGGCGTCTCATATGTTGCAACTGATTCATAAGTGTTTACTGGAAATGAAAATTTGAGCATTTTCAGATGTTCGTGCCAGTCGAGGGTGACATCAGCCTCAAGGTGCCTTGCACCTGCATAAAGGATCCAATCGATTGTAAGCCTTGATGAACCAAAAGTTGTCCTGACCCTTGCTGTTGCGCGAAGGGGGCCTTTCTCCGTAAAGTTGATCACTGGATTCCCGAATGACCCATATTCATCTGAGAATGATTTGATATCATGGCTCCATGTATCGCTCGGATCATTGATAATAACGGCCCTGCAGCCGGTATCGCCTCCGAAGAAGACTTCCCTGCCGGTTTCCCTGCTGGTTATCCCGATCGTCCCTGACGCCGAGAATTTTACACTCAGGAATTCATTCTGCATGCCGTTTTCTGATATGATGACGGCAGGCCTGACCTCCGGAGAGGCTCCCTGCCTTATCCTGATCTGACGGTAGCCGAAAGCAGGCAAAGGAGTCGAAACAATGATCCTCCTGCGGCTTCCTGTCTCCGTGGTACCTGCTGTCCACTGATGGGGCAGGGGATTCCCTTTTTCATCCTCAACAAGTGACGGATTCTTAAGGTCCCAGTTGAAATCATACCCGATATGGCTCTTCACATCCCAGGCGTGGGTGTTGAATACAACCATATATTGCGATGCGGGATCCGCTGATGGAATCTGCCATTCGAGCCTCTGAACAGCTTTGTATGTTGTCTGATGGGCAGTATCAAGGGCAAAGCCATATCCTTCCCTTGCAGTCACCGAGTGTTCCGGAACAGAGGTTCCGGCCAGACTGTCGTGGAACTGAAGGAACAGGACACGCTGCCATGCTGTCGTGAGTTCCTTCCCGGGATAAGTGAAACCCCAGACTGTTGAGCCGATGGAGGCGATCTTTTCAGCAGTCACGAGTGCCGCTTCCGACAACCTGTTGCCTTTCTTTATCTCCGATTCGGCAGTATAACATCCGACCGCATGGTGCTGAAGGTCATCCTTAACCGTTGGGAACTGAAGGCTCTCGTTGTTTCGCATTTCACCGAAATAAAGTTCCGGTGTGCTGAACAACACAACGGGAGCCTCCTTCTCGGACTGGATCTCATGAATTGAGTTAATATTTTCCTTCGTGGCTCCGCCTCCATGGTCACCGGCACCGTAATATGACATGTAGGTTTTAAAAGGCTGATCCTTCATTTGTTCAATAACCTGTCCGGTTCGCGACCTGACCGATCTGGTATCGTTGTAGCTTATTGGTATCCTGTAGGTCAGGACCCTCGTTCCATCAGGACTTTCCCACCAGAACATCGCGGCAGGAATGTTTTTTTCATGGGGTCCCGGCCGCATGAAGACGTAGTTTTCCATGCCCTGAAGCTTGATTATCTGGGGCAGGGTGGCGGTATGGCCAAACGAATCCGGATTAAAAGCTACTGTAGCCTTTTTCCCGAAAAGCTTCTCGAAGGTAAGCTGCCCGTAAAGTCCCTGCCTTACCATTGACTCACCCGATGGGATATTCACATCAGGTTCAACCCACCAGCCGCCAACTATGTTCCACCTTCCTTCACTTACCCGTTTCTTAATTTCTTCAAGCATAGCAGGATCGTTTTCTGCAACCCACTGGTAAAGCTGGGCGGAGCTTGCCGTAAACTTGAAATCAGGTGTCTCATTCATCCTGTCGAGAGCGGAACGGAAGGTGCTGTGAGCAACTGAAATGCCTTCGCTCCAGGGCCATAGCCAGACCGGATCAATATGGGCATGACCTATAAGATGTATCCTGATTTTTGAAGCACCTGAAGGCCATCCGGTATTTTCCTGGTTCCTTTCTGCAATAATCCCCGATATGGGACCTAATGTCATAACCGCGCTTCCTGCAAAAGCACCGTTAATAAATGTTCTTCGTGATATCAGGTTACTGGCTTTCGATCTGCCCCGATTTTTCATATTCATTTCCGGATTAATAAATAGTTATTTCAGTCTTATAAAATCCTGAATACTCTTCAAATTTATTATTCAATTTCTGCCTTTGCCAACCATTGCCACGCTGAGGCTGGCAAAGTCGCCTACTTCCTCTCCCAGTGCTGCCGGTACGATCCTGCAAACCTCCCTTGCCGGCTTCAGGGCTTCACGACCGATCACTTCAAGGCAGGAGGGTTCCAGGAATTCACGGCAGCGGGCGTAAACGCTTCCGATGACTATCATTCCCGGGTTGAGTATATCTATCAGCAGTGAGAGTCCTTTTCCAAGGTATCTACCCGAAGTTTCGAATATTTTTATGGCAGTTTCATCACCCTGTTCCGCGGCGACGGCTACATCCCTGGCAGTTATTTTATCGATTTTCCCGGGGCTGTCACAAAACCGGACCGGCAAGCCTGCTAACAGTCTTTCCCTTGCGGCTTGGCGGGCGAGAAGTGCAATCCCGGTACCGCTGCAAAACGCTTCGAAAGATCCTTCCTTCCCGTATGCTTCCGGTCCTTCGTTATCAAGTCTTATGTGGCCCACTTCTCCTGCGAGGTCATTTGTTCCGGAAAATAACCGGCCTTCAATAATAATTCCTGCGCCCATACCGGTTCCGAAAGTCAGAAAAATCATATTGTCAATGCCTTTGCCTGCCCCGAATTTCCATTCTGCAAGTGCACAGGCATTAGCATCATTCTGTAGAAAAACAGGAACGTTGAATCTTTCCATGAATAACCCGGCAATATGGATATCATCCCAGCCCGGCAGGTTGGGGGGCGACTGGACAATGCCCCTTTTGCTGTCAAGTGGTCCCCCGCAGCTGATCCCGATCGCTTTCAATCCCGTCACTCCTGTCAGTTCAACGATTTCTGACGCTGTATTTAGTAAGAGATCAATTGCATATCGCGGTCCCTTTTGGGTTTCAGTGGGGAAACTGATCTTTTTCAGGATTTTCATATCCTCTGTACCGGCAATGACAGCGCACTTTGTACCACCAATATCAATACCTATAAAATAAGCAGTACTCATTTTTCTTCAGGTCTTATTTTATATACTTCCAGAACTTTTCTTCCGACTTTTTAATCTCATTCCTCCTTTTTCTTTCAAAAAAATAGTAAAGCAAAACTCCGAATGAGCCTGCAATTAACAGGCCGGGAAGGAGATACAGCATTATTCCGGAGATGCCCGGATCGACAGCAGCAGCACCGCCATTCTGAAATCCCGGTGCCATTCCCGGTACCGTCTTTCTGCCGACATCAATGCTGAAGATGTTCTTTACGAAGAACAATGAGAAGAATGCAAGCAATCCGGAAAACACGGGCGTGGCTATCCATCCTATCCCGATCTCGCCAAGAACCCTGAAGTTAATATTCCTGGCTCCTTTATACAGGCCGATCCCGATAACGCTTCCCACTATTACCTGTGTGCTCGAAACCGGGACCAGCGGAACAGGAGGGAGGTTGATGCTCACCAAAAGTGACGACAGGGTGGATGACGAAAAGATAAACAGCACGAGCGCCTGCGACAACACGACCACAAGGGCTGCTTCGGAGGAGAGTTCTATAATGTTGCTGCCCACAACTTCTATAACCCTGTTTGAATATGTCAGTATGCCGGCGGCAATTGCCATCCCTCCCAGCAGGAAAAGCTGTTGTGAAGACGATAGGGTGAATATTCCAAGGTTTATCTCCTGCAGATTGAAAGCAGGGACAAAAACTCCCATGACGTTTGCAATATTATTGGCCCCGAGGCTGTAAGCCCCGAAAGCGCCAACCAGTATCAGTCCCGTTCTGATGCGTGACTCAAACCGGACCAGGTGGATATTCGAATTCCTCTTAATTGCCTTTAAAAGCATATATAACAGAACAGCAAAAACGGCCCCTATGACCGGACCAGTCAACCAGGTTGATACTATCTGCAACAGTGTACGGCTGTCGGTTGGATTTCCGGTGAAAAGGTTCCACCCGATGATTGCGCCGACAATAGCCTGGGTGGTTGATACCGGGATCGCGAATTTGGTCATAAGGTAAACTGTAACAGCAGCGGCCATGGCTACCGTGAAAGATCCGCCTATGGCGTTCACTGCCCCCAGTTTTCCGAGTGTGTCCGATGCACCGGTCCCCTGTAATACAGCGCCAAGAATAACAAAAACAGAGGCAATGATTGCAGCCTTTCTGAAGCTCACCATCTTTGATCCGACGGCAGAACCAAATACATTGGAGGCATCATTGGCGCCCAGAGACCACCCAAGAAACAAACCGCTCGTCAGGAATAAAAGGATCATCACATCACAATCTTAATCGCCATCGCTGAAAGCAGGTCGGCCGCCTTCTGGGCTGTGTCCGATATGTTTTCAATATGGTGGATTATATACCTGAGGTGTGCTTTATGAGCGAGGTCCAGTTCCTTCATGTCCTGAAAGACAATTCTCTGAGTGAACCTTGATATCTTATCTGTCTCGCTCTCAAAATAATAAACTTTCAGAAGCTTTTCCCTGACAGTATATGGGGCCTTGAAATAGGCCCTGGCCGCAGGGATAAGCTCTTCTCCCGCACAAACCGACGATTCCATGATGCTTATGAAATTGTGATTTAGGGAGGAAGGGATATCAGGCATTTCAATGCTGAACTCATTCAGGGTGCTTTTTATCGAGTCAATGATCTCGTCGAGCACATCAATCAGGGAAGTCACTTCGGCCCTGTGCTGGGGCAGTATTGAATGGGTTATCATTTCATTCTCGATCGAACGCTGAAGCATATCGGCACTTTTTTCCAGAGCCTCCACTTTCTGGACATGCCTGTTGAATGATTCCATGTCATTGTCAAGATACGCTTTCACTCCTTCCCTGAAAACAAGCAGTCCGATGTCTATGTTATCGAAGAACTCATCGATCTTGAGTATGAGATTTTTGGTGGTCCTGGTAAATAAAGCCATTTTGTTCCAGATTTAAACGATCCTTAAGCAAATATAAAGATATTCAAAGATTATAGGGATTTTTACTTTGTGTACACTGGGCTTTTTTAAAATTCTATGATCTTTTCAACCTTATATCCCCGGAGGTATTGTTTCAGGATGGCCTGGATGTCGCTGTTGTCCCGGGATGTTTGAATGCAATCATGAACCGCTGAAAGCCCGAATCCCATCTCATTTATATTAAAATAGCCATAACCCGAGAATTTACCGTTTAAAATCTTCACGGCACACCGTTCCTCATCGTTCCTTCCCCTGTCGATGATGAAGAAATTCCGCCGGGTGAACAGAAATTCCTCTGCCGCCCTGGCAGCACGTTCGTTGTATTTTAACGGCGACTCCTTTCCGCAGCAGGCTCCTTTGCATATGCCGACCTGATGCTGGAAGCACGGGCCGTCAGTTTCATAGAGCCCCGTCAGTTTCTGACACAGCTCATATCTTTCAACGAGCGCCTGTAATTTTGATTTAGCCCTTTCACGTGATGTAAAAACCGAGACCGGATTGTCGTCGGTATTATTCAGCTGCCGGTGACAGAAGTTAATATAACCTCCTGCATCGGTAAAGCTGAAAATGCCATGCTGAAATCCCGTCCTGCGCTGTGCTCTGTTATACACCGGCTTGTTGGCCTTTATTTCCGACGATTCCTTTAGCAGCGCTATCAGCTCACTCCCGGTTACTTCCCAGTCGATATCAGCGATGATATCACGCATTTCCATTGCCCTGCTTGTCGAGTTGTTTGACAGGTGGGTCCTGATCCTCTGCTGAAGATTCCGGCTTTTTCCGATATATATGAGATTCCCTGATTCATTGTAGAAATAATATATGCCTGGTTCTTCAGGTATTGAATCAAGCTTTCCGGTATCGAGCCCTGGATTTAGCTTTGAGATTTTAGTATTCCTCATGAGACCCCTTGACAATCCATTGGCTTCCCTGTCTTTTTCCGCCAGGATCTCGAACAGTTTTACCGTTGCAAGGGCATCACCTCCGGCTCTGTGCCTGCCATTGATTATTATGCTCAGGTCCTTGCAGATGTTTCCCAGGCTGTAGGAGCGGTGTCCGGGTATCAGCTTGCGGCTAAGGGCTATTGTATCCAGGATATTTCTTTTGAAATTATAACCCAGCGATTTGAATTCCTGGCGTATAAATGAATAGTCGAAACGAGCGTTGTGGGCCACAAAGGTGCGGCCTTCGGTGAACTCGATGATCTCCTTCGCAATTTCATAGAACCTCGGCGCATTCTCAACCATCTCATTGGAGATACCGGTTATGTTCGTTATGAAGTAGGGGATGTTTCTTTCGGGATTGACAAGTGAAACGAACTCCCCTGTTATCTTTTCTCCGTCGTGCTGGTATATTGCAATCTCGGTGATCTTTTCAATTCTGGCACTCCCCCCTGTCGTCTCAATATCAACTATCGCGTACATGAACTGATCTCTCTGTCGTTGTTGCAACTGCTAATATATGGATAATAACCGTCAGATTCCTTTATTGTTTGTATTTTTGTGTTAATAAATTACCAGGATCATGAACGAATGTTACGGAAAGAAATTCATACTGAACGGAGTGATGCAACAGTGTGATCTTTTTGATAATACAATGGTATACGAGGGTGATTCAATCTATGAGGTATTAAGAATGGTAAAGGGAAATCCCGTGTTCTTTGATGACCACATGGAAAGGCTTGTTTCGAGTGTCCGGCTTCAGCAAAAGGAACTTCTGGCTGAACCGTCAGAGATCAGGCGTGATATAATTAATCTTTCAAAGAGTGAAAGAAGAAAAGAGGCAAACCTGAAAATCGTTTTTAACTACAATCAGGACTCGTCGAATTATATCATTTATTTTATTGAACCCATTTATCCATCTGATGAACAGTATAAAAAGGGTGTGAAAGGCATACTGTACTATGCTCAGCGTAAAGACCCGGGATCGAAGGTCATAAATCATAAACTGCGTTCATCAATTTATCATAACCTTATACTGCACAGGGGATACGAAGCTCTTCTGGTTAATGAGGAAAACTGCATTACCGAGGGCAGCCGGTCAAATATATTTTTCCTTAAGGGTGATGTCCTGACCACCGCCTCTGATGATAGGGTGCTTAATGGCATTACGCGAAAATATATTCTTGATATCTGCCGTGACAACAAAATCAGGGTTGAATTCAAATGCGTGCCAGTTGACTCGATCACGGAATATGATGCCGTATTTATGACAGGCACCTCCCCGATGGTGCTTCAGTTTTACTGCATCGATGACACTTATTTTAATGTACGGATCCCCCTGATAGAGAATCTGAGGAAACTGTACATTGAAAAAGCGGAGGAAAGTATCAGGGCATTCGTGACAAATAACTGATCGTGAATTAAATCATTTGCCTGCAAAATTTGCTATCTTTGCCGTCTACAAGAAAAAATCATCAATATGGCAAGCATCAGACAACTTAAAAAAGATATCGATTATCTCGTTTTCGAAGTGATCTCAGACTGTTTTACTTTTGGCGCACTTCATCCGGATGACAGGGAGGAAGAGGTTACATCAATAATTTCTGATGCCGTTGCCTTAAGAAATGAACTTATACAACGGGTAAACAATCCTGAAGGCGGCAGAGATCCGAAAGCCTCCAAAGCGCATTATAAGAATGTTGTGAAGGACCTTTATGTAGGTGTCGATGATCTTTGCGGCAGGCTCAGCGCCCTTCCCCCGAAGGAAAAGTAAAATACCTGTAAACAGTATTACCACAGTTTTCGCAATTTCCATCCCGGTCAAGATTCATTAAACTTGTCCTGTATCCCGATCTTTCCGTTACGGTTGTTCCGCAGCGGGGACACCTTGTATCCTGACCAGCTGCCGAATGGGTGTTCCCCATATAAACATTTTTCAGATGCTTTGAGGCAATCTCATACAGCCTGTCAAGCGACGCCTGGGGAGTTGGAGGATCATCCCTTCTGAAAGTTGGGTGATAGCGGCTCAGGTGAAAAGGAGTGCCGCTTCCCAGTTCACCAGCTATCCACCTTGATTCAGCTTCCATTTCTGCTGGATCATCATTCCGGCCGGGTATAATCAGTGTCGTAACCTCCAGGTGCTTTCCGGCTGCGGCTATTTGCTTCAGACTCTCTTTCACGGGTTCCAGCCGCGCTCCCGTAAGCTTCCTGTAGAAGGTATCATTAAATGCTTTCAGGTCAATGTTACAGGCGTCAATAAATCCTATAATTTCCCCCAGTGGATCACTGTTTACATAACCATTACTGACCATTACCGTGTACATGCCTTTATCCCTGACCTTCACGGCAACATCGCGCATAAACTCAAACCAGACTATCGGCTCGTTATAAGTAAAAGCGATCCCGATATTATTGGCAGCCTTAAG
>Ga0105095_10000687_pt1 | contig 16801 bp, 10 predicted proteins | sample PPLLak2March2015_2_FD_79180 | JGI IMG/M metagenome (GOLD analysis project Ga0105095, IMG submission 79180) | Freshwater sediment microbial communities from Prairie Pothole Lake near Jamestown, North Dakota, USA - PPLs Lake P8 Core (3) Depth... | ecosystem: Environmental > Aquatic > Freshwater >...
AACATTTCAAAATCAGCAATCCCGGCCACCCCTCCTTCAAAAGGAGGGGAAACTTATTTGTTTATAAACCAGATAATTATAGTGGTTTTCGTTATTAAAATATTCCTTAAGTTGACGGCTATGGGGTTGGGGGGTTGATAATACAAATGGGGGGTTTGGGGGTAAATAACAACTTATTAGACAGCCTCATTAATATATTGTATTCCGGGAATGAGTGATTCCTATTCAATCTCTGAATTCCAGCCATGCATCACGAAAATTCTTTATTGTTTCCCATCCTGCATCAATAGCAGTATTGCAGCTGGCAGATAAGATGAACCTGTTTTTATATGGTTTCATTCTGGAAAACAGATTTTCAATGTAATTAAAAACTGCCTGTTTTGTGATCAGATTCCTGGTTTCGAATGCACTTATCCCTCCGGTAATAATAAAATTGTCAGATGTCAGCTGCATCGCTTCATCCAGTTCAACATCACCTAATGGAGGAAAAGCAACTCCCTCCAGTCCGTCAACCTTCAGTGAATTGATAAGTTTCAGGTTATCTTTCTGGTTGCCACATGCATGAATAAAAAACTTAGCTCCATGTTCATGACAAATTGCACTGGCTTTTTCATAAAACGAAGCCGAATATGCTTCAACATAATCGGGTGGGTGAAACATAGTATCGAGATTGTCCATTGACATTATCACCCTGGCTCCATTAGCTACGGTTTCCTTTACCAGATCAAGCTGTGCCTTTTCATGAAGATTCATCACTCTTTTGGCAAATTCGGGTTTTTCCATTAAAAAATATACCGAATTCACCGGACCCATTGTATAATGTAACATTTTTAACGGACTGTAAAAATCTCCCACGATCACAATACCGCTTTCCCCGACTCTCTTTTGGACCTGTTCAAATTTGTCCTTATTAAATTTCCATCTTCTTGAAGCGATAAAGTGTTCAAATAAATCGTATTGCCCACTATAGTCTGTTATCAGAAACTCATTTTGAACAACTGTAGATTCGTCAAAAGAATAAAATAATTTCTCTGACAGATTCCCGGTTTTGAGATGATATTCCTTGTTAGTTATTTTATTCTTTTTATCAAACCCGGTTGAAATTTCAACTTTTCCGCCGTCAAAATATTCATCACAAATCCCTCCAATCCAATATTCGTCCTGTTTGCAATAAATATTACGGCTGAAAACGTCAAGACCAAGATAGTTGATCATATCAAGCTGGTCCTCACAATGTTGTATTTCTTCAGGGAGAATTCCATGGTTTTTATGATGTGCAAACCATTGCCAGTAATTAGGAGCAAAAACAAACCTGGCCGGTGTCTGGTTCTTTAGAATTTCTTCTATGTTTGATTTAGAGCTTAATGTCATTTGTCTTTCAATAATTTATTTTATTATTACCCTGGCTGAATTAACTGTTCCTCCTCCCTTATCAGCACATTCGTCAACAGCCTTTTGGATGCCGTAAAATAATTTAAAATTTAAACACTTCATTCATGAATCCTGAAAAGATTAAATTTCAGGCTGTAATAAAGAAACTCTTTTAACAAAAACTACCTCCCGAAATAATTGGTTTTAACAAATATATTTGTCAGGTCTTTAACAGACAATCCAAAAGTTCTTTTATATGTCAGATAATCAAATACATCAGCAAGATGGCTTACGAAGCGGGATGGAGATCTCTCTTCTTTTTGTCAATCCATTAACATTGAGTATTTTTATTGAAGGAAAATTTCCTGCCATGAAAAAAATATTCATTGTATTATTTCTGGTATTCTGCATACCTTTAATAAATGCTCAGAAAAAATCAGCACAGACCTCCAAATCCCCACGTATTGAAAAGATCATCAACTCACAATGGACTTTCAATTATTTTCCTGATGAGAAAGCCGAAGAGGGGTATGAATCAGCCTCTTATGATGATTCAAAATGGCCGGCAATAAGTATTCCTCATACCTGGAGCACATTTGAAACGACAGGTGCGGTGCATCCCTTTATCAGAAACGCTGCCGAAACGGATAATCCCTACTGGTGGAACGGCTGGGGCTGGTACCGCAAACACTTTATTATTAATCCGGCCGGAGAGGGAAAGAAAGTGTTCGTTGAATTTGAGGGTGTGCAAAAGTACTGTAAAGTATGGATCAACGGCAAATATCTTGGTGACCATAAGGGTGGCTATGGTTCCTTTGACTTTGACCTGACAGAATTCATAACGCCGGGTAAGGATAATGTCCTGGCAGTTGCAGTGAATAACACCCGGAAAGACAAGTTCAGGATCCCTCCGATGGCAGCCGGTAATTTCAATGTTTACGGTGGTATTTACCGGGATGTGACTCTTGTTCTGAAGGATAAGCTGTATATACCGATGCAGGGATCTGCTTCACATGAGGGAGGCACATTCGTAACAACTCCCAGGGTTTCCGAAAAGGAAGGGATCGTACGTGTTCAAACATGGGTGCAGAACGATTACCCACAGCCGAAAGAGTGTACACTCAACACTTCTATAATTGATACTTATGGAAAAATTATTCAGGTAATAAAATCAAAGGTCACGATCAAGCCTGACCAGCTTTACAGATTTGACCAGACATTAAAGCCCATCTTCCGACCACGTCTCTGGTCACCTGATAATCCAAATATCTATAAGGTATTTTCTGAGGTGACCGAAAGCGGTAAAGTAACAGACACCTATACCAGTCCCCTGGGTTTCCGGTGGTTCAGGTGGGATTACAAGGAAAACTTTCTTTATGTCAACGGTAAGAAACTATTAATAAATGGCGGTAATCGTCACCAGGAGTATCCATGGCTCGGAGATGCAATTCCCAAATGGATCACTGTCATGGACTTTGTTGATATTGCAGAGAACCTGAACTATAACTTCATGAGGACGGCACATTATCCCAATGACAAGATGGTTTATGATCTTACTGATAAGTATGGAATTGTTGTCAATGAGGAATCTCCCAGTATAAAAAACCAGGATTTTTCTGCTGAAGTGCAGGAACAGCAGATGAAAGAAATGATACGACGCGACCGAAACCATCCGAGCATCATGATCTGGAGCATGGGAAATGAAACAAACCGGGCTGTTGATTCGAAATTCGCTGTTACCGAAGATACAACAAGGATAATGACAGCAAGGAGGGTCTCAGATGGTTCGGCAGGTGCATTTGTCCGCCATAACGATGATAACCTGCCTATCGAAAACCTTCTCAGGTGCACGATCAGAGGCTGGTATAACACCGATGTCAAAAACCTGGAGCCTTCCGATCCTCAGCATAGCGGAACAGAGGAGCATCAGCAGAATATGCTGAAGGCCAGCGGTATGTTTGGTACGGCCAATCTCTGCACCTGGATCTATGAGGACCATGGCGCCGACAGGGAATATCTCAATGCTCCGTTACTGCATGTGAATCCCAAGGGATATGTCGATGTTTACAGGATCCCGAAATATGCATACTATTTCTGGCAGGCGGCATATGCTGAAAAGCCGATGATATTTATCCAGCCCCATTTCTGGAGAACTCAAAACCTGGGGCAGAAGAAAGATATTGTCGTCAATTCAAATTGCGATAAGATCGAACTTAAAGTAAACGGGGCTGCAAGAGGATCTATAACGCCTGTTGATGCCGACTTTAACAGTGTCACGTTCAAGGGTATCCTGATTGAAAACGGGACTATCACCGCGGTGGGCACAAAGGATGGAAAAAGTGTGACAACCAGCATAGTAATGGCCGGGAATCCGGCAAGGGTCGTTTTGAAAAGTTCCCATCAGCAAATCGGAGCCGACCGTGCATCTGTGGTAATAATCACAGCCGATATAGTCGATAAACAGGGAAACCATGTTTACGGTGCGACAAGTACCGTGAAATGGAGTGTCACCGGACCGGCAACACTTACCGGACCTGCTGTTTATGAATCGGATATAAACAAGCATCATGAGATGGATGGTGTCTGGTATATTGATATGCCGGTTGCAAATGTGATACGGTCAACAGGGACTCAGGGCAGGATTAGTATAACTGTCTCAGCATCAGGACTTGCATCCGGAACATTGTCACTGGAGGCTGTGGAAGTACCTGCTGACAATGCAGTTATCGCGGAGCCTGCACTGGACGATGCAGGCAGGAAGCCGGTATCAAGGCCGGAGATCGATCTTTATACCCTTGATGAAGCGCCGGGAGAAATGAAACCAACATTCGATGAATTGAAACTTGGCACCCGCTCTGAAAAAGAGTATGCAGGTTCGATCGGCGAAATAATCCGGAAAAATAATCCCTCAACTGACACTTCAACAATTGAGTATAAAACACTTATTGATCTCTTTACAAAACATCTGTCGAACAATAACGGAACGCTTATAACTGATGACTATAATTTCAATATCAGCCACTATAACAGATGCAGGCTTATTTCGGGATACATAAATCCTCTGAAGCTGCCACCGCTTTTCAAGGAGTGGCTGAAAAAATATTATGCTGATGAAATAATCCTTAAAGGAAATGAAAAAAATGCCGGGGATGAGATGAACTGGCTCAACTGGATTCCCTCAGGCGGAATCGTTGTGGTGTCTCAGGATGAAAAGACTCCGCTATGGCCGAAAGGGACTCTGATTATCACCAAAACCGATCTTGAAGACCTGATTGCTGCTGTTCATCCTGTATTCAAAAATTACAGTGCTGAAGCAAAGGAGAGGGCACTGATCTTTATAAGCAAAATGAATCCATATATTAAGGTTGAGAATATAAGCAGTGTAAAGGACGGGAAGAAGGTTACAGATATTAAATATACAGCTGAAAGAGAAAGGCCAATACTAATACCGTTGATTAAGTTTATTGCTGAATAGCCCCTGGAATGCCTTACACCTCTCCCGGAGGTCACCCTCTCCCCAAACCCCTCCCCCAGGAGGGAGGGGCTTAAGGGAGGATGGGAGCTCAGGTTAAAAAAGAAATAAATTCAAAGCAATGCATAAACTACATTTAATAACAATTCTTGGCTTTTTCTTTCTGCGAGTGAACTCTTACGCCCAGAATCCCACAGTCGATGGTTACAGGGGTATCTGGTTCACACTGGGGCAATTCTCGGAATATGGAGATAAATACTCCGGAGGCCTTGGCACATACACTGCCGATCATATACCGATCGCAATATATTCGCCTGAAGTAAAAAAGACCTTCTTTATTTACGGAGGGACAACTGCTGCGGATGAGAAGCATCTTCTTATAATGATCTCTTATTTCGATCACCGGACCCGGACGGTACCCAAACCTGTTATTGTTTACGATAAGCAGGGAGTAAATGATCCTCATGATAATGCTGTTTTATCGATTGATAATGAGGGGTATATCTGGGTATTCGTGAGCGGAAGGGGCCGATCAAGACCCGGATTCATTTTTAAAAGCAACAAACCATACAATATCGAATCTTTTGAATTGATCCGCGAAGCTGAAATGACCTATCCTCAGCCATGGTGGGTGCCGGGAGAAGGATTTCTCTATCTGCTTACGAAATATACGAAGGGAAGGGAACTCTACTGGTCAACCTCGGCAGACGGGAAAAGCTGGAAGCCGGATCAGAAACTTGCAGGGATGGGAGGTCACTACCAGGTGTCAAATATGCATGGGAACAAACTTGTATCAGTATTCAATTATCACCCGGGTGGCAACGTGGATAAAAGAACAAATATATATGCCGTTCAGACTGAAGATATGGGAAAAACCTGGAAATCAATTGATGGCAAGCCCTTTGAGCCACCGATTTCCGATCCGTATAATGTTGCGCTTATAAGGGATTTTGAGGCTGAAAAGAAGTTGGTTTACATAAACGACCTCAATTTCGATTCTGAAGGGAACCCGGTGATCCTGGCAATTATAAGTAATGATTTCAGGCCGGGACCGGGAGGTGATCCGAGGGAGTGGATGATAATACACTGGAAGAACGGGAAATGGAATTACAATAAAGTATGTGAATCAACTCATAATTATGATATGGGATCTCTTTATATCGAAGAGGGATGCTGGAGGATCATCGGGCCGACCGGGCCGGGGCCACAGAAGTATGGGACAGGAGGCGAAGTGGTGGTGTGGATAAACAGGGATGAGGGTGTGACGTGGCGTAAATTGCGAAATATTACGCAACAAAGTATGCGAAATAATTCGTATGTACGAAGACCGGTTAACGCACACAGGGATTTTTATGCCATCTGGGCCGATGGTGATGCGGATAAATTTTCCGAATCGCATCTTTGGTTCTCTAATAAAAATGGCAAAAAAGTTTTTAAATTGCCGTATAAAATGAGTGATTATCCTGAAAAGCCTGTGAGGGTTGAATAAAATATTTTGTTGTTCTGTTGGAGAAGCATATTTACAGATAGTTGAACCCTTTTTTTAACCACAAAGGATCACAAATAACTTTGTGGTAAAAAAAAATAGTAATTACAAATCTTTTAATTAATTATTAATTCTGCATAACTATGAAAACCAAATTATTAATCATTTTTTGTTTATTAAATCTCAATGTTTTGGTAAAATCTCAGCAACCGGCTGATGTTTACAGAAAACCACTTAAAGATGTACTGACCGATATTGAAAGGAGATATGATATCAAGCTTCAGTACAGTGAAAGCCTGGTAAAGGGTGCAGAGGTTATGTATCCCACCTGGCGTTACAGGGTCGATACCGGGGAGACTCTTTCGAATATTCTGTTACCGCTGGATTTGGTTTTCCAGAAAACCGGCGACAAAACTTACCAGATCAGCAGGTTCAATTATTACCAGAGAACACCCGAAGAAGGCAAGCGGCATCTTGATAAACTGCTTGCCAGCTACACAAGTCTTCAAGTGTGGGAAGCCAGGAAAACCGAGCTCCGGAAATGCTTCCTCGAGCAGCTGAACCTTACCCCGATGCCACGGAAAACCCCCCTGAACCCGGTTTATACCACAAAGCGAAAATTTGATGGGTATACTGTTGAAAATGTAGGTATTGAAACAATCCCTGGTGTTTATCTGTGTGGATCGCTCTACCGTCCTGCAAAGGGCAGGGGACCCTTCCCGGCAGTTCTTTCACCTCATGGACATTTTAACAGCACCGACCTTAACGAGAATGGCCGCTACAGACCTGACCAGCAGTACAGATGCGCCATGCTTGCTAAAATGGGAGCTGTTGTATTCAGCTATGAAATGTTCGGATACGGGGAGTCGCTTCTTCAGGTGACCAAAGCCGATCACAGGACTTCCTTTACTTCCACTATGCAGACTCTTAATTCAATGAGAGTCATTGATTTTCTCACTTCGCTGCCTTATGTTGATGCAAAAAGAATTGGCGTCACAGGTGAATCGGGTGGCGGGACACAGACATTCCTTCTGACAGCCCTTGATGACCGGGTGACTGTAAGCGTTCCTGTTGTAATGGTATCTTCATATTATCAGGGCGGTTGTGCCTGTGAAAGCGGTTTGCCTATCCACTCATGTTCTGATCTTTTAACAAATAACGTGGAAATTGCAGCAATGGCATCACCACGGCCACTGATGGTCATTTCAGACGGCCAGGACTGGACACAGCATGTTCCGGAGATTGAATTTCCATTTCTGCAGAAAGTTTATGGTATGTATGGAAAGCAGAGTAATGTTGAAAATGTACACCTGGCTAATGAGGGTCATGATTACGGTGTGTCAAAGAGAATGCCGATGTATGATTTTATGGCAAAGCATCTTGGTTTGAATATCAATACTGTGAAAGATAAAACGGGCAGGATTGATGAATCAAAGGTGACTATAGAAAAGTACGATGCTCAGCTGGTATTCGGCAAGGAAGGTGTGTTGCCGGTGACAGCAGTGAAGGGCCTGGATAAGATAAAGGAGGTGATGAAGTCGCTGCAATGACCCGGGAGGACCTGTTTACACAGTTCAACCCCCCTATTGGGTGGTAGTGGATGTAATAGTTTGATGTTTAGCTATATACCCCGGATCAATTTCAATTCCAAGTCCTGGTCCTGTAGGAACGGTAATTACACCTTCATCACTCGTCAGCTTTGAAGTTTTGCATTCAAACGGCAGAGCATTAGTGAATCCTTTAAATTCATGATAAGGTCCGGCATTTGGTATTGCTGAAACAAAGTGCATCATATACAGATACCCCAGGCCTCCCGAAATATGCGGAGTGCATTGTTTCCCGAATGCTGCCGCCATCAGGGCAACTTTCATCGATCTGACCATTCCGCCGAAATAAAACATATCAGGCTGAACTATATGCAAAGCATCGTTGGCAATAAGCCAGCGAAACATATGAATGCTTGGTTCCTGTTCACCCCCGGCTATGGGGATGGTTAATGCATCGGATACCTCTTTTGTTTCTTCGTACCAGTCGAATGGTACAGGTTCCTCATAGAAATCAAATTTGTACTCCTCGAGTATCTTTCCAATCCGAATGGCCTCATCTGATGTATATGAGCCGTTTGAGTCGGCATACATAACCATTTTATCTCCGAATGCTTTACGAACCAGAGGGATAACTTTTTCTGTGCGTCCTGCAGGAGATTCAAAATTATTGCTCATCCTTCCGCCCACCTTAAGTTTAAGTGCTTTGGCACCTGTTTCTGCAACCTCTTTAATAAGGTGTTCTACAGTCACTTCGGCGGTTATTTCCCTTTCGCCGTTTGCCTGGTAAACTGCAATTCTTTTATTATGTATTTCACCAATCAGCTCGCCAAAGCTCTTTCCGGAAATTCTCCCAAGCATATCAAGAATGGCAAATTCGATTGTTGCAAGCGGTACCCAGAGAGCAAGACTTTGCATCTTATAGTTACTCTGGTAAACATAAACATCATCCAGAATCTTTTCCAGGTTTCGTGCATCCTTACCCGGGAAGAACGGCTGGAGCCGGTTGACGAATACCGGATAGAGCGATTTCATCTGGTCGTTGTTAGCTACCGAGATCCCTTCTGCACCATCTTTCGACCTTACCCTGCACAGAAAGGTGTTTTTAAGCCTTAACAACTCAAGAGTGTCGATGATAACAGGATCAGGAAACAACTCTCTTTTCAAAACAGGTTTTTTCAGGATTTCATCGAGTTTTGAATATTTATCGTTTACATTTTCCGTGGCAGCTGAGCATCCCTGAAGGGAAGCGGCAAGAGCTCCGGCAACTGCTGTGCCTATAAAATTACGTCTGTTGGTCTTCATTGGGTAATTAAAGCTAAATGGTTAAAAATTTTAAATTCACTTCATCCATCTGGATTTCCATCCCTGATACATCTCAATTACCTCCAGTGGCGCATTGGTATACCAGCTGTAACCGTTGCGACGTTCATAACCGATCTCACCGAGAGTTTTCTTTTTTATTCCGTCACGGTCACAGACAAACGGAAGCTCAGTTTCAATGTCATAGAACCGTGCCCACATATCACCAGCTTTTGGATCAGAAACAATTCTCCGGTCCCGCTTTCCGTCCTGATTTGTGAATATATCCCATCGGGTATTTTTAATTCTGTGGCTGTCAAGCCATTCAACAGCACTCTTTACCGAATTGATTATTGCCGGTGACGGATCGGGGATCTCCATTAATAACTTTATGATACCAACCGACTCGGCTCCGCTGAATGAAGGAAGTTCATAAGATCTGGCCGGAGCAGCCAGCAGAGTGTTCTCGTCATGCTGGGCACACCATACAGTCGGCTTTCCTTTGACGACGATCTGTGTTTTCAGGATGATCTCTATACCTTTAATATATGCCTTCTCTACCCTTAATAAGTTATCCTGACTGGTAATTTTGGCAAACAAAGGCTGTTTATCTTTTATATCCCTGAGGATCAATAAAATATTAACGATTGCATTGTCGTTGAAAGTGATATGGGTATAATAACCTTTTCTGAGCGGCCAGAACATCGGCCAACCCCCATTTTCATACTGGGCATCGAGAATAAACTTCAGTCCCCTGTTGAATGAATCTTTATAGATCGTATTATCTGTATTATTGAACATCCTTGCCAGGAACTTCATCTCGGTTGTAGTGGCGCTATTGTCGAAAATTGCATCATTAAGACCTTTTTCATCGTTAATTTTTGCTTTTTCGGATTCGCTCAGCGACCTGTGGAAGGGAGTGTTTTTAGGCCAGCCCCCAATATCGCGCTGGTAAAGAAGTACATTTTCAGCAACTCTCACCGACTCTTCCGAACCATACCATTCATCCGGCATTCTGGTTGCTACGTATTGCCAGGGGCGATCATTAATGGAAGCCTGCAGTTCGGATTTTTTTAAATTAAAAACTACATTTCCATATTCTTTCCAGCCGGTTTTGGTTATTTTTTCATGATATTCCCTGGCTGTAGCTGCATCCCCGCGCCAGTTCCACTGACCACGGGGTACATTTTCCGTAAAGTTTTCAATTTCGGATGCAACTATCAGCATTTTGTCAAGCGCTTCCTGAATTGTTTTAACAAGCCATTCGGTGCGGAACTCCTCTCCCCTGGAATAGATCCTGTATCCGAAGTAAGCAGTTGCTACAGCTTCATAAATCCTGGATGTTATCAGGGTTCTTTGAAACAGGTTATACACCTGGTTATATTGATCTACATCAATTGATTTTTTCGCTCTGGTAACATAATTCAACGCTTTCTCAGCTTTCTTAACTCCAAATTTCTTCTCTGCAATTATATATTTCAGGTATTCTTCATTCATTTTCTCTTCAGCAGTTACCCATCCGTTATCAAGAACATGAGGAGCTTCAATCCTCAGAGCTTCCGAAGGCGATTTGAACCGGGCTGGAGAAATATGTTCGATGACATCAGTCCAGTAATGAAACTCCCTGTTGACCTCATGATTAATCTTAACAATGGGCGGATCGATCCATTTACCCGACACATGCCGCCCATAGCTCGATTTGTAGGGATCGAAATCCATTTTGGAGTGATTTGCAAGATTGGTACCCAGAGTATATAATGAAGAACTTACAATGTCATATGACAATTTGAATGCGGGTTTAAGCAATCGAACAGCTTTTTTCCCGTATTTACCTGAAATGAATTCGTTGTAAACCTGATCTTCTGTAACGGACTGATCTTCAGTATATCTCTTGAGTGTATAGAGAAGTATTTCATTTGGGGTGCCGACGATGCGGGTATCACGATAACGGTCGGTGCGGGCTACATAGCCGATCACATTGGGCCTTTTGATAAGGTCGCTCCAGCGCCGGATAATATATTCGGGCCAGGTATTGGCGATAATTCCCTGTCCGTTGAATTCGTTTCCGCAATCAAATTCCATTATTGTTGGTCTGTTGATAGTTCCTGCATATTTGTCGTTGGGGTGTGTAAGGAAAAAATCGTGAGGAGTCTCTTTCATCATCAGGATTATATCGCGGTTCTTTATATGCTGTATGCAGCCTATGGTATTCCGATATTCAGCATCAGTATAGGCAAAAGTTCTGATATACAGCTTTTTGCTCATTTCCTCACAAACCACATCTGCCACAGCATCGACGACGGCAGCAAGTTTCTCTGCACCGGTTTTCAATTTAACTGAATGCTGATTTTCAGCTCTTGCACCGGTTTCAATAAAAGTGAGTACGAGACCATCAATACCGGGAATGAGAGCCAGCATCGACCGGTAGTCGTTCTTAAACCATTCCCAGAAATCAGGATTATCGAGATCGATCGTACCGCCAGGTCCTGTTTTGAATTTATCAGGGTAGTACTTTAGATTGTATAGTGCATGATCCCAGGCAACTACCTCTTTGATACCTGATTTATGAGCCAGTCCGGCAAGTTCGTTGACCAGCTTTTGTCTTTCAGGATCCCTGATCTCCTGAAGGTCCATCACCAGGTCGTGTGAGAGCTGAAGGTGATTTATATTATACGATTTTGCTGCATTAATTGTAACAATATCATCCTCCCTGTAGTCAGAAAGGATGTTCCAGCCACGGATTTGTATCGGGATTTGTCCTGATGAACAAAATGTCAGGAGAATAGAAATTGCAACTGAAATCATCCGGCGGGTAATTATCATTTTCTCTGGTTCTTAAATCTGCGACAATCTGCGTAATCTGCGGTAAATTAAAAATTTTCCCGGAGATCACGCAGTGTTCTGCAAAATAATTTCACCTTAGCCCCTGAGAAGAATTTTAAATAAAGAATGGTTCTCTGGCTACAATACCTGAACCGGTAAGTGGCAGGAATGACCCTTATTTTTGTTCAATTTGAATTATTTTATGACTTTTGGAGTTTAAACAGATCATTGGAATATCAACCAGATAACTTAAAAGGTAAATAATGTCAAAATCAATTAACCGGAGAAAGTTCTTTTATGATACTGCGTTTTCTGCGGCAGGCATCATTCTGGGAAGCAACCTGGCAGAAGCGGCCTGCCCCGGCAGCGCATCAGCTTCATCTTATAATATCATGAAAGAAGTGATGAAATACAGGAAGATAAATGCCCATGAACATGTCGGTCTCGGAGTTTCCATTGAGTTACAATTGGATTTTGCTGATAAACTTGGAATAGAAAAGCTCGTGATTTCCAGACCTATTTCCGCAGTCTCCGGACCGGAAGCCACACCGGAAGAATTCAGAAAGTGCAATGAATCTGTCCTTCAGGCTATTAAACAATATCCCGACAAGTACCTTGGGAGCTGTTTTGTGAATCCTGTTTACCGGAAAGAATCCCTTGAAGAAATAAAAAGATGTACTGATCAGGGAATGATAGGATTAAAGGTTTATAACCAGGTTAAGATCAACGATCCCTTATTTTATCCCATTATTGAAAAATTCATTGATCTTAAAATGATAATTCTGATGCATGCTCACTGTGGAATCGGTGTGGGCGGAAAACGTACAAAATATGGCAATACTCAGCCTAATGCATCCGTACCTGAAGATTTTGCCGAAGCCGCAACCAGGTACCCTGAAGCAATGTTCCAGTATGCTCACACCGGTGGCGGCGGTGACTGGGAATATGCATGCAAAATGCTAAGTGACTATCCGAATATTTATATTGACACTTCCGGCAGTAATAATGAAGGTAACATGATTGATTTTGTCCTGAAATATATCGGTGAGGACCGTATGTTTTATGGATCAGACGGTTCATTTTATCAGAGCGTTGGCACTATCCTCTCATCTAAACTAACTGAGGTTCAGAGGAAAAAAGTCTTTTTTGATAACTTCAATAACATATTAAGAAAGGCCGGGAACCATGTTAATTGATATTAATGCAAACATTGGCCACTGGCCGTTTCAGCAGACAAACTGCAACAGTTGTAAAGCGCTTCTTGACAGGATGAACAGGTTTGGCGTTAATATTTCCGTGATTGGTAACATGAACGGTATATTCTATAAGGATACACAAGCCTCAAATGAGGAACTCTTTGAGGAGATAAACTCAGACAGGCATTTCCGCAACCGATTTATTCCGTTTGGTACCATCAACCCGATCTATGCAGGCTGGAAAAATGACCTGGAAGTTTGCATCAGAAAGTTCGGGATGAAGGGCATCCGCTTATATCCGCAATATCATGATTATGAACTGACAGATCCTGCCTGCATTGAACTCGTAAAGATGGCCGGAGATCGTGGCATTATTGTGGGATTTACAATAAGAATGGTCGACAGCCGGCTCAGAGCATGGATGGATTTAAGTAACGAGTGGGCGCTGAAAGACATAATTCCGATTATGAAAGCGGTACCCGATGCAAAATATCTGGCCCTTAATGTTTCGGGCGGAATCCAGCTTAATGATGAGGATACAAAGCTATTCAGGGATACTGATATATTATTGGATACCTCAGGCAGAAACATTACTGATCCGGCCGGACTTATCAACAAATTTGGTAGAGATAAATTTGCATTTGGTACACATTCCCCGATACTGGATTATCTCACAGGTCTGTTACGCATTGAATCACTTAGAGATTCAGAAGCTGATGAAGCTACGAAAGAGCTTTTAAGATCGGGAAATGCCAGAAGAATATTAGGAATCTGACTATACAGACAGCGATAGACTAAATTTCAAATTTCGGAACTGCCTGAAGCCGGGGGGATTTTGATTTTTTCACACCCCTGTACTCCGGACAGGACAAAAAATTTATTTGTATATTTCAGAAAATTTTAATTAACCTGAAATGAAAACAAAAAGTATTATTTCTATTATCTTGCTTATGGCGTTACCAGGCCTTCTGTTGCCCGGTTTATACTCCTGTAAGAAAGCTCCGCAAAAAAATATCGGATTGCAATTGTACTCCATCCGCGACTCTATAAGGAAGGATGTACCTGCAGCAATACAGAAGGTTGCCGAAATGGGATATAAGTTCGTTGAGCCGGCGGGCTATGGCGACGGAAAATTCTATGGAATGGAACCTGCTGATTTTAAGGCTCTTTGTGAATCACACGGCATGACTGTCCTCAGTTCACATACCAGCCGTCCATTGCCTGACTCAGCAAATTACGATGCAACCATGGCCTGGTGGGATGCCTGTATTGATGCCCATATTGCAGCCGGTGCAAAGTATATAGTTCAGCCGTCAATGGGACGTTCAGCTTACAGAACTATTGATACGCTTAAAATGTGGTGCGATTATTTCAATAAAGTCGGTGAAAAATGCAATGTAAAAGGTATCCGTTTCGGATATCATAATCACGACAGGGAATTCTCCACCGTTCACGGTGACACCATAATGTACGATTTTATGCTTAAGAACACTGATCCTGCAAAAGTCATGTTCCAGCTCGATCTGTACTGGTGTGTAATGGGAGGGAAGAATCCGGTTGACTATTTCAACAAGTATCCGGGAAGGTTTGAACTGTGGCACATCAAAGACAAGAAGGAGATAGGTGAAAGCGGCATGATGGATTTTGCTTCGATATGGGCAGCAGCTGCTAATTCAGGAATGAAATACGGGATTGTTGAGGTTGAAGAATATAATTTCGACCAGTTCACCAGCTGCAAGGTAAGCCTTGATACGCTTAATGCGGCACCTTTTGTTGTAATGCCTTTATAATGATTCAAGATATATGAAAAACAATTTTTCAAGAAGGAGATTTCTGCAAACATCAGCATTAACTGCGACAGCTGCCCTGGTACCGGGGAGCATTCTTGCATCTGATCTGCAGAACATGAAAAGTACGGTTATCCCGAATAAGAATCCGCTGAAAGTGGGATTAATGACCTACCTGCTGGGAAGAGACTGGGATATTGAAACCATAATTAAGAACTGCACCGAGACTGGTTTCCTTTCGGTTGAGCTGCGTACTACCCATAAACATGGTGTTGAGGTTACCCTGACACCTGCAGAACGCGCAAAAGTCAAAAAACGGTTTGAAGATTCCGCGCTGGAAACAATAAGTCTTGCGAGCGCTTTTCAATATCACCTGCCCGATCAGGAACAGCTCAGGAAAAACATCGAAGGGACAAAAGAGTATATACTGCTGGCTAAAGATGTCGGTGCAACCGGTATCAGAGTTTTCCCGAATGCATTTCCCGAGGGTGTGGCAAAAGAAAAAACCATGGAACAGATCGGGAAAGCCCTTGCAGAAGTTGGTCAGTTCGGGCACAATAGTGGTGTTGAGGTAAGGGTATGTGTGCACGGAAGCGGCACAAACTCTGTTCCGGTGATCAAAAAAATAATTGACTATTCACAGAGCCCATATGTGTATGTGAACTGGAACTGTGATCCGTCGGATGCTCAGGGAGAGGGATTTGAGTATAATTTCAACTCCGTTAAAGACCGTATAAAAGGAGTGCATCTGCATGAACTGTGGGATCAGGATTATCCCTACCGTTTGTTCTTCAAATTACTCTCTGAGTCAGGTTACAAGGGTTATTGCAACGCCGAGATCGGAAGGGTGAGCTGCGAACCGGTTGAGTTCATGAAATGCTACCGGGGATTGTTCCTTGCACTTCAGAATGTTATCTGATTCATATGCAATATAAACACATCATTTATTTCCTCTTCTGTTTATTCCTGATCAGCTGCCAGGATAACTTTTATACAGAAGAGGATTATTCATCCTTGCTGAAGATTGATTCCCATATCCATATCGATAGCGACGATGGAGTCCTTGAAGCTCTTGCAGCCGAGGATAATTTCCTGCTTATTACACTAAATGTTGATCTCTTCGATTCTGCAACCATCAGGAAACAGTTCGACTTTGCATCCCTTTCGGCAAGGAGACATCCCGGAAGGGTCTTTTTCGGTACAACCTTCCTTTTTGATACTGCAGGCTGGGGTACTGAAGAATGGAGCAGGAAGATCATTACTCAGCTTGAAAGCTATATGTCGGCCGGCCCGATAAGCGTAAAGGTCTGGAAGAATGTCGGAATGACTGTACGAGACAGGAACGGCAGGTTTATAATGGTCGATGATCCCGGCCTTGATCCTGTTTTCAATTTTATCAAATTCAAAAATATCCCCATATCCGGGCATCTGGGTGAGCCACGTAACTGCTGGCTGCCTCTTGATGAAATGACAGTCAGCAGCGATAGTAACTATTTTGCGCAGCATCCGCAATACCACATGTTCCTTCACCCTGAGTACCCCTCCTATGAGGCTCAGATCAATGCCAGGGATAATCTGCTGAAAAGAAATCCTGACCTTATTTTTGTTGGAAGTCATCTTGGCAGCCTTGAATGGAACGTCGATTCACTGGCGCTCAGGCTGGATAAATACCCGAACATGGCTGTCGATATCTCGGCCAGGACCTGTCACCTTCAGTATCAGTCGGCTTCAGACCGCAAAAGGGTACGCGACTTTATCATTAAATATCAGGACAGACTTCTGTATGGAACGGATGTTAGTTACTCCGGTTCCGGCAATCC
>Ga0105095_10000691_pt1 | contig 16760 bp, 15 predicted proteins | sample PPLLak2March2015_2_FD_79180 | JGI IMG/M metagenome (GOLD analysis project Ga0105095, IMG submission 79180) | Freshwater sediment microbial communities from Prairie Pothole Lake near Jamestown, North Dakota, USA - PPLs Lake P8 Core (3) Depth... | ecosystem: Environmental > Aquatic > Freshwater >...
AAAGGACAGTGGACGTTCGAAATCCTGCGGCATCTCCACCCATGTTTAACTGGGGTTTCTATAAATTTTGAGGAAGCGTGCGGGTTTTTTTTACGATTAAAACTAAATAAGATGATACCAGAAATAATTACAGGTTTAGTTGCATTAATTGCCGGAAGCGTAATTGCGATATCGATCTATCAGGCATTTCAGAAGCGCAAAAGCATGAATATTATCAGGGAGGCTGAGATTGAGGCGGAAGTGATAAAAAAGGACAAAATGCTGCAGGCGAAAGAGAAGTTCATGCAGTTGAAATCAGAACACGAGAAAGTCATAAATGAAAAAAACCAGAAAGTTCTTGCGGCCGAGAACAGGATCAAACAAAGGGAAACTCTGCTTTCAGCAAAATTTGAGGAAATCCAGAGAAAGAATAAGGAGATTGAAGTAATACGTGAGAATATGGACAATCAGCTGGCACTGATTGATAAACGTAAAGAAGATCTTGATAAATTCCACAAACAGCAGGTTGAACAGCTTGAAACTATTTCAGGATTATCAGCCGAAGAAGCAAAGCAGCAGCTGATAGATTCCCTTAAAGATGAAGCAAAAACAGTGGCGATGTCATATATAAATGAAATTATGGACGAAGCCAAAATGACTGCTTCAAGAGACGCTAAAAAAGTTGTCATTGAGACTATCCAGAGAGTTGCCACAGAAACAGCAATTGAGAACTCGGTGACAGTATTTAATATTGATAATGATGAAATCAAGGGCAGGATAATTGGAAGGGAAGGTAGGAATATCCGCGCCCTTGAAGCAGCTACAGGTGTTGAGATAGTTGTCGATGATACCCCTGAAGCAATTATCCTCAGCGGTTTTGATCCGGTAAGAAGGGAGATAGCCCGTCTGGCACTGCACCAGCTTGTCACCGATGGCAGAATACATCCTGCAAGGATTGAGGAAGTTGTTCAGAAGACTGAAAAACAGATTGAGGAAGAAATTGTAGAAGCCGGAAAACGGACTACTATCGACCTGGGGATCCATGGCTTACATCCTGAACTTGTTCGTCTTGTCGGGAAAATGAAGTACAGGTCATCCTATGGACAGAATCTTCTTCAGCATTCCAGGGAAGTGGCAAATCTATGTGCAATAATGGCTTCTGAACTTGGATTGAATGCAAAACTCGCAAAACGTGCCGGACTATTGCATGATATTGGAAAAGTTCCGGATGATGAACCGGAGATGCCTCATGCAATGCTGGGCATGAAACTGGCAGAAAAGTATAAAGAAAAACCGGAAGTCTGCAATGCTATAGGTTCCCACCATGAAGAAGTAGAGATGACAACGCTAATCGCTCCAATCGTCCAGGTCTGTGATGCCATATCAGGAGCAAGGCCAGGTGCAAGGCGTGAAGTTGTGGAATCTTACATTAAGCGGCTTAAAGAACTTGAATCCCTTGCACTTTCCTATCCTGGTGTGAATAAAACATACGCTATTCAGGCAGGAAGGGAACTGCGTGTCATTGTTGGCAGTGAAAAAGTAACTGATAAAGAAGCAGAAAGTCTTTCTAATGATATTGCTAAAAAGATCCAGGATGAGATGACCTACCCTGGGCAGGTTAAAATTACGGTAATCCGTGAAACAAGGGCGGTAAGCTATGCCAAGTAAAAAAGGTCCTTTATGAAGATTTTAATTACCGGAACCGCCGGATTCATTGGGTTTCACACCGTCAACTCGCTGCTTGATAAAGGATGTGATATTGTCGGATTGGATAACATCAATGATTATTATGATATAAAGCTAAAATACGGCAGGCTGAAAGAAACGGGTATTGACGGTGAAGCGTGTGAGTACGGGACGGTAGTTACAAGCAGTAAGAATTCAGCCTACCGATTTATTAAATCAGACCTGGAAGACCACGAAACTCTGAACAGGCTATTTCAGAATGAAAAGTTTACTCATATCGTGCATCTTGCAGCCCAGGCCGGAGTCAGATATAGCCTGAGTAATCCCCATGCATATATACGCAGCAATATCGACGGGTTTCTGAATATTCTTGAATCCTGCCGTAATTATCCCGTTGATCATCTTGTCTTTGCAAGCAGTTCAAGTGTTTACGGACTAAACGAACAAATGCCGTTCTCAGTAAAGAATAATGTTGATCATCCTATAAGCCTTTACGCGGCTAGTAAGAAATCCAATGAGCTGATGGCGCATGCATACAGCCACCTTTTCAATATACCGGTGACCGGACTGAGATTTTTTACAGTATATGGACCATGGGGCAGACCTGATATGGCCCTGTTCATTTTTACCGGTTCAATCCTTGCAGGTAAACCAATAGATGTTTTCAATAACGGTGAAATGGAGAGGGATTTCACATATGTCGGTGATATAGTTAATGGGATTGCCAGGATTATTGATTCTCCTCCTGAAGGAGAGCCCTCATGGGACGGGCACAATCCGGATCCTTCACGATCCAGTGCCCCGTACAGGATTTATAATATTGGAAAAGGTCAGCCTGTTGGATTGATGAGTTTCATTGAAGCCATTCAGGAAGCAACCGGCAAAAAAGCTATTCTCAATCTCCTGCCCCTGCAGCAAGGCGACGTTCCTAAAACCTGGGCTGATACTGAGGATCTTTTCAGGGAATTTCAATATAAACCTGATACGCCATTAAAATCAGGTGTGAAAAAGTTCGTGGAATGGTACACCAGTTATTACAAAGTCTGAGTTAATTCGGGTAAGAACGGAATATCCCCAAAATCCTTTCCATCTGTTGAATCTTGTCCTGATATCCCAGATTGCTATACGAATCAATCAGTGATCTTACCATTCTTTCGATAATTACTCTGTTGGTGCAGGGATGAAAGTGGGAATCAGACGGTTCTATCTGATATTGTTTCAGAAAATATTCAATTTCCCGTTTGCCAAGGACAGCACCCTTGTTATTGGGATTTAAGTAAAAAAGTACATTATAATCCTGGTGATCATGTTCTGCTGGTGATCCGGCTATATCCATATATGCAAGGATCATATTCTTCGGCAGATCAACTCCGTACAGAGGGAGCCCCAGCTTCTGGGCTATTGCAAGGTAAATTATTGCCATTGAATATGAGTTCCCTTTCTTTGTCTCAATGACCTGGTTTAAATATGAATTTTGAGGATTTGCCGGATTTGCTGAATTCCTTGAAAATTTGTGGATATCGAATATAATATGGTTTATAATCCTTACTTTTTCAAGGGCAGTAAGATTATCGTTAAGTTCAAGCCAAACATCATTCTTGATTTTTTCGACCGGTTCATTTATATCGGAAAACCGGAGGTCAGGATACTGAAGCCTGGCAATCAGATAAGCTCCCCGAAGGATATCTGCATTATCTGACTTGATCCAGTTTATCAAATCCTTTTGAATTGCATTGAGATGTATCTTCTGAATAAGGTCTTCAAGCCTTTGTTGCCTCAATTCGTCAGCTGAAGTTTCCCAGGCTTTTTCCAGTTCAGGAATAATTTCCGGTCCCTGTGCCAGCAGGCTATTAAAAATTGTATTGAAAACATCCTGATTCGGATCTTCAAGCAGATTAATCATAGCCTGTAATTCTCTTGGATTCATTACTGATTTATTAGTTACTGATTGCTCGTTCGAGTGTAAAACTAATTAATTTGTCCATAACTGACAGATATTTCTTAGTAAATTCGCCGGTAATCCGGTTTGCTATCATTGCACAAATCGTGACAGCCTGATGGTTATTTCAGGTACAGCGATAAATATAGTAATTATTTGTATATCAAGTTATAAGCATTTATTAACCAAAAAAAAATTATTTAATACTTTTCAGTGCTGAAAATGAGTAATTTTAGAACCTTGTGAAAGATTATAAATCCAATACAATGAAAAAACCGAGAATAACCATTATTGTTTTAGGAGTACTTGCATTGATTTTTGTACTCATCTTTGGGAACCGTATGTTCCATGTTATTAAACCCGGGGAACGAGGAGTTGTCTTTAAAACGATTTCAGGATTGCTGGATAAAGCTCATATCAGGCAAACAGGACTGGTCGTCGTAGCACCCTGGAATGTCCTGACTAAATATGATGTAAAGGAACAGCAGAGGGATGAGCCTATGGATGTACTTGCTAAAAACGGATTATCAATAAATGTTGATGTTACTGTAAGGTTTAATCCGATATACGACAAAATCGGGCATCTTCATGAAACATTCGGAACGAATTATGTTAATACACTGGTAGTTCCCGAAGTACGATCAGCTGTGAGAAAAGTAACAGGGCGATATACAGCGGAAGAGATCTATTCCACAAAACGTATGGAGGTTGAAAACACCATTATTGAAGAAACCAAGCAGGTTCTCCTGGATAATTTTATTGATATGCGCGCACTGCTTATCCGATCCATCAATCTGCCGCCGGAAATCAAAACAGCGATAGAAACTAAATTGACAAGGGAACAGGAAGCTCTTGCAATGACATTTATTAATGAAAGAGAAAGACTGGAAGCCGATCGTAAGCTTATTGAGGCTCAGGGTATTGCAAATTACAACAGGGTTGTAAATTTAAGTCTGACGGAAAAAATTGTTACTCTGCGGGGTATTGAAGCAACACTTGAGATTTCAAAGTCACCAAACACGAAAGTTATAATTATCGGGAGTGGAGATAAAGGTTTACCCCTTATACTTGGTGGCCAATAATCTAAAATTATGATCCAGCGTATACAGACGCTTTATTTGTTTGCTTCACTGGTGATTATTGCTTTGATTTTTCTGGTGCCGATAGCACATATGACTTATGCCGGTGAGCAGTTTGTCACATTCAGGCCCACAGGATTCTATGATGATTTTGCCGGAACCCTTACTTTATCCGCAATTCCTGTTGTAATACTGATCAGCGTAATATTATGCATATATATCGCTATAATATTCCTTTACAAAAAAAGGATAATTCAGGCCAGACTGTGTATGATTAATATAGTTCTGCTGGCGGGACTTATCACATTATTTATTTACCATCTTGTATTTTTTATGAATAGAGTCCCGGGAGTGGATTACAGTCTTGGGCTTTCCTTTATTTTCCCGCCAATCGCGATTATTCTTACATTTCTGGCATTCAGGGGGATCAGGAAGGATGAGCACCTTGTTAGATTGGCTGACAGGATAAGATAGAGCAGAGTTCTGAATGCTGAGTGCTGAATGCTGAATGCTTATTTGTGGGAGAGTATTACAATATTGTTATGGTCAGTGATTTTTTCGCAGTACTGGCATTTCAGGATTACAGGTTCCTTTGAAATTACTTCAAACTTTGTCTGAACATTCTGGTTGTTTGTAATGCACATTGGATTTACACATTTGGCAATACCTTCAATGCGATCAGGAACTTCAACCACCTTTTTTTCAACCACTTCATAATCTTTTATAATATTTATTTTTACCTGTGGTGCAACAAGGGCAATCCTGTCAAGGTCATCCTTTCTGAAAAATACCTCACTGACTTTAATAATTGCCTTTTTATTCAGCTTCTTGCTTTCAAGGTTTGTCCCGAATGTGATCTGGTTTTCAATTTTTTGCAATCCCAGAATATCGATTACATTAAAGAGTAATCCCGCCGGAATATGGTCAATGACGGTACCATCTTTAATAGCACTGACAACCAGCTGTTCCTTTTTTTCTTTCATATTTATGGTTATTTTAATCCCAGAATAGACGTGAGTATTGCCATCCGTGCAAAGACCCCGTTTAAAGTCTGAGTAAAATAGTACGCCTTAAGGTTTTCATCCACATCTTCGCTTATTTCATTTACCCTGGGAAGGGGATGCAAAACTTTCATGGTATCCTTCGTATTCTCGAGCATTCTGTTCTTAAGTACATAGGTATTTTTCACCTTCTCATATTCTATCGGATCAGAAAATCTTTCCTTCTGGACCCTTGTCATGTAAATTATGTCTGCACGTGAGATGATTTCGGTGAAATCTTTATGCTCATAATATTTTAGTCCCAGGCTTTCAAGGTATAATTTGTACTCATCGGGTATCTTTAGCTCATCAGGTGAGATGAAATTAAAGGTAGTTTTGAACTTCGACATAGCCATCAGAAGTGAATGGACCGTCCTTCCGTATTTAAGGTCTCCGACCAGGAAAATATTGAGATCGTCCAGTCTTCCCTGTGTCTTGTTTATGGAGAAAAGATCAAGGAGGGTTTGTGTAGGATGCTGGTTGGCTCCATCTCCTGCGTTTATTACGGGGACGGAGGAGACTTCACTGGCAAATCTGGCACTCCCTTCGAGCGGATGCCGCATCACTATAAGATCGCAATAATTGCTTACAGTCTTTATAGTGTCCCGCAGGGATTCACCTTTTGTAGCGCTTGAAACGCCGGCTTCTGCGAATCCGATCACTCTGCCGCCGAGACGGTTAATAGCGCTCTCAAAACTTAACCTGGTCCTTGTCGAAGGTTCAAAGAACAGGGTTGCTATAACATAACCCTGCAGAAGGTTCTGTTTTGGATTTTTTTCAAATTCCGCAGCCAGCTCAAGTATACGCAGGTAATCCTCTTTTGAATAATCATTAATTGAAATTAAACTTCTTCCGAACATGATTTAATAGTTTACAGTTTAAAGTTTTCAGTTTGAATTTATTTCTGTTTTTATCTATTATGTTTATGACATTTAAGACATTTAAGACATTTAAGACATTTCCCCCTAGCCCTCCGCCCTAAGCTCTACGCTCTTAGCCCTATGCTTTCCCTAAAGATTCAATTTTAATCCCCTCGATACGCTTAAATTTCCGGATGACATCAGCTGACCTCGAAATGGGAACTTTAAATTTTATTATGGCGTTATCTCCGTAATTACCTGAAATTATTTCAGATTCGTCATTTCCGATAATTCTCATTATCTCGTTAATGTTTTTATAATCAATCGTAACCTCAAAGATGTCTTTTGGGACGATCTTAATAATGCTGGCATGGCTCAATGCATCAGCCGTAGCATTTTTGTAAGCCTGAATAAGTCCACCTTTGCCAAGTAGTGTTCCGCCAAAATACCTCACCACTACAACCAATACATTTTCAACACCAAACGAGCCAATCTGACCAAGAATTGGTTTACCGGCCGTATTAGCCGGTTCCCCGTCATCATTTGCCCTTATTAAATTTGATCCTGGTCCAATTATGTTATATGCATAACAATGGTGTTTCGCCGTATGATGTTCTTTTTTGAGTTTTTCCAGGATTTCAGCACTCTGATCAGGTCCGGAAACAGGAAAGGCAAAAGAAAGAAATTTGCTGCCCTTTTCTTTATATACACCTTGAGAGGGCTTGCTGATTGTGGAATATATCCCGGAGTCATTCATTACAGATTGCTTCCCGCAACAATGTACAAAAAAAAACAGGTTCTCTGAAGAACCTGTTTTAAAATTTAAAGATTATACTTTGAGTTTTTTTTCAATTTCATCGACCTGCAGGCGGAATCTTTTATCAGTATCCATAAGGTTATTTACTGTTTTACAGGCATGCAGGACAGTTGCATGATCCTTTCCCCCGATCTGGGCACCTATTGTGGCAAGTGATGCCTTGGTCATATTTTTGGAAAAAAACATCGCTACCTGTCGTGCCTGAACAATTTCACGTTTCCTGGTCTTTGACTGGATCTGATCAATCGGAATATTAAAATATGTACAGACTATTTTCTGAATATAGTCAATAGATATTTCACGTTTAGTATTCTTGATCAGCTTATCGATCATATCCTTGGCAAGATCGAGTGTAATTTCTTTTTTGTTAAGGGTTGACTGAGCCAGGAGTGAAATAAGCGCCCCTTCAAGTTCTCTTATATTATCAGTTATATGAGTGGCAATATATTCGATAACGTCTTCCGGAAGTTCTATGCCATCCTTATAGGTTTTGTGCTTAAGGATTGCAATCCTTGTTTCATAATCCGGTGTCTGCAAGTCGGCAGATAAACCCCATTTAAACCTGGATAAAAGCCGTTGTTCAAGACCCTGCAGCTCGACAGGAGGCTTGTCTGAAGTCAGGATAAGCTGTTTCCCCGATTGATGCAAATGATTAAAAATATGGAAGAAGGTATCCTGGGTTTTTTCCTTGCCTGCAAATTCGTGGACATCATCAATTATCAGGGCGTCGATCATCTGATAAAAATGCAGGAAGTCATTTTTATTATTATTTCTTATTGAATCAACAAACTGGGTTTGAAACTTTGTAGCGTTAACATACAAAACTGTTTTCTCCGGGAATTTTTCCTTCACCTGGATCCCGATTGCCTGTGCCAGGTGAGTCTTGCCCAGACCTGAATCTCCATAAATCAGGAGAGGATTGAATGCCGTGCCCCCTGGATTGTTCGCTACTGCATAGCTTGCTGATCTTGCCAGTCTGTTACAGTCTCCTTCAACAAAGTTTGCGAATGAATATTCAGTATTAAGCTGTGGATCGATATTAAGTTTTTTCAGGCCCGGGATGATAAAAGGATTCTTAATTGTAGTTCCATCTGCATCAATTGGAACAGAGACAGGTCTGTTTTTTATTTCTCTCTGGTTTCTGGCAGGAAGCCTGACGGTGTATGGTTTAGAATTAGACTGACCGTTATTCTCCATAACAACGCTGTACTCAAGTTTTGCCTCATATCCGAGTTCTTTACGCAATACTTTGCGAAGAATATCGATGTATTGTTCCTCCAGATATTCATAAAAAAAAGGACTGGGCACCTGAATCGTAAGAATATTATTTTCAAGTTTGACAGGGACAATGGGTTCGAACCATGTCCTGAAACTAATGGATGGTACATTATCCTTAATCACCTTCAGGCATCTGTTCCAAACCTCTTCGTGCATGTTAAAATCTTTTTTAAAAGTTACTACAAATTTTTGAAAAATAACCTCCAAGATTGTGAAAAAAAAAATAAAAAAAAAGTATTTAAGGACTTGCTTTTTTTGAAAACACTATATGGTTTTTATTATCAGGTTTTTAAAAAAAATAAAAAAATAAAAAAAATTTAACGAATTGAATTTCAGTAATTTAGATTATGGGTGTCTTAATAAGTTGTCAGTTAATTGTTTATATTTATCAATTAAAGAAAAAAGTACAGCCGGGTTTTGCCAGTCTGTTTTCACCTATTTTTTTCTCGATCCTCCAAAGACTGAAATATGAATATATTTCTTTGGATTTTCCTGTAAATCTTTCATCAACCTGTCAATTTCACCTGACAGTGATTCAAGATTGTAATAGAGTGAATCGTTGTTTACAAGTAATCCTATATTTCCTTCTCCCTTGTTTATTTTTTGCAGGATCTGGTGGGTCTGATCCAGGGATTCATTTACCCTGTTAATGGCAGACCTGAGTTCAGAACCTGCGAGTGAATCAGAAAGCGAAGAGATATTCGAAATGGCATCGGCAATCTCATCATTGTTACTCTGAATATTTGATGATATTGATTCAATATTATTGATCATCCTGGTCAGCTTACCATCATCCGTCAGCATCTCATCAAGATGTCCTGTACTACTTTCCAGGTTCAGTATAGATTCATGGAGAGAATTTTTTGCCTGCTCATCAAAGATATAATTCAAACCCTTAATCAGTGAGTCAATCGTTTCGATCAGATTTTCAGCTTTATCTTTAAGCGGAATAATCTGATCCTTGATTTGCTGGTCAAGCCCTGGAGAAACACTTGTCAGCAAAGTGTCCCCCGGCTTATGCTTCTGGCTTAATTCCGTACCGATTATCCTTATTGCTTTGGTCCCCAGGAGATCTGCACTGTAAACTTCCGCGATGGAATTATAAGGGAGCTTGTATGGCTTATTGATGCTCATAACTACGATCAGATTTTCAGTGCCGTCGTCATTAAAATGTATATTATCAACCTGTCCAATCCTGAGTCCCTTATAAAAAACTTTGGCATTTTTATCCAGCCCACCTACATCTTTATATAACACATAATAATCATTTGCCGGTTTAAGGATGTTTTTTCCTTTTAAAAAATTAAGTCCCCAGATAACTACTGCAATAGCAACAGTGACAATAATACCTATTTTAACTTCTACAGATAGTTTCATACAAAAATGAGAATTTTAGATGGTGCTATGAGTAGCCAATAAAAATAACAAAATTAATCTTGCAATGCTTCTTTCAAAGCGATTATTTTATTATTCTTGACTGCCACAACAAATGCCCCTGGATACCTTGCACTTATAGTTTTTGAATAGTCGATTGCTTCCTGATAGGTTGTGAAGCTGCCGGAGAGGTATTTATATGCGTTATCCTTATTAATTATTTTCAGATCTCTGAATTCACTGAAAAGCGTATCATTTTTCTGAATCTGGTTGGCATATGATGCGACCTGCACCATAAAAACAGTTGTGTTTTCAGGGATCTCATCTGATGAGGGCAGTGCAAATGTGGGAGTGACCACCGATTTTTGCTGGACTGTACTGAAGAGGCTTTTACTTTCAATATCAAGCTTGTAATCTTTAAATGCCCTGTATATGGCAGAGGCAAGATAAGTCTGTCCATTATCAGACATCAGATACTTTTCTTCTGATGAATTTGTAATAAATCCCGTTTCAATGAGCACGCTTGGCATGGTAGTTCTCCACAGAACAAGAAAGATATCCTGTTTCACTCCCCTGTCGGCTCGCATGGCTTTTTCCCTGAACTGATTCTGAACAAAAGAAGCGAATGTGAGACTCTGGTCAAGGTGGATATTTTGCATCATGGAAAAAATAATGTATGATTCTGAAGAATTCGGATCAAATCCTTCATAATTGATCGTATAGTCTTCTTCAAGCGTGATAACGGAGTTCTCCTTCATAACAGCCTCAAGGTTCTGCTCGCTTCGGTGAGTTCCAAGTGCATAAGATTCTGTTCCTGCAACTTTAACGCTCGTCGCATAGTTTGCATGAATGGAAATAAAAAGGTCTGCTTTTGCTTCATTTGCAATGTTAGCTCTCTCATGGAGGGGAATGAATACATCTTTGTCCCTGGTATAGATTACTGTTACATCTGGAAAGTTTTCTTGAATATATTTTCCAACTTTTAAAGCAATTGGAAGCACAATGTCTTTTTCACGTGCAGATTTCCCGCATGCACCAGGATCCTCTCCTCCATGACCGGCGTCAATAACGACTACCTGAACTTTACTTCCGGGATTATCAATTGCACACCTGCAGGAATAATGCAGAATGATTCCAAAAAGAATAAGAATTATTTGAAAAATCCGTTTATTCATCTGTTACCAAACGTTGTATCCAGCGTTTTATTTGATAATTTTATCCAGATTTATCTGTTTATTATATAGCCGGTACAAAAATAGTATATCTGAATTGCATTCAAAATTACTGCCAAACCATTTACTAACACTAATATTACTCCTCTGGGGAAGCATTACGGCTGCCCAGAATCCACAACTGGCAAGGGATTCAGTGACTATTGAGAATGCTGTCGCAGATACTGATACAACCATACAGTTTTCATCACCTGATTCTGTTAATAACATAGCTAAGGCAGACACTGCCAGAAAGGCAAAAAAAACTGAATCAATTGACTCCCCGGTCGAATATAATGCAAGAGATTCCATAATATATGCCCTCGGGGAACAAAAGGTTTACCTGTACGGAGAAGGGAATGTAAAGTATTCTGATATTACACTTAAAGCTTCGTTTATTGAATTTGATATGGCAAATGAAATAGTATTTGCCAGAGGCACTACTGACAGTACAGGAAAATCAATCGGAAAACCTGTTTTTACTCAGGGATCAGAAACATTTGAATCAGATACCATATCTTATAATTTCAGGACTAAAAAAGGAATAATAAAACAGATATTCAGTGAACAGGAGGGGGGCTATCTTCATAGCAGGATAACAAAAAGACAACCCAATAACGAAATTCATATGAAAGATGGCAAATATACAACATGTGATCTTCCGCATCCTCATTTCTGGATTGCAATGACAAAGGCGAAATCTATTCCGGGAGATAAGATTGTTTCAGGGCCGGCATATTTTGTTATTGCGGATGTTCCCGTTCCGATTGGGATCCCTTTTGGATTTTTCCCGACTACCAAAACAAGTAAATCAGGAATACTTATACCTCAGTATGGAGAGGAAAACAGACGTGGATTTTACCTGCGTAATGGAGGCTATTACCTTGCCATATCGGACTATCTTGATCTGAAACTGACAGGTGATATTTTTACAAATGGCACATGGGGCGCCAGGGTGGGATCATCATACAGGAAAAGATATAAATTCAATGGAAATTATAGCTTTAGCTATTATGAAAATGTAACAGGCGAAAGGGGGATTGATTTTTCCAAGTCAAAAGACTTTGCATTCATTTGGTCGCATAGCCAGGATTCCAAAGCTAATCCGAACAGACGTTTCAGTGCCAATGTGAACTTTACTACAGGGACCTATGACAAAAATCATACAAGGAATATAAATAATGTAATGCGCAGTACAAAACAATCAAGCATAACCTTTTCCAAAGTATGGCCAAATTCCCCGTTCAACTTTAATGCAAGTGCTAATGCCACTCAGAACAGTATCGACAGATCAATGAACCTCAGGCTGCCTTCTGTGTCTTTGAACATGAACAGGATATATCCTTTCAGAAGTAAAAGCAGGGTAGGAAAACCGAGATTCTGGGAGGATATCCAGGTAAGCTATTCCTCAACCCTGGAAAATAAGCTTAATACTTATGATACCTTACTTTTTAAATCTCAATTCAGTGACTTCAACACGGCATACCAGCATAATATTCCTGTAAGTCTCAATTTAAAAGCACTGAACTATTTTACTATTTCTCCAAACATGCGCTATACAGGTGTTTTGTTTACCAAAACAATACATCCGAGGTATATTGAAGACTTTCAATATCCAAACACTGATATACGTGTAGACACTTTTGTTATTGATACAATCCAGGAACTTAAATATGCTCATGCTTATGTGCCTTCTCTCAGTGTCGATTTCAGCCCTAAGATTTTTGGAAGGTATGCTTTCAGGGAAAAATCCCGTATTGATGCTATCAGGCATGTTATGACTCCAAGGGCATCATTCAGTTATACTCCGGACATGAAAGGCAAGGTGCCGAATTATTATCAGACTGTTGTTGTCGATTCCGCCGGCAGGACCAGACAGTATTCACTTTTTGATGAATCCATTTACAGAACGCCTGTCTTAAGCGGACGGCAGGGCTCTGTCGCATTATCGCTTATGAATAATATTGAGATGAAACTGAAACCAGGCTCAGATACAATCGAAGAAGCCAAAAAGGTGAAATTGCTGGATAACTTAAATTTTTCTTCACGATATGATATTTTTAAGGATTCAATGAAATGGTCAACTATATCAATGAGCGGCAATACAAGCCTTTTTAAGAGATTGATGAACATCAGGTTCAGCGGAAGGTTCGATCCTTATTCTTATGTGGTTGACAAAAATGGTACAAGGCGTGCTATCAATACAAGTTTATGGAAGGATAAGCATCAGCTTGTCAGGCTGACAAATTTTGATTTTTCCACCGGTGTGAATTTTAAATCAAAACAGAAAAAATCGGGTTCATCCAGAGAGGGCGATGAAAGCGATCCGACAACCAGGGTCGCTGAAACAACAGTGTCGGGTGAAGAGAATTATTATGGCGAATATGTTGATTTCGATGTCCCATGGTCACTGGGAATTGATTATAATTTCAATTATACCAAAAACAAGGAAAAACCTGATATCATACAATCTGTTAGGATCAGGGGCGATATCAGTCTTACGCCAAAGTGGAAAATAGGATTTAATTCGGGTTATGATTTCACCAACAAAAAAGTCAGCATGACAAATATTAATGTTTACCGTGACCTTCATTGCTGGGAGATGCAAATAACCCTTGTTCCGTTTGGCACCTACCGGTCATATTCGTTCCAGATAAACATAAAGTCAGCCATATTGAGAGATCTTAAATATGAACAGGGTGATAACTGGTATGACAATTTTTAATTAAATGATATGAAAAAAATAATTTATACTGATAAAGCACCAAAGCCTGTAGGTCCATATAGCCAGGCAATTGAGAACAAAGGTATTCTTTTCGTTTCCGGGCAAATCCCGATAAATCCCGAAACAGGTGAAATGGTATCCGGCAATATCAGGGAACAGACAAAGCAGGTGTTAAGGAATATAAACAGTATCCTGACAGCCGGAGGTTATTCAAAAGAAGATGTGGTAAAATGCACCTGCCTTCTGAAAAATATTAACGATTTTAAAGAAATGAATGAGGAGTATGCAGAGTATTTTAATTCAGAGCCTCCTGCAAGGGCTGCATATGAAGTTTCAAATCTGCCGCTTGGGTCCGCAATTGAAATTGAAGTTATTGCTTTCAGATAAGCTGAAATAAAAAATGCGGTCTGTTTTATGGCTGGCCGCATTAATAAATATTCTTCAGAAAATGTTTATTCCGCTACGATTTCAAAAGGAATTTCTACAGAAACATCCCTGTGAAGCTTTATCGTGGCAGTATAATTGCCGATTTCCTTAATCAGTTCTTCCTTAATGGTAATATCTTTTCTGTCAACTTCAAAACCCTCATTTTTCAAGGCTTCAGAAATCTGAATTGTATTGACAGAACCAAAAATCTTTCCTTTGGTACTTGTTTTTGCACCAATGGTAAGTTTCAGCACTTTGATCTTATCTGCAATTTCAAGAGCTTCAAGGCGGACCTTTTCCTCTTTGTGGGCTCTCTGTCTCAGCACTTCCTCGTGCATTTTACGCAGGGAAGGAGTGGCATTAACTGCAAATCCTTTCGGAATAAGATAGTTAAGAGCGTAACCATTTTTAACTGTTATGATATCATCCTTATGTCCAAGGCTTGGGACATCCTGTTTTAAAATAATATACATGATTTTTCCTCCCTGGTTTATTTTAAAAGATCCGTTACATAAGGCAAAATAGCTATGTACCTTGCACGTTTGATAGCAGTAGCGACCTTTCTCTGAAATTTCAGCGATGTTCCGGTCACTCGGCGGGGTAAAATCTTACCCTGCTCATTAACAAACCTCTTCAGAAATTCCGGGTCTTTATAATCAATATACTTGATCCTGTTTTTCCTGAAGCGGCAGTACTTTTTCTTCCTGATCTCAACCGATGGCGGAGTGAGATACCTGATTTCGGACTGATTGTCTGTCATGATTTTTCCTCCTTAGTCTTTTCAGCTTCTTCAGCTTTTTTAGTTCTTTTTCGTTCAGCATACTCTGCTCCATATTTATCAAGCCTGACAGTAAGGAAGCGAATGATCCGTTCATCTCTGCGATATTCTGTTTCGAGTTTTCCGATCAGGTCCCCCTCAGACTCAAATTCGATCAGGTAATAAAATCCTGTTGATTTCTTCTGAATTGGGTATGCAAGCTTACGCAAACCCCAGTTTTCCTCCTGCACAATCCGTGCAGCATTATCGGTTAGAATACCTTTGAACTTTTCAACCGCTTCCTTCATCTGGCTTTCAGATAAAACGGGAGTAGCAATGAAAACGGTTTCATAGTGGTTCAACATAATTTAAATATTTAGATTTAAAAACAGGACGCAAAAGTATGAACTTTTTCCAGTTTCCCAAAAAATAATCAATTGAGGTTTAAGGTACCTTCTGAAATTTCTTATTAATTTTATCCCTCAGTTTTATATAAAATGGCGAATTTCATCGTATCGGCAAGAAAGTACAGGCCTGAAATTTTTTCCACTGTAGTAGGGCAGGAGACCATAACTGTTACTCTGAGGAATGCTATTAAGACAAATAAAATTGGGCATGCATACCTGTTTTGCGGTCCAAGGGGTGTAGGCAAAACCACCTGCGCGAGGATTTTTGCAAAGACCATAAATTGCACCAGTATTTCTGCAGAAGCTGAAGCCTGCAACAAATGTGATTCATGTGTCACTTTCAATGAAATGAGGTCTTTTAACATTCATGAACTGGACGCGGCTTCGAATAATACTATTGAAGATATAAGGAGCCTGACGGACCGGGTCAGGATACCTCCCCAATCAGGTAAATACAGTATATTTATTATTGATGAGGTTCATATGCTCTCTGCTGCGGCATTTAATGCCTTCCTGAAAACTCTCGAAGAACCTCCTTCACATGCTGTATTTATACTCGCTACAACAGAAAAGCATAAAATCATACCAACCATACTTTCACGTTGTCAGATTTTTGACTTTAACAGGATACAGGTTAAAGATATTGTTGCGCATCTTGAGAAAATAGCAAAAAATGAAAGCGTTGATTATGAGCTTGATGCGCTGAATATAATTGCTCTCAAAGCTGACGGCGCCATGCGGGATGCCCTTTCAATCTTTGACCAGATGGTAAGCTATTCTGACAAAAAGATCAGTTATCAGGATGTGATCCGCAATCTGAATGTTCTTGATTATGATTATTATTTCAGGCTGACGGGTATGTTCCTTGAAGGCAACCTTTCAGGTTCTCTGGTGGTATTCAATGAAATCCTGCAGAAAGGTTTTGACGGTCATAATTTTATTGTCGGCCTGAGTGAACATCTGAGAGACCTGCTGGTATCAAAGGATCCTGAGACTTTGCAGCTTCTTGAGGTTGGCGCGACTATCAGGGATAACTACCTTAAGCAGTCTGCCAGGACAGACCAGGAATTTATTTATAAAGCCCTTGAAATTTGCAGTAATGCTGATATATATTTTAGATCCAGCCGGAATCAGAAATTGCATATCGAACTTGCCCTGGTCAGGTTATGTCAGATAACAGAA
>Ga0105095_10000692_pt1 | contig 16752 bp, 19 predicted proteins | sample PPLLak2March2015_2_FD_79180 | JGI IMG/M metagenome (GOLD analysis project Ga0105095, IMG submission 79180) | Freshwater sediment microbial communities from Prairie Pothole Lake near Jamestown, North Dakota, USA - PPLs Lake P8 Core (3) Depth... | ecosystem: Environmental > Aquatic > Freshwater >...
ACGCTCCGTCACCTACCTACGTTCGGTGCGGTACGTCGGGACGATTTCGTCCTTGCCGCTCACCGCGATGTAGATGAACGCGAGGTTCACCAGGATCACGAGGAACAGCCCCACCGCGATCGCGACGGGCCAGCGCAGGTCCCGGCGGCGTTCACTCGCCAACGGCCGCCCCCGTCTTGAACGTGGCCTCCACGGTCACCTCGCCGCTCGGCGCGGTGACGTGCACGCGGAACGGCATGGTCCGCGCGACGGTGTCCAGGGCGGGGAGGCGCACGATGAGCGGCGCCGTGTGGCTCTCCGACGGCCGGAGCGTGAACGGCGGCACGATGACCTCGGCGCCGGGAAGACCGTCCACCAGCACGGTATATGTCACCGGCCCGGGCTGTGGCTCGTTGCTCGTGATCTTGAGCAGGAACGTGTTCCGGACGGCGCCATCGCCATCCACGGTGAACAGCGAGCCCGGGGCGCGGTTCACCGTGACTTCGAACGGCACCCGGTTCCGCGCCATCCCGGCCCCCACCACCACGAGACCCACGAGCAGGGCGGCGTACGCGAGGGTGCGCGGACGCAGGAACCGCGGCCGGCGCCCGCCCTGCATCTCCACCAGGCTGCTGTACCCCACGAGCGAGGCGTGTCCCAGCTGCGGCATCACGCCCGTGCACGCGTCAATGCAGCGGCTGCACGCGATGCACTCGAGCTGGAACCCGTCGCGGATGTCGATCCCCTGCGGGCAGACGACCACGCACTTGCCGCAGTCGATACACCGCCCTTCCTCGCCCGCGTTCTTGCCGCCGCGCGGCTCGCCGCGGGCCGGGAAGTACGTGACCTGGATGGTCTGGTCGTCGGTGAGCGCCCCCTGGAACCGGGCGTACGGGCAGAGGTAGTTGCAGAACTGCTCGCGGAACCAGGCGAAGTCCAGGAAGAACACGGCGCCGAAGGCCGCGACGATCGCGTACTCGACGGGGCCGCCCTTCCCGGTCCAGAGGTCGCGGGCGCCGGCGAAGTAGCTCACGAACGCCATCGCCACGACGACCGCCACGATCGCGAAGGCGAGCCACTTCACCGCCCGCCGCCACGCCACGTCGAACGACGGCCCCTGCCGCTGCCGCCGCAGGCGCCGGCTCCGGTCGCCCTCGATCCACTGCTCGATGGGGCGGATCCAGGCCTCGAGAAACACGGTCTGCGGGCACGCGTAGCCACACCACAGCCGGCCGAACAGCGACGTGAAGAAGAACAGCGAGAACGCGAGGAACAGCACGATGATGAGCAGGAAGATCGTGTCGGCCGCCGTGTAGACGTTGCCGAACGCGAACACCTGCCGGTGGGGGATGTCCACGAGGACCGCCGGATGCCCGCCAACAGGTATCCACGGCGTCACGAACAGGATCACGTGCAACGCCAGGAACGTCCAGCGGCGGATCGTCGTGAACGTTCCGGTGACGGACTGCGCCTCCACCCATTCGCGGGTCCCCGCAAACCCCAGCATCTACCGCTCGCCGTGCTCCCCGTCGTCCTCGTCGTCGTCCGACTCGCCTCCCGGCGGGAACGGCCGGTCGAGCGCCTTCGCGTTCTGCTCGACGACGTACGCGGTGACGTGGTTGATCTGCTCCGCCGTGAGGATCGGGCCCCAGGAGAGCATGCCCTTGGCAGGCACACCATTCACGATGGTCGTGAGGATCTGGTCGGGCGCGCCGCCGTGGATCCACACGTCGTCCACCAGGCTGGGCCCAATCCCGCCCCTGAGCTCCGCCCCGTGGCACGGCACGCAGTTGCTCTCGTACACGTCCTCGCCCTCCTCGGCGGATTCCTCGGTCAGCACCAGCGCCGCGGCGGCTGGCGCCTGGGCGGGCCAGCGGGACTCGGCCGCCGCGATCTCCGCGGCGAGCGCCTTCTGGGGCGACCGGTGCGCGATGAAGTGGTAGTGGACCAGATACGCGCCCGCCCAGATGATCGTCAGCCACAGCAGGCCGAGCCACCAGTCGGGCAGCGGGTTGTCGTACTCCTGGATGCCGTCGGCCTCGTCTTCGTGGCCGAGGACCTTGTCGCGCTCGACGTGCTTGCTCACGAGTCTCCTCCATCCGTGAGGGGCATGCGGGCCGCCTCTTCGAAGCGCGCGCGGTTGCGCGGCAGGAACGCCCACACGGTCCAACCGACGAACCATGCCACGAAGACGACCGTCATGACCCCGAGCACCCAGCCCAGCCGCACCTGCTCGGCCGCGGCCTGAAGGACCTGGTTCATTCCGACTTCGTCGGGGCCGTGAGCCCCGCCTCGACGGCGCGCCGCCCGTCCACGCCCAGCCGCTGGAGGTACGCGATCAGGGCGACGATCTCGCGGTCGGCCGCGCTCTGGATTCCCGACCCGGCCAGGCGGGCCGCGATCTCCTGTCCCTGCTGCGCAATGTTCGCGGCGACGCCGCCCACGTCGGCGTCCGAGTACGCCACCCCGACCTTCTTCAGGGCGCGCACCGACGCCTGCACGTCCGCCGCGTTGATGGTCCGCTCGAGCAGCCACGCGTAGACCGGCATGATGCTGCCCGGCGAGGTGCTCCGCGGGTCCCGCATGTGCTCGTAGTGCCAGGCGTCGGGATACTTGCCGCCCACGCGCTGGAGGTCCGGCCCGATCCGCCGGGAACCCAGCAGGAACGGGTGGTCGTACCGGTACTCGCCCGCCCGGGTCCACTCGCCGTACCGCAGCAGCTCCGCGCGCATGGGCCGCACCATCTGCGAGTGGCACGTGTAGCAGCCCTCGCGGATGTAGATGTCGCGCCCCGCCGCCTCGAGCGGCGTGTAGGGGGTCACCCAGTCCGGCGTTTCCGGGCCGGCCGCCCGCGTGAACATCGGCACGATCTCGGCGATGCCGCCGATCGAGATCGCGACCGTGGTGACGATGGCAAACAGGCCCGCCTTGTTCTCGAGCACCCGGCGGTGGAACCGCTCCCTGGGTGTCATGTCTGTCATGGTCGGTTCCTCCTCAGGACGCGGCCGGAGCCGGGATCGCCTGCACCAGCGGGCGGGCGCCGCGCACCGTCGCGATCAGGTTCCACACCATCATCAGCACGCCGATCAGGAACATCGAACCGCCGACCAGGCGGAGCCAGTAGTACGGCATCAGCCGGTTCACGATGTCCATGAACGCGGGGGTCGCCAGCATGCCCTGGTCGCTCACCGCCCGCCACATGAGCCCTTCGCTGAGGCCGGCCACCCACATCGACACGGTGTACAGCACGATGCCGATCGTGGCGAGCCAGAAGTGGCTCGTGGCCCACTTCGGGTACGCCAGGTCGCGGTCCCACAGCCGCGGCACAAGCCAGTAGAGGATGCCGAACGTGATCATGCCCACCCAGCCCAGCGCGCCGCTGTGCACGTGGCCGATGATCCAGTTCGTGTAGTGGCCCAGGCCGTTCACGGCCCGGATCGAGAGCATCGGGCCCTCGAAGGTGGACATGCCGTAGAAGCTCACGGCCACCACCATGAACTTGAGCACCGGATCGGTGCGCACGCGGTCCCACGCGCCGCGCAGCGTGAGCAGGCCGTTGAGCATTCCGCCCCAGGAGGGCGCCAGCAGCATGATGCTGAAGACCATGCCCAGCGTCTGCGCCCAGTCGGGGAGCGCCGAATACAGCAGGTGGTGCGGCCCCGTCCAGATGTACATGAACACCAGGGCCCAGAAGTGGATGATGGACAGCCGGTAGCTGTACACCGGCCGCTCCGCGGCCCGCGGCAGGAAGTAGTACATCAGGCCCAGGAACGGGGTGGTGAGGAAGAACCCCACCGCGTTGTGGCCGTACCACCACTGCACCAGCGCGTCGGTGAGGCCGGAGTAGACCGGGTACGACCGCGTCAGCGTGGCGGGGATCGCCAGGCTGTTCACGATGTGCAGCACCGCGATCGTGATCACGAACGACATGTAGAACCAGATCGCGACGTAGAGGTGCCGGACCCGCCGGATCGCGAGCGTGCCGAAGAAGTTGACGGCGAAGACCACCCACACGATCGTGATCGCCAGGTCAACGGGCCAGATCAGCTCGGCGTACTCCTTGGACTGCGTGAGCCCGAGGGGGAGCGTGAGCGCCGCCGCCACGATGATGAGCTGCCAGCCCCAGAAGTGGATGCGCGACATCAGGTCGCTGTACATCCGCGTCTTGAGCAGGCGCTGCATCGAGTAGTAGATGCCGGCAAAGCAGATGTTGCCGCCGAACGCGAAGATCACCGCGTTGGTGTGCAGCGGTCGCAGGCGGCCGAACGTCGTCCAGGAGAGTCCCAGGTTGGCCGGCCACCACGCCAGCTGGAGCGCGATGACGACACCCAGCAACATGCCAACGGCACCCCACAGCACCGTCGCCGCGAAGAATTTGCGAACGATGTCGTCGTCATAGACGGGCGCGTCCGCGATGGCATTTGGGATAGAATTCATGAGCGAATCCCGACCGCGATACCGTTGGGTGGAGGAGTGATGTGACTTCGCGTGCGCATGATAGTGTGGCATCACGCATGGTCAAGCATGGTTCATCCATCATGAGTGTTTCTTCATGATCGGATTCGTCAGCGCGGCCTTCGTGGCCGGTCTCGTGGGCAGCCCGCACTGCATCGGCATGTGCGGGAGTTTCGCGGTCCTCTGCGGCGGCCGCGCGGCCGACACCCTGCTCTGGCATTTCGGCCGCATGACGACCTATGCGCTGCTGGGCGCGCTCGCGGGTGCGTTCGGCGCGCTGCTCCCCGGTCCGTCATGGGTCGCGGCCGTCGTGTCGCTCGCGCTCATGCTCTGGTTCGCCGCCGCGCTCGCGGGGCTCGTGCCGGAACCGCGCGTCGCCATTCCCGGCCTCGCCAAGCTCGGCGCCGCCATGAGCGGCAATCCGAACCTCGGCATGCGCTACGCGTTCGGGATCGTGATCGGGTTCCTGCCCTGCGGGCTCGTGTACGCGACGCTCGGCATCGCGGTGGCGGCGGGGACGCCGCTCGCCGGGGCGCTGGCCATGGCCGCGTTCGGTCTGGGGACCGCGCCGCTGCTCTCCGCGGTGGCGCTCGGACTGCGGCGCGTCGTCGCGCGCGACCTGCGCGTCCGGCGCCTGCTCGCCGCCGCGGTGCTCGCGGCGAGCCTCTGGTCAGTGGCCATGCGGCAGGGCATGCTGGGTTCCGGCCCGCTGCATCGGCAGGGCGGCCACCGCGCGGAGCCGGCTCCAGCTGCCGAGCCGATGACGCACTGACGCGTCCTTCGCGATCCCCCGTTCGACTGGTGCAGCGGCAGAGCGGCTGCTGCGGTGGCGGTGTCAGCCGCCCGGTGTCCGTTCTCTGCCGGCGTCCATCAAGGCAGCAAACCCCGGCCGGTCGCCCAGCGCCACGGCCTCCGCGAGCCGGTCGAGCGCCGCTCGCAGCCGCGCCACCGCGCCCGGAGCGTGCGGGTTCGCGGCCTGAATCTCGAAGTACACCGCCGGACTCTCGCGCACGGCCGCCGCGGCGATTCTCTCCAGCGCCTGGAACGTCGTGCTGCGGACCGGATGATCGGCCGCGGGAAGCGCCGCGGCGAACGCGATGGCCGCGGCGTGCGCGAGCGCCAGCAGGTCCGCCATGACCTTGTCGTGCTCCGTGATGGGCAGCCGGACGAGGCGGGCCGTGGTCGGCGCGAACATCGCCTCCGCCACGTCGCGGGCGTGATCGTCCCCGGTCTCGCAGATCACGACGTCCGCGTCGCGGAGCAGCACGGTGGACGGCCCGAACATGGGGTGCATGGACGCCACCCGGGCGCCCGCGGCGCGCAGGCGCCCGATGGCGGTGAGCAGGGGGGTCTTGATGCTCGCGATGTCGACGATCACCCCGCGGGGCGGCGCCGCGGTCCACTCGTCGTACAGCCCCGCGGTGCTCGTGGGCGGCGTGGCGCAGAGCACGAGGTCGGCGTCCGGCAGGACTGACCGGGCCCGATCCCGCTCGGCCTCGGCGGCGGGATCGAGCACCGCCGTGTCGTACCCCAGGTCGGTGAGGAAGCGCACGAACCAGCCGCCCATCCGCCCCGCGCCGCCCACCACGACGGCCACCTTCCCCGACCCCACGCCGGCGTGGCGCACCTGGTCGGCCTCCTGCACCATCACCGACGCCCGGATGAGCCGGACCAGCAGGTCCTCCGCCACGTCGACGTCGAGCGCCGTTCCGCGGGCCGCCCGCCGCGCCCGCTCGAGCACCGCGCGCTCCTGCGCGTAGTCCACGGTGGGCAGGCCCGCCGCGCGCTTCGCCGCCCCGATGGCCCGTCCGATGCGGACCCGCTCGCCCGCCAGGGCCAGCAGGTCGGCGTCGATGTTTTCGAGCCTGCGGCGGAGTTCCGCCAACGATTCCGCGTCGCTCACTTGGCCCCTCCCAAGGCACGTGGCCTCACAGGATGCCTGCCCCGGACCCACGCCGCAAGCGCGGCGGTGTGCTTCCGGTCCGGGGCGCGTCGCAGTACGTTCGCACCTCCCACGATGCGCCGATGACTCCTCCACCCCGGACCGCCATGCGATCGCTGATTCCCGTGCTCCTCGGCTCGATGGTCTGCCTGCCGCTTTCCGCCCAGGAAGCGCCGCTCGACTTCTTTGCCCGCGGCCCGTACCGCGCCGAGGTGCCGCGGCCCGACAGCCTGCTGCGGTACGGGCCGGGTGCGAGGCAGACCCAGTACGCGGAGCAGCAAGCGGTGCTCGAGCGCCTGGTGGCCGCGTCCGGCGGACGCGCCGCCTTCGAGGACATCGGCATGACCGAAGAGGGACGCCGTATGCGGGTGGTGCTCATCTCGAGCCCCGCCAACCTCGCCCGCCGGGACGCGATCCGCGCGGACCTTGCACGGCTCACCGACCCCGCTGCCACGCCGGAGCCCGAGGCCCAGGCCGTCGCGGGCCGCACGCCGGTGGCCGTGTTCCTGTCGTACTCGATCCACGGGAACGAGCCCGCGGGCTTCGAAGCGGTGATGTGGGTGGCGTACCAGCTCATCGCCTCCGAGGAGCCCGCCACCCGCACGATCCTCGACAGCGTGCTCGTGATCCTCAATCCCTCAGCCAACCCGGATGGCCACGAGCGCTTTGCGGTCTGGTACAACTCGGTCTTCCCCGGCGCCTCGGGCTCGGACGACCCGGCAAGCCTCGAGTGGGCGGAGCCGTGGAGCATCTGGGGCCGGTACAGCCATTACCGGTTCGACATGAACCGCGACCTGATCGCGCAGTCGCAGGCCCCGGTGCGCGCCATGCTCGGCGCCATACGGCGCTGGAACCCGCAGGTGGTGGTGGACCTCCACTCGACCACCGAGCAGTACTTCTTCCCGCCGTTCGCGGAGCCGGTGAACGCCAACATCCCCCAGGCGTCGCTCGCCTGGATCGAGGTGTTCGGCAAGGGCAACGCCGCCGCGTTCGACCGGTACGGCTGGCAGTACTACACGCGCGACACGTTTGACGGGCACTACGTGGGGTACTTCGACGCCTCGCCCACGGCCGCCGGCGCGAGCGGCATGACCTACGAGACCGACGGCGGCAAGGCGCTCCAGCGCCGCCGCGACGACAACACGGTCATCACGTTCCGCGAGGGGATCGCCCACCACTACGTGGCGTCGCTCGCCACGCTGGAGACCGCGGCCGCCAACCGCACGCCGCGGCTGCGCGACTTCGGCGGGTTCTTCCGGACCGCGATCACCGAGGCACGCGCCGCCCGCATGAAGCGCATCGTGGTGCTGCCCGACCAGGACCCCACCAACGCGGCGCGGCTCGTTTCGCTGCTCGCGGGCCATGGAATCGAGGTGACGCGACTCGCCGCGCCCTACACGGCTCCGGCGGCGCACCCCTACCTGGGCTCCACCGCCGCCGAGCGCCACACGTTCCCGGCCGGCGCCCTCGTGATCCATCTGGACCAGCCGAACGGCCGGATAGCGCGGGCCCTGCTCGAGCCGAACGCCGAGGTGCCGGAGGCGTTCCGCACGCGGCAGCTCGAGCGGTTCGCCCGGAATCAGCGCCGTGGGGAAACCGACCGCGAGCGCTACGAGTTCTACGACGTCACCGCGTGGTCGCTGCCCTACACGCTGGGTCTCGAGGCCTTCTGGACCGAGGACCTCACGCCAGTGAACGCCGAGCCGGCCGGCCCGGGCATTGACCTGCTCGCGTCCGTGGCCGGTACGGGCGGCGTTTCCGGCCGGGCGCGGTCGGCCTACGTGTTCCCCAACGACCGGCAGGCGGCGGCCGCGCTCGCGCTCGCGCTCACGCGCGACGGATTCGTCGTGAACATGGGCACCGAGCCGCTGCGCGCCGACGGCCGCACGTATCCGCGTGGCACGTTCGTGGTCCGCGTGGCAAGGAACGCCGAGCGGCTGCACGACCGGATCGCGGCGTTGGCCACCGAGGCCCGCGTGCCCGTGACCACGGTGCAGTCCGCGTTCCCCGATTCCGGCGGCGTCGGAGTAGGGTCGGAGCAGGTGCGGCCCGTGTTCCGGCCGCGCGTGCTCGTTGCCGGTGGCAACGCCATCAGCCAGCAGTCGTACGGAGCGCTCTGGTATTTCCTGGAGCGCGACCTGGGCCACGAGTTCGTACCCGTGGAGCTGGCCACGATCGGCCGCATGTCCACCCTAGGCGACTACAACGTGCTGATCATCCCGGAAGGCTCCCCCGCGACCATCGAACGTGAGCTGGGTGCGAGCGGCATCGCCCGTCTCAAGGAATGGGTGCGGAGCGGCGGCGTGCTCATCGCCTGGGGGAACTCGGCGCTCTTCCCGTCGCGCAAGGACGTGGGGCTCGGGTCGGTAAAGGCGCTGGGCGAGGAGACCGAGGACGAGAAGAAGCCCAAGGGCGACACGCTCCCCGCCGCGACGGAGCTCACGCCCCCATTGGCGTCACCGAAGGCGGACACGAGCACCGTCCAGGCGATTCCGGGAGCCATCTTCCGCGCCGCACTCGACCGCAGTCACTGGCTCACGGCGGGCTACGAACGCTCGGAGCTCGCCGTCATGGTCTCCGGCAACACGTTCCTCGCGCCGTCCACCACGGGCGCCAATCCGGTGGCGTTCGTGGCCGAGCGCCCGCTGCTGTCGGGGTTCGTGTGGCCCAACACGGAACGTCTCATCGCGCGCACCACGTGGGCGGCGGTGGAGCCACTGGGCCGGGGGAACGTGGTGGTGTTTGCCGAGGACCCACTGTACCGCGCGTTCTGGCGGGGCACGGGACGGCTCGTGACGAATGCGATGCTGTTCGGGACGGGGAGATGATGGTGCAGAGAGCAGCGTGCAGGGTGCAGCGTATCCGTGATCCCCTGCACTCTGCACCTTGCACTCTGCACGTCAGGGTCTGCGTGCCGCCCCCCACATCTGTCTCAACCCCCGGAACTTCCGCCGGAACTCTGCCGGATCCTGCTGGATCGTCTCGCGCGTGAACCGGCTGAGCGTCCGCTCGAGCACGGTCTCCAGTTCCTCCATCGTGACCCAGCCGGCGGCGAGGTAATCGAGCGCCACGCGGTAGTCGTCCTCGTCCCCACGCGCGACGAGCCGGAACACGACGCTCACCGGATCGAAGTGACACACCTCGAAGGACGCCGCGTCGAGCGTGGTTGCGCGCATCCGCCTGGCCGCGCCCTCCGGCAGCGGGATGACGTCGCCGGGGTGCTCCCAGCGGATTCCGACGCCGAGTTCCTCCGCGGCGCTGGCGATGCCCGCCCGGAGCGCCTCAACGTTGCCCAGGTCGGGGTCGGCGGCGAGATCCAGACGCTGCGCCCATCGGCGCGACCCTGCCGCGAGGTGCGACGCGTCGCCCAGGAGGTACAGGCGCGCCGGCGCCGATACCACCTGCGCGGCTCTTCCGATCAGGCTCTCGAGATCGGCGCGCCGCAGCTCCCGCACCGCGGTCATCCTACTTGTAGCGCCGCTTGGGCGTCTTGTCGTGCCAGTCCACGACCCAGAAGCAGTACGCGTACGGGAACATGGTCTGGACCACGTGGAACGGCTCGTACTCGAACAGCCGCCGCATGGCCCACGAGAACCGGTAGCGCGGGTCGTCCTTACTGATGATCTCGACGGCGCAGTCCACCTGAAAGCTCAGGAACACCGGCGAGTTCCCCGTCCACAGAACCGAGGCATACGGGCGACGCGCCAGGTTCTTGTACGTGTCGCCCTCGAAGATCTCGAGCAGGCCCAGGCGGCGCCAATCCACGTGCTCGGGATGCGCGTAGAACTCCCGCGCGGTGGTCACCCGGAGCGCCCGCGTCTCGTCCACGGCGTGCGGCGGGAGCGCCTGGATCCGGTCCACCGCCGACTCGACCAGCTCGAGGTAGTGATCCAGGTGTTCGTCCTTGGGCGTGAAGCCCACGCCCTTGTTCGCGAGGTTGGGTGCGAGCGCGTCGCCGATCGTGCCCACCACGGGCAGGTGCCCCGCGTTGAACGCGATGTACTGGTCCTTCTCGATGGCGTCGTAGATGCCCCGCTTGTACTCGACCTGCCAGTGCACGAACTTCTCCGGCAGCTCCTTGATGGCGAACTCGCGGATCACGGCCCCCTGCTCCAGAAGCCGCGCCGTCTCGCCCACCACCTCCACGGTCTGTCCCGAGGTCTCGACGCCGATGTCCGTCATGCCCGGCCCCTTCCACGTAGTGTCATGTGTCCGTGCGTCCGTGGCGGCGCTGCTCGCCGCGTGCGCCGCGCCCCTCGCCGCGCAGGTCTCCGTGGCGCCGGCCTTCGTGGAACCGGCCGCCTTCGAGCGGTTCGCCCTCCGGATTGCGAACCCCGACTCCTCACCGGTGGTCCGGGTCCGTCTTGGCATCCCGGACGTGCTCACGGTGCTCGGCGTGGACGCGCCCCCGGGATGGAGCTGGACCCTCAGCGCCGCCACCGACACCTCGGCCGCCGCTGTCGAGTGGAGCGGCTACGCGCTCCCCCAGGGCGCCTTCCGCGAGTTCGCGGTCTTCGCGCGGCTCGCGTCCGACGCCCGCGAGCTCTCGCTTGCGTTCCCCGTGCGCCTCGAGCGCGCCGACGGCGGCACCGTCACGTGGACCCGCGGCGGCGACGCGCCGCCGCTCCTCGTGGGGATCCGGGCCACGACCGACGTCTCCGCCCGGGGCGCCGTGGCGCTGGCCGGAGGCGCGCTGGGGCTCGCGGTCCTCGCGCTGGCGCTAGCGCTCTCCCGCCGTCGCGCCGCCTGAGGGTTCCGGCGGCGCGGGCGGCTCGAGCGCCCCGCGCCGCCGCATCCACCACCAGATCGCGACCGCCGACCCGCCTACCACGATCGGGGTGAACGCGAACAGCGCGCCGACCCAGAACATGCTGACGTCGAGCCCGTGGTTCATCGGCCGAGGAACCGGTTCAGGTGGCGCAGGTAGTACGCGAGCGCGAGCCCGCCGACCCCGAAGCCCAGGGCGAGCGCCAGCGGCGCCGCGCCGCCGCCGGCGCGGTACGCGAACGCCGACCACACGGCGAATCCGAGACAGAACAGGATGGCCGTGCCGATGAGCACCCGATGGAACGTGATCACCAGATGAACTCCGTCATGACCGCGATCACGATGATCACCGCGAGCGGCAGCGGCGCCAGCGCGAAGATCCGCATCCGGTTGGCCTCGAACCGCAGGTGCATGAAGTAGAGGGCCACGAGCACGGCCTTCCAGACGGCCATCACCACCAGGATCAGGACGACCACCGCCCGCGGCCACGGCAGGAACGCCACGCCAAGCTCGACCAGGGTCAGCGCGGCCAGGGCCGCCCACACTACCCAGTAGTTGGGGTGGGCGAAGTGCTCCTCGTGCGCCGCCTGCGATGCCTGCATGTCAGTCATGGCACGACCTCGCCGTCAGACCAGGTAGACGATGGTGAACAGGATGATCCAGACCAGGTCCACGAAGTGCCAGTACAGCCCGACGACCTCGATGCCCCGATGGTCCGCCTGGGTGTACTTCCCGCGGAACGCCTTGATCGTGACGTACGCCATGCAGACGACGCCGCAGGTGACGTGGAAACCGTGGAATCCCGTCATCGTGTAGAACGACGAACCGTAGACGCCGGCCACCGCCGGATCAGCGCTTCCCAGACCCAGCTCGCCAGCCACCGCCAGCTCGGCCAGCTCGCTCCCCTCCCGGATGCCGGAGGGCAGGAACCCCGCATGGATCAGGTGGAGGTACTCGTAGACCTGCACGCCCACAAACGACGCGCCGATGAGCGTCGTCGCGACCAGGTAGAGCTTCATCTTGCCCATGTCGCCCATGTTGGCCGCGGCGAACGCCTTGACCATCGTGACGCTGGAGCAGATCAGCAGGAACGTGTTGATGGCCGTGATCGGGATGTTGAGCACCTTGCCGGGGTGCGCGAAGGCTCCGGGATTGGCGAACCGGAGGATGATGTACGACCCGATCAGGGCTGTGAAGAACATCACTTCCGATCCCAGGAACACCCAGATGCCCAGCTTCTCGTTGTAGACGCCGGCGCCCATCTCGCGTCCGGCCGGCGCCCGCATGGCGGCAGCGTGCGTCATCGCGCGTCCCTCCCCGCGCCGTCCGGAAGCGGGCGGTTCTGCGGCAGGTAGTCCTCCACGACGCCCGGCGCGCTGTACTCGTACGGACCGTGATGGACCGTCGGGACCGTGGCGAAGTTCCCGTGCGGCGGCGGCGACGGCACCGTCCACTCGAGGCCGTTGTCCTCCCACGGGTTCTCGCCCGCGCGCGCGCCGCGGAACCAGCCCATCACGAAGTTCACGACGAAGATGATCTGGCTCGCGAACAGCAGGAACGCGCTGATCGTGATGAACCGGTTGATGCCCATCAGCGGCTGGAGGAACTCGTACTGCGTCGGGTCGTAGATCCGCCGCATGTGGCCGTACACGCCCAGCGTGTGCATCGGGAAGAAGGTGCAGTTGAAGAAGACGAACGTCAGCAGCCAGTGGACCTTGCCCCAGAACGGGTTCATCAGGCGCCCGAACATCTTCGGGTACCAGTAGGTGACGGCGCCGAAGATCGCGAACAGGCTCCCGCCGAACAGCACGTAGTGGATGTGCGCGACGATGAAGTAGGTGTCGTGGATGTAGATGTCCACCGGCGTCGAGGCCATGAACATGCCCGACAACCCGCCGATCACGAACATGGCCACGAACGAAATGGCGTGAAGCATGGGCACGTGGAATCGGAGGCTCCCCAGCCACATCGTGCCCATCCAGTTGAACGTCTTGATGGCCGACGGCACCGCGATGAGCAGGGTGGAGATCATGAACCCCGTGCCAAGCCTTGGGTTCATGCCGCTCTGGAACATGTGGTGGCCCCACACGATCCAGCCCAGGAACGCGATCGCGATGATCGCGAACACCATCGAGTGGTAGCCGAACACCGGCTTGCGCGACCCGTTGGCGATGATGTCCGAGACCATGCCCATGGCCGGCAGGATCAGGATGTAGACCTCCGGGTGCCCGAAGTACCAGAACAGGTGCTGCCACAGCAGCGGCTGCCCGCCGCCCGCCGGGTCGAAGAAGTGGGTCCCGAGCGTCTGGTCGAAGAACAGCATGATGGCCGCCCCGGAGAGGATCGGGATGGCCAGCAGCACGAGGATGGCCGTGATGAACAGCGCCCAGATGGACAGCGGCAGCCGGAACCACGTCATCCCCGGGGCCCGCAGCTGGACGACGGTGGTGATGTAGTTCGTGGCGCCGAGGATGGACGAGAGTCCGAGGATGGCGATGCTGAGCAGCCAGATTTTCTGGCCGGCGCTCACGCCCGTGTACTCCGACACCGCGCTCAAGGGCGCGTACGACGTCCAGCCGGCGGCGGCGTGTCCGCCCTCCACGAAGAACCCCGACAGCATCAGGATGCCGGCCGGGACCGCCACCCAGAACGACCACATGTTGAGCCTCGGGAAGGCCATGTCCGGCGCCCCGATCTTGAGCGGGATAAGGTAGTTCCCGAACACCCCCACGAGCAGCGGCATGATCGCGAAGAAGATCATGAACGTGCCGTGCATCGTGACCAGGGAGTTGTAGAACTCCGGCAGCAGGATGCCGCCCGGCGCCATCGTCTCCGGCAGGGCCGCGCCTCCCGGGATCGGCTCGTTGGGGAAGCCCAGCTGCCACCGGATCAGCATGGCCAGGAGCCCACCCACGAACAGGAACACGAGGCTCATCAGGAGGAACTGGATCCCGATGACCTTGTGATCCGTCGAGAAGACGTACTTCCGCACGAACGACAGCTCGTGCGTCTCGCCGTGATGGGCGTGATCCGCCGCGGCCGCGACGCTCGTCATGGCGTCACCCCCTGCGCGGCGTCGGACCGCAGGGCGGCCTGCCCGACGGTCCACTCCTCGAACTCGCGGGTCTCGTGCACCGTGACCATCGCTCCCATGCGATAGTGGCCCAGTCCGCACAGCTCTGCGCACGCCAGCTCGTAGGCGCCGACGTCGGTCGCTTCGAACCAGACGCGGATGTGCATGCCCGGCACCGCGTCCTGCTTGATCCGGAACGCCGGGACGAAGAACGAGTGGATCACGTCCTCTGAGCCGAGATGCACCACGACCGGCCGGCCCACGGGGACGTGCAGCTGGTTGCGCAGGGTGAAGTCATCCGGCGTGTCGAGCACGCCGTCCGGACCGGGGTGCGTGACGTGCCACTCGAACTGGCGCGCCGTCACCCGGTATGGGAGCGCGTCGGCCGGCACGCTGTCGCGGCCCTTGATGTTGTTCCAGACGCCGCCGCTCATGATCCCGAGCACCACCACCGTCACCGCCGGAATCGCGGTCCACACCACCTCGGCGCGCATGTTGCCGTGGGTGTACGTGGCCCGCCGGCCCGGCCGGGCCCGGTACCGGATGGCGAACCACAGCAGCCCGACTTCCACCACCACGAACGCGACCCCGGTGATGACCAGGATCAGGTAGTAGAGGAAGTCGATGTCGCCCGCGTATGACGACGCGCTCGGCGGCAGGATCCACTGCATGGGGTCGCCTCCCTACATCGTGCCGTAGGTGAACGCCACCGTCCCGGCGCCGTCGGCCCCGATGGTGACCTCGCCGGTCTTCGTGCCCAGCGATTCGTGCCACGCCTCGAGCTGGTACGTCCCCGGTGGGAGGCCGCCGATCGTGAACGTGCCGTCCTCGGCCGACGTCGCGAAGTACGGATGCGCGACGACGCCCACGTACGCCTTCATCCAGCCGTGCACGCTGCACTCGACCGGCACCATGACCTCGGGCTCGGTGAACGTGTGCTCGCGCATCATCCCGGCGCGCGGCTGGCTCACGTTGAAGCCGCGGTTGGCGGTCGGCACCGCCTTGATGTTGTGGAGCAGCGAGTCGCTGTTGACGATTTCGAGCGACTGGCCCGCCACGACCCCCACCACGCGCGGATGGTACAGGCATCCCGCCTGGTCGATCGTAGGCTTGCGGGCGGGCGCCGGGTACGGTCCGGCGGGCAGACCGCCGGTGACGCGCACGAACACGTTCGCGAGCCTGCCGCCGGATACCATGACGACCGGGTCGGTCGCCTGGCCGCTGTACCGCGCCGCGCAGCTGGGCTCCTCGCTCATGTCGATCGCGGGGTTCGCGGGCGGCGTGCGCTCGAACATCACGACACCACTGATCGTGCCGGGGCCGAGCGGCGCCACCGACGCCTGCGCACCGGCGTCCGGCGTCTCGCCGCCGCCTGCCGACTCGCCTCCGGCTCCCTCACCGCCGCCGCACGCAATGGTCAGCACGAGTCCCATCGCCATCCATGTCCGTCGCATCCTGCCTCCCGGTATCGAGCGTGGAGAAGACAACTCAGGTTCGGGTGGTGCGCCGCTGGGCGCGGGCGATCGCCAGTCCGCCCAGGCCCGCGGTGAGCAATGCCGCCACCACCGGGATCGCGTAGACCCCGGCCGGCGTCGGCACGTCGAGATAGATCGCGTACCAGGCGCTCACGGCGGCACGAGCGGCGTCCTCGCCATTGCTGCCGTCCGCCGCGAGGAACGCGATCGGGATCGCTTCGCCCACGGGGAACGCCGGCGCGGCGGTGGTGTCCGCCGGCACCAGCGCGCGCGTGAACTGCACCCGCCACTGGCCATCGGCGAAGCCCGCCGTGTGCGTGACGCCAGCCGCCGCGGGGGTGAACGCACCGAGGCCGGTGGCCCGCCCTTCGGCCACGGTCTCGGGCGCGCTGGTCCACTGCCACTGATAGGTGGGCCGGCGGGTGTCGCCGCCCAGGAAGTACGGCCGCTCCATTCCCTCTTCACGCCTGAGCGGGAACTGGACATGCAGCCGGTCCGGACCCTGCGTCGTGGGGACGGACCCGTCCACGTCCGTCATCGCGACGGCCATCCGGTCGAGCCATTCCTGCCACGCGGAATCCGGGCTCGACGAGGGATCACTCCACGACACCAGCAGCGCCAGCGACGTGCCGTCGTGCGCGGCGCGCACCCAAAGGCCGTCCACGCGTGGCGCGAACCAGCGCGGCTTGATCACGATCTGCCCGACCAGCGGAATGAACGCCGGCTCGATCGCCCCCCAGGCGGAATCCGCGGGGCCGGAGGGGAGCGTTCCCTCGACGCGCACCGCGCGGATCACCTCGCGCACCGGCGGCCGGTTTGGCGAGAGGCTCCGGACGTACTGGGCGACGCGCCAGAGCTGCTCCTCGGTGATCACCCCGCCCTCGACGGCGTCGCTGAACGACGGCATGGGCGTGCCATCGAGGCCCGTCCGGAGCCGTGTGTAGATCTGCTCGACCTCGCCACCGCCGTTGAAGGTCCAACCCTCGGCCAGGTTCGCCGCACGGATAGGGTGGTCCCAGTCGTCGGTCAGCGTTGGGGCCGACGGACCGTCGCCGCGCCCC
>Ga0105095_10000696_pt1 | contig 16702 bp, 15 predicted proteins | sample PPLLak2March2015_2_FD_79180 | JGI IMG/M metagenome (GOLD analysis project Ga0105095, IMG submission 79180) | Freshwater sediment microbial communities from Prairie Pothole Lake near Jamestown, North Dakota, USA - PPLs Lake P8 Core (3) Depth... | ecosystem: Environmental > Aquatic > Freshwater >...
CTTCTTCTTCTTCTCCAGATGACTTATTCCTTCCACAATCTTCCTCGTTTTCATTCCTACCAATACATTCCATCCGCCCTCAACCGTTTCCACCCACTCGGTTTCTTCCCTTAAGGTAAGACAAGGGACCCTTAACCAATAGGCCTCTTTCTGGACACCTCCTGAATCGGTTAGAATGGCCTCAGCGTTTTTTTCCAATTGGAGCATGTCAAGATAAGAAACCGGCTCAATGAACCCAATATTTTTGAATTTGGAGAAGAAACGATAGGCCTTGATCATCTTCTTTGTTCTTGGATGAAGGGGAAGGATGACAGGAGTATTCCTTCCAATTTCATCTAAGGCCCTTAAAATAGATTCCAGTCTTCTTGGGCCGTCGGTATTTTCAGCTCGGTGGAGGGTTGCTAAATAATACTTCGGAGTGATAAGATCCAACCTTTTTAGAATTGTTGATTTTTTCTCGGCTATCTTCGTGTAATAGAGAATCGAATCGTACATCACGTCACCTACGTTTTTAACAACCTGTGTCCCTCCATCCTTTATCCCCTCCTTCAATAAATTCCTGACCGACTGGGTCGTGGGACAAAAAAGCACCGTTGCAAGATGGTCCGTCAGAACGCGATTAATTTCCTCGGGCATGCTCTGGTTATAGCTCCTCAAACCTGCCTCCACATGGGCGACAGGAATTCTCAGCTTTGCCGCAGCCAACGCACCTGCCAACGTCGAATTCGTGTCACCATAGACAAGAATGACTTTGGGATTTTCTTTTTGTAGGATCGGTTCAATCCTTTCAAGCATCATCCCGGTCTGCTTGGCGTGAGAACCGGAACCCACACCCAGATGGTAATCCGGCCTGGGAAGCTCAAGTTCTTCGAAAAAAACCTTATCCATCAGGTAGTCATAATGTTGACCTGTATGAACCAGTATTTCCTGAATCCGCCTCTTCTTGTAGCGTCGATGCTGCAACCTTTTATTGAATTCTTGGATCGCTCGACTGATTGCTCCAGCCTTAATAAATTGGGGTCTTGCACCCACGATGGTTACAATCTTCATCCTAAAGCTCTCTCCAGATGATCCAATTCGTAATGGCATCTTGTCGCGCCTGGATTGATTGCCGAAGAAATCCCCCCGCCCCCATTAAATGGGGGCGCTATTCTCGATCGGCTTCACCCCGGAAGAATCCTTCCTATATTTTTTCCCACAGGCGTTACATACCGCCCTTCCAGATCGAAAGGTGATGACCTCTGCACATTGGCAGACCCATCCCTTCACTCCTCCCGGGTTACCGTAAACCAAAGCATAATCCGGAACATCCTTGGTGACGACAGAACCAGCCCCGATAAAAGCATACTGACCTATCGTGTTTCCGCAAACAATGGTCACATTGGCACCAACGGTAGCCCCTTTTCTAACCAAGGTCTTCCGAAATTCTTTCTTCCTCGATATGAAGCTTCGAGGATTAAAAACATTTGTAAAGACCATCGAGGGTCCGCAAAAAACATCATCCTCTAAAGTGACTCCGTCAAAAATAGAGACATTGTTTTGAACCTTAATATTATTTCCTAAAAGTGCACCTGAGCCGACAAAGACGTTTTGGCCGATAACACAATTCTCACCAATCCTGGCACCCGACATGATGTGGGTAAAATGCCAGACCTTGGTCCCATCCCCAATCTCATGAGGTTCATCCACGATGGCGGTGGGATGAATAAAATAGTCTTTTTCCATCTCCTTATTCTCCCTCGATACGGATTGGAAACCCTTTTTTCTTTAGAGACTCCTGAGCAGCCATAAGAATCTTTACCACTTTGAGTCCGTCCCGTCCGCCGGTCTTAGGCTCTTTCCTCGATTCGATGCTTTGAATAAAATGTTCAGCTTCAGCCCGGAGCGGTTCCGCCATTTTAATACTCGGAATGGTAATATCCCCAAACCTCAGACTGAGATACTCCCCATACGTATCATAAGAAAGATTCTTTACGCCCTTATCATATACCTTCAATTTCTCGGAGGCCTCCATGTCGTCAAAGACCACCATCTTCTTCGATCCTACAATCGTAATCCTTCTCAACTTATGGGGATCCAGCCAGCTTAAATGAATATTGGACATTTTGCCATCAGAAAATTGAAGCCCGAGAAACACCACATCCTCAATCCCCTTTTGAATATAACTTTCCCCATGAGCGGTCACCGCAACCGGTTCTTCTTCGAGGAGGTATAGGATGACGGAGAGGTCGTGAGGAGCAAATGAAAGCAGGGCATTTTCATCCTGCCGGATGACACCCAAGTTGACCCGCTGAGTATAAATATAGTACAGTCTCCCCAATTCTCCGGAAGTAACCATTGCTTTCAGCCGATCCACAACAGGATGATAAATGAGAAGATGACCCACCATGAGGATCCTTTTCCTCTTCTCTGCGATTCCTAACATCTCCTCGGCATCTTTGGCGCTCAAGGCCATCGGCTTTTCTACCAACACGTCTTTGTCGGCTAACATGATCTCTTTCGAAAGGGAATAATGAGAGATCGCTGAAGAGGCCACCACCACTCCTCTCACTTCTGGATCCTGGAGAATGGTTTTAAGATCCCCAATCATCTTTGTCTGGGGGTAGGTTTTTTGTATCGAGAGCAATTTGGAAGGATCCTGATCGCAGACATATTTCAATCGAACATTGGGAAGCTCGGAAAACACCCTGATGTGATTCTTCCCCCATGCCCCAGCTCCTACGATAGCAATGTTGATCATACCGCCTCCCTATGAGCCCAAATTCGAAGCACGAAATTCGAAATTCGAAACAATTTCAAATGGACAAAACGCAAAGCTCAAACAGAAATTGTGTTTATAAGATTTGAACATCCGGATTTGTGATTTGTTTCGGATTTCGATATTCGGATTTGGAATTTCCTCATCCATTTGGTTTCAGCCCCATTCCATCCGGGCAGAACCTAACATGCCACAAAAAGAGATAGGCATAGATTGCAAGTTTTCTCCTCCACCCTTTGACGGCAAAGAAAGTAACCAGAGAAGCTACCGTCATAGACAGTAATTCAAATGCCAACCTTATCAGCAGTCCGACGAGGAGGATGAACCATTGTAAATCCCCCCTATTCTTTTTGAAAAAACGATACCGGGACCGGAAATATTCTACCCTGGCCCTCTTCTTTTCTTTCTCCGCGCTTTTCCCTTGGAAATGATAGACTTCGGCGTCGGGGACGTGGTAAATCTTCCAGCCTGCCCTCTTCATCCGGTAGCACCAGTCCGTTTCTTCGAGAAAAAGAAAATAATCCTCATCCAACAGGCCGACCTGACCCCAGGCATCCCTTCTCACCATCATACAGGCACCGATGACAGAATCCACCTCCGCAGGTTCAGAATAAATTCTTTCTTTCCCTGGAAACCTTTCCGGGGATAACCATCTCAGGAGACTCTTATTGAGAAGTTCGGTCGCCAAAGAAGGAAAATTGGCAATGGAATTCTGCCTAGACCCATTCGAATTCAAGAGCTGCGCACCTGAAATCCCAGCGTTGGAATGGGCATCCATAAACGATATCAACCGTTCAATCGCTCCATTCTTTACCCGAGTGTCCGGATTCAAAAGAAGCACGTACCTCCCGGATGCTTTTTGAAGTCCTTGATTCACGGCTCCTGCAAATCCCAGGTTTTTCTCGTTTTGGATCAGGTGGGCCCACGGAAATGCCTTCTTCATTTCACTCCCGCTTCCATCGTGAGAGCCATTGTCCACCACAATGACTTCCTGGCTCATCCTCCGTTCATTTTCAAGAACCGACCGGACACAGGAAAGCAGAAATTCCTTCGTATTCCAACTCACAATGATGATCGATAAATCGATCAAGTCTTAATGGCCTCCAAATACATTACATCTCCAGATCCCGTTTCACCCACCACTCAACAAACAGGGGAGCCAGACGCTTCACAAAAATGATTTTCATCGCCTATGCCACTCTCTCTCCCACAATGATCAGCGTATTGCCTCCCATGATAATTTCGTTCTTTATCGTTTCATCCAACCGATACTGTTCTCGTCTTTTCTTGGAAGCCATGCGCCCGCAGAGCCGAATCAACCAGACAAGAGGCAACAGCCACACCATTTTGGATTTTCTTCGATCCTTTTCAAGACGGAGGACGCGGAACCCGTGCCACTCCATAATAAATTTCAACAATGGATAGCCCAGGGGATTGATATGGGCCATGGACAGGTCTCCTTTCCAAAGATCTTTGATCACTTCATGAGAAGGAATTTTAGAAAAAGTCCCCGTAAAAAGAAAGCGAAGTCTCCTCTCAATATTCAGGAAGTTAGGCGTCGAGAGGAACAATTTTCCACCTCTTTTCAAAACCCTCTGAAACTCACGGATGGCATTGGAAGGGCTTTCTGTATGCTCAATCCCATCCAGGCACACGAGGTAATCAAACGTCGTATCCGGATAGGGCAGCGTTTGGTTAAGGTCACCCAGCTCTATTTTCAGGTCGGGAACAGAAAAGTAAGAGGGATTGATATCACAACAGGAGACCTCAAACCCCATCTTTTTTAGCCCGGCTGCCAAAATCCCCGTACCCGTGGGCACATCCAGGACTTTCCCTCTGGGCTCCTTCTCCATCATCTGCAGAATTTTGGCGTGGGCCTCATTCCTCGCAAAAGGAACGGCTCCATAAGTCCATTCGATATGCGGGATATTCCGATCAACCATCGCCATTTTTCCTCCCTGTCAGATATCCCGTATGATTTGGGCTCTTTCTTCAAATGGAGAGCCCCCCACTCTAAAGGGTCTTTCGTTTTAAAAGGAATTCTAAATCGTCCCTCAACAATTTTGAAAACGCATCACTGCCTTTTTCGTTTAAATGAATCCAATCTGAAAACATACTGGGGTCCGTATTGATGTTTGTCAACCTTTTCGTGTCATAATCCAGGAAAAGAATTTTCCTGTCCTCCGCAATATTATTCAAAAGTTGCATACTCTCTAAGATATTGGCGTCACGACGCGAGGGGAAATACCCCGGTATCTGAACGAAGATCGTTTGTATTCTATTTTTTTCAAACTCATCCAGTAATTCTCCAAAAGCTCCTATTTGGGCACTACTATTCTTGGGTTTGACATTCCTCTCTCTCTCAAGCCCTCCTCGTCTCTCATAAGGAATGAAACCATTGTAGTATCTCGATAAGGGGTGAACCTCCCGGTGCTTCCCAAACAATCGATCGGGTAATTGTTTTCTCTCTCGTATTAGGGCAAACCGGTTTAGAATGAGAGTCTTAAATTCATTTAAGTTGCTGACTTCATTAAATAACATGTCATGCGGGAAATATTTGCTATCATGTTCGAATGCCCTTCTAAGAAGGCTTTCGTCAAACATACCCCAGTGGACCCCGTAGATCACATAGAGAGGTCTTGGATAATTGGGCTGAAATATTTTTCTATACCACTTTAAATTGAAAGCAGGACCGGCTCCATTCAGCGAGAAATTAAAAACTCTTAAGTGATCCGTCTCGAGATATCTTGGGTTGATGCCATGCGTTGCGTGGGAGGCTCCCAGGATAATCATATTGGCGTTTACCTTGGGATGGAAAGCCTCGCGATACTGCAACGGGTAATGAGGGTTTAACTCCCGATCCAGCCAGGAGTTCATGAGAACGAGGATCAAGGCGAGGGCGGCAAAAAACAGCAGCTTTTTCCTTAAACGAGTTCTCATCCTCTGTCCTCACTAAAATTGGAAATAAATAAAGGCGTGATCATTATATTCTCCAAGAAAGATGAGAAATAAAATGACGACGTAATACATGACCCACCGAAACAGCACCGGTCTTCCAGAGAACATCTGTCTCATGTTCCGGAGAGGCTCCACCCCCTCCACCAACTCCATTAACCCAATCGAAACCAAAACAAAAATCAATTCATGCCGGTCCAAACCCAAATTGTACAAGCTTTTAAAGGACATCTTGATCCCCTCCGGGCTTCCTAACCCTGTTCCCAGATGGGTGAACACATAAAACGCGTCTGAAAGACTTTTTGACCTGAAAACAACGAGCGTAAAGCAAAAGAGCAAAAACGTGAAGGCAATCTGAAACCCTTGATGAAGAGTTGGAATTCGCTTTAACCTTAGCCGCCGCACCCATTTCTCCCGGAGGTTCTTGGTCCAGTCGGAGACAATCAGGTGACATCCGCACAAAGATCCCCACAGAACGTAACCCCAGCCTGCTCCGTGCCATAATCCGCTCAGGGTGAATGTAAATAAAATATTGAAATAATATCTCCATTTGCCAACACGGTTCCCTCCGAGCGGAATGTAGACGTAGTCCCGGAACCAGGAAATGAGCGACATGTGCCACCTTCTCCAGAATTCGGCGGACGAAGGAGCATGGAATGGTCTATTAAAATTGTCTCTCAGGCGGAACCCCATGACCTGAGCCGCGCCGATGGCAATATCGGAATAGCCGGAAAAATCGCAATAAACCTGAATGCCGAAGAAGAGGGCTCCTGCAATCAGCGGCACTCCGGTATACTGAGTGGGGTCGCTATAAACCTGGTTGACGACAATTCCCAGCTTATCGGCAATGACCACTTTCTTGAAAAATCCCCAGACCATCAGTTTTAATCCGTCCATGACCCTCTGATCGTCATACGTATGTTTTTCATAAAATTGGGGGAGGAGGTTCTGAGGTCGTTCAATGGGGCCGGCCACCAGCTGGGGATAGAACATCACATAAAGGGCATAGATGCCGAAATGCTTTTCCGCCTTAAAGTTTCCCCGGTAAACTTCGATCACATAGCTCAGGCTCTGGAAAGTATGAAACGATAATCCGATCGGTAAAATCAGTGAGAGGACCTCAATGGGATAATTCCAATGAAAAAATTGGGCCACCCGCGCGAGATTAGAATTGAAAAAATTGAAATATTTGAAGACGACAAGAACAGCACAGGTGGAAAGAACGCTGATGACAAGGAGGACCTTTCTTTTTCTCCCCTCTGTCTTTTCAATCAAAAGCCCTGCTGTGAAATCGATTGCGATCGTCAAAGCCAGGACAAGAATATATACGGGGATAAATGCCATATAGAAGACACAGCTCGCCGAAAGAAGAAAGAACCAGCGATACCGATGGGGAATCAAGAAATAGAGAACGGTCACCGTAGGGAAGAAGATGAGAAAGGAGAATGAATTAAAGAGCATGATGAATCTTTCTCCTTCCCTCTGCCACTTGATTTAGAATTGAAAACAGCCGGGGAGCACACGCCTGAAAGGTATACTTTTCGATAACTCTCTTTCTCCCCTCCCGACCCATCTGCTCCCGCAACTCAGAATTTTCAATCAAGAGGGAAAGTTTTTCCTCCCACTCATCGGGCGTCGTGGCATAAAACCCATTCGCTCCATCTTCAACCAGATCTCGGTTGACCCCAACCGGTGTGCAAACCACCGCCACCCCTACCCCTTGGTACTGAATGATCTTGAGGCCACACTTTCCCCAGGACCATGGATCATCGACAAGAGGCATCAGCCCGACATCAAACCCTTGAAGATCAGCCACCTCATCTTCTGAGCTCCAATTTTTCTTAATCACCTTCATCCGGTCGCAATCGAAAAAGGTATCGCAGACAATCTTCAGATCTACGTAGGGATATCTTCCTCCTATCCTTTCGAAGATAGGCTTCATCTTTTCCAAATAATGGATGGAGCCATGATCCCCGATCCATCCGAGGGTGACTCTTTCCTGTTGAACCGGATAAGCTTTCAAATGATATCTTTCCTCATCGATGGCCGAGGGGATCACCTCAACATTGGCCGTAATGGGCAACACCTCGCTCTTTAAGAATTCATTCCCGGCGATGATAAAGTCGGAATTCTTGATCATCTGGACAAAACGTCTTTTCCGGGTTGAAGAAAGCGGGTCTTTGGCTTTTGAGTTTCGATACATGACCGAATCGTCGAAATCATAGATGATCCGTTTCGCCCTTTTCCTCAGCAATTCGAGCCGGGGTTGGTTGAACCTTTTCCTCTGAAGAAAAACAATATCGAATCGGGAAAGATTCTTGAAGAATTGGAAATTCTCTTTCAGGGTCCGGGGATAGAGGCTGACCGTGGCTTCCACCCCTTTCGATTTCAAAAAAGGAAGAAATTGAAGCACGCGATACCGACTGGCCGCCACCTCCCACCCCTGAATGAGGAAAAGAACTTTCATCAGATGTCCATCCCTAATGAAAATCTATCTATTCGCCCCTCCCTTGACGGGAGGGGAGGTTATTCTTAAGTAGGTATTGAAGAACATGAAAAACTTTTTTTGAGGTGACTGCCAGGGAATACCCCTGTTCGACGGTCTCTATTCCCTTCAATCCCATCTGACTTCTGAGATCCGGATTCTGAATAAGGGTGGATAAGCAGTCTGTCCACTCCTGGTGGCTGGTCGCCCAGAAACCATTCTCCCCGTTTTGGATGATGTCCGAGTTGATTCCTACGGGAGTGCAAACTACGGGAATCCCGACGCTGAGATATTGGACGATCTTCAACCCGCATTTCCCTTTTGACCACAGATCATCGTTGAGGGGCATGAGCCCTATGTCAAAGGAAACCAGGTCTTCATTCTCATCTTCCAATCTCCAAAGTTTCTTGATGACGGGGAGATGGGGGAAATCACAAAAATCATTGCTCACGATCTTCAACTTGACCTGGGGGAATCTCTGCCCAAGGATCTCAAAGACGGGCTCCAATTTTTTAAGATACCTTAAATTCCCTTTGGTTCCGATCCATCCTAAGATGATTTCATGGCGGTTAGAGATCTTCTTTTTTTGTGGATACAGGCTTGTATCGATGCAGGTAGGGATGACGAAGACCTTCTTCTGCCGATCCACCTTGAGGACTTGATTCTTTAGAAACTGGTTTCCGACGGTAACAACATCGCTTCCTTTCACCATCCACCTGAATTTCAGCCATCTCGATAAAGAATGTGGGCGAGGAGAGCTCGAAGATCGGTACATGACGGCATCATCGAGGTCAAACAGAATCTTTGAGGACTTTTTTCGTATCCAATAGAATTCGAAAGGATGCAACAGCCTTCTTTGAATGCAGACCACATCAAAGGAGGGGAGTTGTCGATAAGTCATGAGCCGTTCCGACCATGACCTGGCATGGGGTTGCCACTTCGGTTCCATTCCGTGGTCCCTGAGATAGGGGAAATATTGCTCCACCCGAAACCGGTGGCCCTGATCACTCGAATGGGTCAGGAAAATGACTTTCATCCTCTTTCACCTAGGCCTCACCCATCTCCCCACGCCCCTTTTTTCTACAGGGGGCAAGGGGAGTCATCCATTTTCCTTCTTCTCCGCGATCACCAAAATCGATTTGGCAAAGTCAATGCCCAGATACCGGTGGAGGGGAGCCATGACGTATATCCGGAAGAGATAGCGGTGAAAAGCGTCGCTGTAGGTTCGATACATCGCCTTGATTTGGAAACCCTGGGCAAGGAGCAGACCGCCTAGCTCATCGTAACAATAGGCGACTTTATGCGTCGCATCCCTCCAATACCGGCTTGGATTGAAGACATTAGGAGTGCTCAGGATCAATCGGCCTCCATCCGTGAGGAGATCATAGATCTTCCTGATCAGTGGGGCTCCTTCTTCAAGGCTTAGATGTTCGATGACCTCAAAAAGAAAAACAACATCAAAATGCTCTCGAACCTCCTCCAGACTGTAGAAGTCGTGAAACTGTTCCCGGTCAATATCCATGCTCTTATAAACCACTTTTGGAAAGTGGCGTTTCAACCGTTCCTGAAGATTTCGGTTCGAGGCCCCGATGTCCAGAACTTTCTCCCCATCCTGTATTGTTTTCAGCATCAGAGGAAATCGCTTCCGAAGGATCTTCAGATCCCAGATCTCGCGGTAGCGGTTGTGAATTTCATCCCGGTATTCAAAAAGCTTGCTCCAAGACACCCCTTCATCCATTCACCTTCACCCATTCCTTCCGATCAAAATCATATTGTTTTACCACCTTGGCCGGCGAACCCACCGCTACCGAATAGGACGGAATATCCTTATTTACCACGGAGAGGGCGCCGATGATACAGTGCTTGCCAATCGTAACGTTTGGCATGATACAGGCCCCGTAAGCGATCCAGGAATCCGCTCCGATATGGACGAAACCGACCTCCACCTTCTGTTCTTTACTGGGGCGGCTGACATCCCCGGGTTTCCGTGAGTTATCAATAATCATGACGTTAGGCGAAACTCCCACGTGCTCCTCGATGACAATCCGGTTACAGGCACTGATGATGCAGCCTTCTGAGATGATGACATCATCGCCGATAAAAAGAAGAATTTCTTTCGACCTCTTATCCTCCGGATGGAGGTTGATGCTGGTGTTCCTCTTAATCCTCACATGATCCCCCAGTTGCACGAACCTTGGCCGATTGATCACCACTCCGCCTTCGATGTAAACATCCTTCCCATAGCCCCCGAAGAGGAAACGATTTTTGATATTAGCAACTGGATACCAAAATGATTTCTTCTTCATCCAGAAGTCCCCCCTCCCAACAGACTTTTTCTGAAGACACCATCCATCTCTCTCCAGTTTCTTTCGAGAGAATAAGATTCTGCCAGATGGCGAGCGGCGATCGAAGCCTTCTCCAGCTTCTCACGGTTCAGAAAGAAAGAAATCTTTTCTACCAAGGTCTGGTCATCGCGGGGGTCAGAAATGACAAAACCCTCCTGGCCTTGGGTCACGATCCCACTCGCACCATTTGAAGCTGTGGTAACGACGGGCAGGCCGCTGGCCAAAGCTTCTAATACTGTAAGTGAACAGGCATCATAAAAGGTCGGGTGGACAAGAAGGTCCGACGCACCATAATATCTTTCGGGCTCATGAGTCGCCCCCGCAAAAATCACTTCTTCGAAAATCCCCATTCCCCTCGCCAGACTTAAATAAGAATCTTGACGATCCCTCCCAAGAACGAGTAGTTTGAACGGAGGAGAATTCTTTCTCTTGATCTTAGCCAGTGCCTTGATCAAAAAAGCCAGTCCCTTCATCCGAAAGTTGTTTGAGACAAAGAGAATAATGAATTCATCCCCAATGCCATGCCTCCTCCTGACCTCCTCCCGATATTGACGATTGCGAGGGTGAAACCGTTCAATATCCACTCCATTATAAACGACTTGGATCCTTTCCTCAGGGACCCTATACCAGCGCATCATGTCCTGCTTCACCATATCGGAGATGGCGATGACCGTCCGGAGGGGCTTCGCACGATAAGGGGCGTCCTCCACCCAACCGCTCACCCATTGTTTGGGGCTGAAGACCCTCCCCAAGAATTTTATCATCCACACGATGGGATTCTTATAAGCCCCGAGGCTCCGCCAAAACCACGCCCAATGCACCCCTCCGTGGGGTTGGAGAACATCCGCTTTCAGCGTATTTCCCACTCCGAAGGTGATGTCGTAATTCCCATTCTCGATCTCTTTCGTCGCCCGGATTGCAAAAGAGAGGAGTCGCAGGCTTTTTGGGAATGGGATCGTATTAATGGCATGGTGATGGAACCTGGGATCTTCCTCGCCAAATTTCTCTGCAAAGACATGGACCTCATAGCCCTCACCCGCCAGCCGGGCGCATAAATCAACCAAGTATCTTTCGGCTCCCCCCTTCTCCTTCGAGAAGTCCCGAAGACCTATCGCAAACCTGATTTTTTTCATACTGCTAACAAATGATTCGCTGTCACCCGTTACATTCGTTCTTAAAGAAGGATTGAATCCCTTCTACCACTTCTTCCATCTCATATTTCTTTATCTCCGGAAAAAAGGGAAGGGAGAGAATTTTTCGAGACCACTGGCTTGTTAAGGGGAGGTCCTTCCTCCCATATCTCAACTCCTGATAAGCTTTCTGAAAAGGAATCGGGACGGGATAATGAATGAGTGTCTCGATCCCTCTCTTTTTCAAAAATGCTTGCAGGGAGTCCCTTTTATTTGTCTTGATGGTGTAGAGGTGATAGACATGCCGAACTCCCATCTTTTCCGAAGGACAGACGACTTCCAAAGAAGACAGCCCCTCCGTGTAGGTTTTCGCTTTTCTCCTTCTCTCCTCATTCCACTGATCCAAATATCGCAATTTGACCCGGAGGAGTGCCGCCTGGACCTCGTCCAACCGGCTGTTATGCCCCTTCAGGATATGTTGATATTTCTTTTTCTCTCCATAACATCGAAGGAGTCTGAGATTCGTGTCATATTTTTTGTAATTCGTCACCACCATCCCGCCATCCCCGTATCCTCCCAAATTCTTGGTCGGATAAAAACTAAAACACCCCATCGCCCCGAAAGAGCCGACTTTCTTATTTCCGTATTTTGCCCCGTGGGCCTGGCAAGCATCCTCTACAACGATGGGACCATAACGATCTGCAATTTCCATAATCGAATCCATCTCCGCCGGATGACCATAAAGGTGAACAGGGAGAATGGCTTTGATTTTTCGGATGCTGCCCTTTGCACTTTGACGTTTTAAGAGAAGTTCCAGGCGATCGGGATCCATGGTGTAAGTTTTTGGATCGATATCGACGAAAAGGGGTTTTGCCCCTGTGAAGGAAACGGCGAGGGCTGTTGCCACAAAAGAATTGGCCACCGTGACCACCTGATCTCCCTCTCCGATGCCGGCTGCTTTTAAGGCCAGATAAAGGGCATCGGTCCCGCAGCCCACTCCGACCCCATACCGAACCCCACAATAATGGGAAAATTCCTCCTCAAAAGCAGAAACTTCCTCTCCGAGAATGAAGTGGCCTTTTTCATAGACCCTTTGGGTCGCCGAAAGGATTTCGCCTTTGATTCCTTTATACTGCCTGGTTAAATCAAAAAAAGGAACCATCTTCACCTCAATTGTGGATTTCAAAATTCGGATTGCGGAATTCGTCTTTCATCCCGCAATCTACATTCCGCAATCCGAATTACCAGTATTCCTTCTTATACTTCCTGTAGAATTCGATCGTCCTTCGGAGCCCTTCCTCCAACCCGATCTTCGGCTCCCAGCCCACCCTGCCCTTGATCTTAGAGATATTGGTATAATAATCCCCCGGCTCGACTTCCTTCCGCTCCTGGGTAAATTCGGTAAAGGTTGCCTTACCGGTTCCGGCAGTCTTTACAATCATCTTCGCCAGATCGATGAAGTTGATGGGAATCCCGGTTCCCACATTGAATACCTCTCCGTAGGCCTGGGGACAGGTCGACACCTTTAAAAAACAATCGACTAAATCATCCACATAAAGAAAATCTCTCAATATCCGGCCGTCCCCAAAAACAGGAATGGGTTCATCATCGATGGCTTTGCGGATAAACCAATTGACGACGCCATATTCATCATGGGCCATCTGATGCCGGGGGCCATAGGTGTTCGTAATCCGTAAACAGGCTCCCTGAATTTTGTGAACATCGTGATAAACCAGAACCATCTTCTCGGCCGATAGATTGGTCACGGCATAAATTCCCTTGGGATTCGTGGGATGATCTTCTCCCACCGGCAACGTCACACTGGAACCGTATTCCCCCCGTGTCCCGGCAAAAATGATCTTCACCTCCCGATTATATTTTCGGCAGGATTCGAGGAGGACCAATGTTCCCCGACAATTAATGTCCAGATCTTGAATCGGATCCCGGATACTATCCACATGATTCACCTGCCCGGCGAGATGAAAAATAATCTCCTGCCCTTTCACCAGATAATCCATGGAATGAGCATCCCTCACATCACTGAAGTTGATATGGATGCGATCGACAAACTCTTTCACATTGAAGAGGTTTCCTCCCAAGCGGGGTATCATGTTATCCACGATCGTCACTTTTGCCCCTAACGCGATCAGCTTGGCCGACAGATTGGATCCGACAAAACCCAATCCCCCTGTGACCAAGATTTTCCTCCCCCTGAAAACCTCTTGATCAGGAGTCATTTTCTTTCTCCTTCGTGGAAATTCTCAACTCCCACAATTTGGCGTATTTGATGAAAACATAGTACATGGTTGAGATGATGATGATGAAGCCTGGCAACCCATCCCGAAATCCTGACTTAAAAAAATACTCTTTGATGAATCGAAATAGAGGGTGGCAAAAAAGTCTGAAGAAGCTAAACTTCTCTCCGCTCTGGAAGAGATCTTCTGCCGCGATCTGAGAATACTTATCGATCGTCTGAATTTGGTCTGAAATATTTCCATAGGTATAATGGTGATACTGATTTCTTAAAACACCCACCTTCCCATCCACCACCAACTTGGCATGAAGCCCCCCTTCCCATCTCCCCTTCTCCCTTCGATAAAGCCGAATCTCACCATCCGGATACCATCCCCCGTATCGAATCCATCTTCCCAGGTAATACGTACGCCGATAAGCAAAATATCCGTCCAGATCTTTCCCCTCCTCATATAGCTCCATCCGAATCTCTTCAGCTAATTCCGGAGGAATTTCTTCATCGGCATCCACAAACATGATCCAGCCTTGAGTGGTAAGATCGGCGGCATACTGATACTGATCGCGATGTCCCGTCCACTTCCTCTGAAATATCTTATCGGCATATTGTTTAGAGATTTCGTAGGTCCCGTCCTGGCTGAAGGAGTCAACGACCACCAGCTCCTGAGCCCATGAGAGGCTCTTCAAGCACCGTTCAATCGTCCTGCGGTTGTTCGTAGTGAGGACATAGACAGAGACTGGAATCTTTTCCATCATTCATCATCCAGTTTACCATTCATGGTTCATTGTTCACCGCGTATGATTCATCGTTTGTAAATCAGCTCTCCCAATTTTCTATCAACAATCTCCTCGACTTCATCCACCGTGATCCGTTCCATGCACTGATGCTCTGTGGGGCAAATCCTCTTCCAACAAGGACTGCAAGGAACATCCTTTCGAACGACCACGTGACCCTCTCCCCAAGGACCTGTGGTCAGAGGAGGTGTTGACCCGAAAAGAGCGACGACAGGGGTGCCGATCGCAGCGGCGACATGCATTGTCCCGGTATCGTTGGTGATAAGGAGAGTACAACGTTCCAGAAGTGCCGCCAGTTGCAGTAAACCGGTTTTCCCGGCCAAATCGATTCCTTTTACTCCTAAATGGCGTAGGATCTCGTAGATGATCGGACGCTCTCCTTCCTTCCCGAACAGGAGGATCTTCGTTTCCCATTTATTCGCAAGCCTCTTTCCCAATTCTCCAAATCGATCTGGATTCCAGCACTTGGCCAAACCATAAGTCGCTCCAGCATTCATACCGATCAGTGGCTTTCCCTCCGGGATTCCCAGGTCTTTCAACGTTCGATCCGCCCACTTTCGATCTTCCTCTCTCAGAAATATCCGAGGAGAAGGAGGATGTTCACTCTTTCCAAACGGCTCAATCAGTTTCAGATAATAATCGACTCGGTGGCCCTGAAGGACCTCTTGGGTTCGGCGAATTCCATGGGTCAGAAAAAGCGAACGCCACCCATCTCGATAACCGATTCGAATTGGGATTCGAGCCAGAAAAATATGGAGAGCAGAGCGGAAAGATCGGGGGAGGATGACGGCCAGATCGAAATTCCTCTCCTTCAAGGATTGGCTGAGGTTTAAATCTTCCCAAATAGACCCGATCCCTCCCTTCTTTTGAAAGGGGATGATCTCATCCACGGAGGGAAACGTTTTCCATAAATCGACAAGATAGCTCGGAACCAGGACCGCTAAGTGGGATTTAGGGAAGAAAGTCTTCAGTTGTTGAACCGCAGGATAACTGAGCACGGTATCTCCCACCCAGTTTACCCCCCGGACCAAGATACGGCTGATCCCGCCAGCGGCGGGGCTAAGATCACGCTTCAAAACATCGCTCCTTCGTTAGGTTAGAAATAGTATGCCATGGAGCCCACAAAATCAACAATAAAACATCCTCAGCCCGTCAGTCCCAATATGTTCTTGGCTGCTTTAAAAACCTCATCGGCTGAGATCGCTTGAATACACAAAAGTTCTCTGCACGAATATTCATGACACGGATTACAACCCACTTCTTTTCTTACTTTGATGTGATTTCCCATAGGTTCGTTTTCAATTGGGTCTGTCGGTCCGTAAATGACGACGGCAGGAATTCCCATCAAGGAGGCGATGTGCATGGGCCCCGTATCTCCACCGATATAAAGATCGCAATGTCGATAGACCTCTCCGAGCTGTGTCAAAGACTCTGTTTTTGGCCCTAAGAAAGAGAGCTCCTTCATCTCTTTTCGAATCCCTTCGACCCATTCGACTTCCTCGTGTCCCCAGGTAAAAAGAACGGTGGCTTTGAGTTCCCGGACCAACCGATCCGCCAATTGGGCATACAGATCAGGCATCCATCGTTTGAAAACCGCTTTGGCACTCGTTCCCGGATGGATCGCAATCAACGGTCTCCTGAAGGACTCCGACGAAGCTTTAAGAAATGATGCGACATATTCCCGATCCGCCGGAGGGATATGAAGGCTATATTTAAGTTGTTTTACTTCTAACTCCATTCCCTTGAGCAGCGCAAGATTCCTTTCAAACCGGCTGATCCTCTCTTTGGGCAGTTTCACCTTCATGTTCGAAAATAAGAAGTTCCCTTCCTTGGTCGATCTCCAGTCATATCCGATTCTCTTGGGAGACCCTGAAAGGAAAGAGAGGAGACCGCTTTTTAGAATCCCATGGAAATCAAGCACAACATCAAACTTTCGCATTCGAAGATCTTGGACAAATCTCCGCATTTCCCCGATCGTCCCCCA
>Ga0105095_10000698_pt1 | contig 16695 bp, 12 predicted proteins | sample PPLLak2March2015_2_FD_79180 | JGI IMG/M metagenome (GOLD analysis project Ga0105095, IMG submission 79180) | Freshwater sediment microbial communities from Prairie Pothole Lake near Jamestown, North Dakota, USA - PPLs Lake P8 Core (3) Depth... | ecosystem: Environmental > Aquatic > Freshwater >...
ACATGGCCGGCGGCCTTGTTTTGCAGGATGACCATTGCACGGGTGTTATCAACCACTATCTTCCTGCAAGTTTGTACCTGGTTAAAGTCCAGACCACCAAGGGAGATTTTATTACAAAAATTTCTCTCTGATTAATTTGTTTAATACATTAGGTGTTTGATTAAAAGGCCGGAGCATTCCGGCCTTTTTTTATAAAGCATAATATCAATAATGCAATATCACCCCCTTATCCTCTCCTCCAGCAATCCTGCCTTCTCATTCCTGCGGTCAAGCTTTTTCATTTCATCCAACACCTCCCGGGCTTTGTCCTTAACCCCGCGCTGCAAGTACAGAATGCCAAGTTCAAGGAGGAAATCTATATCCTTGCTGTAATCCGGATAGGCTCTAAGATAATACAGGATTGCATTCTTATCATTTTTTCCCATGAGTATGCTTCCGGCAACGCGGTTTGCAATCGAAGTTTCCCTGATCTCCAGTGATCTCAGTAACAATTCAAGGGCGACGGTGTCATTGCCCTGGTTGATTAAATCAATCGCTTTTCTTATCTGCGCTTCGACCTGCACCGGCACATAAAAAACATAACCGATCTTTTTTTCAGGCAGGCGAACCTGAAAACCTGGATCTGTTATTTTCAGGGTTTTAAGCATAGCAGATGAATTCCTTTCATCGCCGCTAAAATAATAGGCTTCATATAACTTTGACAGGATTATGACCGTATTCCGGTGAAGCGTATCCAGTTCCCTTGCCTTATTCAATGCTTCAACAGCTGCCGTATAATCTCCCTTCATAATCATCAGTTCGCCTTTCCTGAAATAACCGTTGAAGGTCTGCAGCAATGCCAGTGATTTATCAAGGAATTCTATCGCCAGGGGGATATCGTTGATCTTGATAAGGCAATCTGCTGCTTCAAGATAATCCTTTACCTGATATGGATTACAGCTGATTGCAGCATGATATTCCCTGAAAGCATTGTAAAAATCCTTTTGCTCTATATGGTAGGCTGCCATGGCCAGATGTGCTTCACTTGTCCTGTAGTCTGGCAATCTGATGATGTTAAAAGCCAGGGAGTCAATCTTTGATACCGGCTTATAGATATTCCGGTAATCAACGAAAGGTGCGTCGTAAGGCTGGTAAGGCCAGTAATACTTCAGGGCATTGACCCTATGCATGCCCAGCAGGCTGTCAAGTTCGGTAAAACCCCAGTTATTCCTGTAATAGGCAGATTTTCGGTAGTTCACAATATTCAGTTTTTCACCCAATATTTTTGATTCGGCGAGGGCATAAAAGAAAGCATCTGCCATTAAAAAATATCCGTCAATATTGGGATGCACATGCTCAGTCATCAGGTTGTTCCCGATTATTCCATGCGGGGACACCTCCTCAAAGAAACTGGTTTTCATCGGCACCAGGGTAGCTCCATATTCTCGGGCCAGCTTGCTGATCACCTCGTTGGCTTCCTCTGAAGCCCTGAACCTGATGCAATCCAGATCCTTGGCCAGATAATATTCAGTCCTGGCTTTTTCAAAATCTCCTGCCTTTTCAGATTGTCTTGCTTTATCATAAAGTTCAATGGCCAGGGGATAATCTGCGCTGGCTGCCGAGCCAAAAGGCCTGATGTCCCTTATATTGCTGACAAGTTCGCTGATAAAAACAGGAACATTCCTGCGTTTTGTCTTTTTCAACAACCTGTCCATGTTTTTTTCATACCGGTTGATCACCTTATTATAGAGTTCACCTTTATAAGGTATCTCCTTGTTTTCAGCGATAACCTTCATGAGCGTGCCCTTCACCCCCTTGTCCTTTTCGTCGCCGGCGATTGCCGATGTTATGCCATGGAGGGTATTTCTTAACAGCTGATAAAGCCTGAATGACAACAGATCAAGATGCAGCATGGTCAGGCCCCTGCCGGGATAAGTCTTCTCAACGGATCCAAGTCCCAGGGCTCCGTAGAATTCATTCTGGCCCGCGTAAATGAGTATGGCATCCGGTTCTTCTTTCAGCACATCACCGATGAAATCAAGCAGGGTAAAACTGTTAATGGCGGTAAAAGCTGTGTTGACAACCTCTATTTGTCTTTCAGGGTAACTATCCTGAAGCCTTTCCTGAAGGATCCGTGTAAACATGAGGTTTTCGTCATACGGAAAACCCAGCACTGTTGAACTGCCCAGTACAAATATCCTGAATCCGTTCTCCGGCTTTTCTTTCAGGAACATATCGTGACATGGCTTCGTGTATTCCAGCTTTTGAAAATACTTCCTGCCGATAACGGGATTTATTATTTTATGCGGCTGAATTTCCTTTCCGGGGAAGTCTACGAACAGATCAACATGATCCCCGTAATGTATAATTCTTAAGAATATCTCCATCATGAACAATAAGATCACGGGGATAACCACCAGCAACAGGGTATTATATAAAAACCTTTTCTTTCCCGAAATCCTGATCTGTTTTTTCTTCTTTTTCATTATTGTGTACCGTTATAAACTTAAAACTCTCATCAACCTCCCAACTCCTAACTACTAACTTCTAACTTCTATCTTCTAACTTCTAAATACTCTATTCTTCCCTCCTCAAATTTACACCATAAATGAAATTCTGCTTTCATTCCCCGCTTATTTTCAACAATTGTCCACCATTTATATACAATCCTGTACCCATAAAGATCTCATTGTACCTAACTTTGAATTATACAGGTCAGTGTATTCCAGTTGAATCACGAGGAGAATAATGAACAACCCGGTTTATAAATGAATGCCATTGAACCCGATAAAACATACGGTTATGAATGATAAAGCCAACCAAAAAAACTCCTTGCTGAGGATTTTCCTGTATCTGGTATTACTTCTTATAGCCGGATGCCAGGGCAATAAGGTGGTCACTCCTGCAAAAGCACCTGAATACAGCGATGACTACAGTAATATCTGGGAACCCCGATTTTACAAACAATGGGGTACCTATAATGTACATGATCCTTCCTGCATCAGGTCGGGAGAATATTTTTACCTGTACTCCACCGATGCCATATTCTTTAAAGAAAGGCCCAGGAAAGAAGATTTCCCTGCTGAGATGGGTAATATCCAGGTACGCCGGTCAAAAGACCTGGTAAACTGGGAATTTGTTGGGTGGGCATTGGATACAATACCTGAAGAAGCAATCGCATATCTTGAAGAGGTATCGGGAGGAAGAAAGCCCGAAAACATATGGGCTCCCTATGTTGTTGAATGGAACGGCCAATTCAGGTTATATTATGCGGTATCACTTTTCGGGGCACAGACTTCCTACCTGGGGCTTGCCGTTTCTTCTTCCCCTGAAGGCCCATGGGAACAAAAAGGTTGCGTGGTAAAAACCGATGATACTAATTTAATGAATGCCATCGATCCTTCAGTGATCGTTGACAAAAAAACAGGCAGGCACTGGATGCACTATGGATCCTATTTCGGAGGACTGTTTTGCGTTGAGCTGAATCCCGGGACCGGACTGGCATTAAGGGACGGGGATAAAGGGCATCTGATTGCCCGCAGGGCAGAATATAAGACAAGAAACCTGGAAGCTCCTGAGATTATCTATAATCCTGAGTTACAGCAATACTTTCTTTTTACTTCCTATGATGCATTGTTCTCCCATTATAATGTCAGGGTGGGGCGCAGTGTCAATGCCGAAGGCCCGTTTCTTGATTATTTTGGCAATGATCTGACCGATACGACCAATAACTATCCGATACTTACCTATGCTTACCGTTTCGGAGGCCATCCCGGATGGGCCGGAATAGGTCATTGCGGGGTGATCAATGATAATGGCAGGTACTTTATGTTCCACCAGGGACGCCTGGCCCCTGATAACCTTTTAATGATACTCCATGTCAGGGAAATATTCTGGAACAGCGATGGCTGGCCTGTAGTATCACCTGAAAGATTTGCTGAGATTCCGGCATCCGAGATAAAACCCAATGCTATAACCGGCCGGTGGGAAATGATCACACTGAACGAAATTGTTGATACGGTAGTGCTCTGGCAAGGGCAGATACCTCCGGGAGGCTGGCATTATGATACCACCATGTTCAATAATCCGGTTCTGGTGAACTTCAATAAAAATGGCAGCATTGACAACATGGCGGGATCTAACTGGATCATGGATAAAGGTCGGTTGCTGGTTGAGAATCTGGAAGGGACTACCGAGTTTATGGTGGCCAATGCATGGGATTGGGAAAGAAAAACACAGACTATCGTGGCTACCGGGATCAATCCCAAAGGTATTGGCGTCTATGGAAAGAAAATAAATTAGTCCCGAACTGTTTTGAACCTGATGCCATATGAAAAATTATAAATGGAAACCCCGGTGCTTTATTGCCTGTCTTTTTTTTGCAGTTGTTTTATACTCCGTCTCTGCATACTCCCAGAACAAAACCACAGTACATGATCCGGTTATGATCATGCAGGACAATATGTATTACCTGTTCTGTACCGGTTTTGGAATATCGGTATGGTCCTCGGCAGACAGGGTCAACTGGGAAAGGGAAAAACCCGTCTTTGAAAAGGCACCGGATTGGGCAGTGAAACTGATACCGGAATTCAAAGGGCACATATGGGCACCGGATATCAGCTTCCATAACGGAAAATATTACCTCTTTTATTCTGTATCAGCATTCGGCAGGAATACTTCCTGCATCGGGCTTGCCACAAACACAACCCTTGATGCTGACGATCCTGCCTATCATTGGGAAGACCATGGAAAGGTGATTCAATCTGTTCCGGGCCGTGACCTGTGGAATGCCATCGATCCTAATCTTGCTGTTGATGAAAAAGGTACTCCCTGGCTCATATTTGGGTCATTCTGGAGCGGGATGAAGCTGGTAAAGCTGGAACGTGATCTGAAATCAGTGGCAGAGCCACAGGAATGGCATACCGTTGCCAAACGCGCCCGTGACTTCAAAACCGATGATTATGATGCCGGCGAAGGGTCCATTGAAGCTCCCTTTATCTTTAAAAAAGACAGTTTCTATTACCTGTTTGTTTCGTTTGACTTCTGTTGCAGGGGTGTAAAAAGCAATTATAAAATAATGGCGGGAAGATCTGAAAAGATAACCGGGCCATACCTTGACCGGGAAGGGAATCGTCTTGACCAGGGCGGAGGTACTCTTGTGCTGGCGGGAAATGAATTCTGGCCGGGCGTTGGGCATAATTCTGCTTATACGTTTGACAAAACCGATTACCTTATTTTTCACGGTTACGATGCTTCCGATAACGGAAAACCGAAACTGCTGATCCGCGAAATTCAATGGGATAAGGATGGATGGCCTTTGGTTTCATTATAAAAATGAGCGAATACTGGAATTTATTTAAGTGATCCCGATAGCATTAAAACCAAAAGAATATGTGTATTATGAATAAAAACAAACATGTCAGCAAGGTATTGGCCTGCACAGCGATCATTCTCTTTTCTGCCGGTGGATTGCCTGCACAAAATGCCAACATTAAGATCGATGTCGACCGTACGATCGGCGAGGTGGATAAGAACCTATACAGCAACTTTGTCGAGCATCTTGGACGTTGTGTATATGGAGGTATCTATGAACCCGGATCCCCCCTGTCGGACCAGGATGGTTTCCGGAAGGATGTACTCGAAGCGATAAAAGGACTGAACGTATCATTGGGCCGCTACCCCGGTGGTAATTTTGTATCCAATTATCACTGGCTTGATGGCGTGGGCCCGAACCGCATTCCCCGTATGGAGCTGGCCTGGGCAAGACTGGAAACCAACCAGTTTGGCACGGATGAATTCATGAAATTCTGCAGAAAAACGGGCATTGAGCCTTATTTCTCAGTGAATATGGGAACAGGGACTATTGAAGAAGCCCGTGAATGGGTTGAATACTGCAATGTTAAAGAAGGCCCGTATTATGCCGAATTGCGCAAAAAGAATGGCTTTCCTGAACCCTATGGGATCAAATACTGGAGTCTGGGCAACGAAATGGATGGTTTCTGGCAGATGGGAGCCCTGACGGCCGAAGACTATTCAAAAAAGGCACGCGAAGCAGCTAAGCTGATGCGTCTTACGGATCCTTCTATAAAGCTGATCGCTGCGGGTTCTTCAAACTACAGGCCTAACGCCGATCCCAATGAATGGAACGCAACAATTCTCAAGGAATTGATTGATGTGGTAGATTATATTGCACTGCATATTTATGTTGGCAATCCTGACAATAACTATTATAACTTTCTTTCCACTCCACTGGTGGTGGAACAGCGTACCCAGATCGTAAAGGGAATGATCCTTAAGGAAATGGAAAAAGCCCATCGGGGGAATCGTCCTCCGGTTTATATCGCATGGGATGAATACAATGTATGGTACCGGGCACGTACCGACGAGTCCATGCAGGGTACCAGGGCGCTGGAAGAGCATTATAACCTCGAAGATGCCTTGGTTATTGCGGGTTTCCTGAATGCATTCGTAAGAAATGCCGATGTGGTTAAAATGGCCAATATGGCCCAGCTGGTGAATGTCATTGCTCCCATATTTACCAATGAAACCGGCATGTTTAAACAAACCATATACTATCCCTTATCCTTGTTTGCCAATAATGCCCATGGTACGGCACTCGATATCGCTGTTCATTGCGAAACCTACAATACTGATGTTTTCTCAATCGGACTGGGTGAAAGCAAAACCCGCCAGACCCATGTTCCCTACCTTGATGTTTCTGCAACCTGCAAGGATAACGAAGTGACGCTCTGTGTTGTCAACCGCAACAAAGATAAAGACATTACGACCGACATACTATGCCAGACTGGTGAATATGACGGAGTATTCAGCGTTTATGAGGTGAACGGCCCCGATGTCAAAGTGGAAAATGATTTCGGCAAGGAGCTGGTTAAAACCGTTAACAAACCGGATATTAAGGCAAAGGGAACAACCATTACCTATACTTTTCCGGCGCATTCCTTCACCATGATTAAGGGAAAAATTAAAAAATAATGGTTGCATACTGCTTAGGATTTTGTAATAGGAATGCTTAACTTACCATAATATCTTTAAAAACTTAAATCTCTAATTATGATGAAATATACCTTATTGTTTGCTCTTGCAGCATTGTTCTTTCCCCGGTTCTCAGCCCTGTTGGCCCAACCTGAGAAGTCAGCTGAAGCCAAACTGATCGTTAGCGCTGATCTTGGCAAATACACCATCAGCAGGCATATCTACGGGCATTTCTCAGAACACCTTGGTCACTGTATCTACGGTGGATACTGGGTAGGTGAAAACTCACCCATTCCCAATACCAGGGGTATAAGAAATGACGTTGTGGGAGCCCTGAAAGAAATACAAATTCCGAACCTGCGCTGGCCGGGCGGATGCTTCGCCGATGAATACCACTGGCAGGATGGCATTGGCCCCCGTGACCAGCGGCCAAAAATGGTCAATACCCACTGGGGTGGTGTTACCGAAGATAATAGCTTTGGAACCCATGAGTTCATGGACCTGTGCGAACAACTGGGTACTGAACCTTATATCTGTGGCAACGTGGGAAGCGGGTCTGTTGAAGAGATGTCAAAATGGGTGGAATACCTTACGTTCGATGGCATCAGCCCGATGGCTGAACTGCGGCGTAAAAACGGCCGCGATAAAGCATGGAAGATGCAGTTCTGGGCGGTGGGAAACGAGAACTGGGGTTGCGGCGGCAATATGACGCCTGAATTCTATGCCGACCAGTACAAACGGTATGCAACCTTTTGCAGGAATTATCAGGAAAACAGGCTGCTTAAAGTCGCTGGTGGAGCTAATAGTAATGATTACAACTGGACCGAAACCCTGATGAAAAAGATACCAATCTGGCAAATGTGGGGAATTTCATTGCATTACTACACCACTGACTGGGAAAATAAAGGACCAGCGACCGGCTTTAGTGAAAAGCAGTATTTCGAAACCATTGAAAGATGCCTGAACATTCCCAGGGTTATCGACAAGCATATTACCGTTATGGATAAATATGACCCTGAGAAAAAGGTTGCGCTGGTTATTGATGAATGGGGCACATGGTTCAATGTTGAACCAGGAACCAATCCCGGCTTCCTTTTTCAGCAAAACACATTACGCGATGCTTTTGTCGCCGGTATTCATCTCAATGAGTTTAACAAACGCTGCGACCGCATTAAGATGGCCAATATAGCCCAGACGATCAATGTTCTGCAGGCCCTGATTTTTACCCAGGATGATAAAATGGTCCTGACTCCAACCTATCATGTTTTTAACCTGTATAAAGTCCATCACGAAGCCATGCTTCTGCCTTCTGATATGACTTGTGGTGATTATATGCTGGACGGAGAGAAAAAACTTCCTGTATTGAACGCATCCGCCTCAAAAGATAAAAATGGGCTGATTCATGTATCAATCGTTAATATAGATCCGAAAATTGATGTTGACCTTACCATTGATCTCAGGGGTTCAACCGTAAAAGAAGTAATTGGTAAAATATTGACCGCCCCTGATATTACCATGCTAAACTCTTTTGAAAATCCCAAGACTATTGTGCCGACAGATTTTGATAATGCCAAAATCACAAAAGAAGGCATAAAAGTTAAGATGCCTGCAAAATCTATCGTGGTTTTGGAGCTTAAGTAAGTAGATTTTTTCATAGTTAAGCTGTCAGACACACTGAATGCGTCTGGCAGCTTTTTTTCAGGTAATAAGCATAACAGCATTCTAATCTATAGCCGCAACCTGCCTTAAATCTTCAAATTCTCAAACCTGCCTGCCTGCCGGCAGGTCAATCAATATTCTTGCTCCCCTTCGGCAACGTAAAATGCACACACGTCCCCTTATTTACCTCACTTTCAACCCATATCCTGCCACTGTGCTTTAAAATATATTCGCCGCAAATAATAAGTCCAAGGCCGGTGCTTGACTCACCCTCCGTTCCTGGTGTTGGCATGACGCTGTCGATCCTGAAAAGCTTCTCCAGTGTTCCTGCATCCATTCCGATTCCGGTATCACGGACCATTATCTCAACAAGAAGATCCTGATCATTACCGCTCAGGATCTCAACCTGACCATGACGGCCTGTGAATTTTACCGCATTGGATACCAGATTCCTGATAACACTGGTTATCATCTGATAATCAACAAACAGATTAATATCGGGCGGGATATTGCGTATTATGGTGACTTCTTTGTTTCTGGCCTGCTGTTCAATAAGGCGCAGACTGCTTTCAAGGATGGTATTCAAATTATGGTTCCCCGGTGTATAGGATACCCGGTCTCGTTTCATCAGGGACCACTCCAGGAGGTTTTCGAGCAAATCGTTCAGATTCAGCGCAATGGTCCTTATTGTTTTGGAATAGTCCTCCAGTTTATCCATACTTAATTCATGGAACCTGTCAGATATATATTTTGAGTATCCCAGAAACCCATGCAGGGCTCCTTTCAGATCATGAGCCAAAACAGAAAAGAATTTATCCTTCTCTGCATTCATCAGTTCCAGTTTCTCATATTGCTGCCTGATCTTGAGCTCGGCGGCCTTGCGCTCTGATATATCACGCGCAACACCTTGAAATCCGGTCATCCTGCCCATGGGATCATAAGTTGGATTCATTACTATTTCAGCCCAGAACCGTGAACCATTTTTATGGATAACCTCAATTTCATAGGCAAAACTATCCAATCGCCGGCCTTTGATGAACTGTCGCTGCTTTTGTCTCACAGCTTTTGAAATGGATGCATAGGATTCGGGGGAAATGATCTCGGTGAAAGACCGGTTCAGCAAATCTTCAGGATCGTATCCCAGGTTCTTAAGCCCAGATGGACTTATATATAAAATCCTGGCTGATATGTCTGTCTGCCAGAGGACATCTTTCATGTTTTCAGCCAGGGACTTATATTTCATCTCGGTAAGCAGTGCTTTCTGCTCGTTAAGCCATCGGCTCAACGCAACGGCTGTAACACCTGAAAACCCTTTGAGCTCTTCATCAGAAGGAGGCTTCACCTTTTTTCTACCAAGGATCACGGCAGTGCCCATAAATTTCTTCTGATCCTGCAGACATATACCAGAAAACCATCCCAGTCCGAATGCTTTCTCAATCAAGTTCCCGGCAAACGGTGATATAGCGCCAAAGGACACTTCACTCAGGGTAGAAACGGTTCTTACCCATTCCTTTGTCATCATTTCGTATAGTTCCTTGCTAACCTTGAAACGCATTCCTTCAAGATTACGTCCGATAAGCTTTATCGCTTTATTGCGCTGGTCTTCAGAAAATGTGCCGTACTGAAGGATCAGGGTGGAACTTTCCGGATCAAAGGTGGAAATGGTTACGCCCAAAGCTCCGAATACACGTTTAAGCTCATTCGCTGCAACGACATAAAAGTTTTCTGAAAAAGGGACGGAGGAAAGCTTGATCGAATAATCAAACAGCGCTGTTAGTAACTCGTTTTTTCCAGGAAGTGTTTCTGTAGAAAAGATTTCTTGCTGCGTCTGTATGCTGAGGGTACTCTTCTTCTTTTTCATTTTTATGATCATGGAAACGCTGGGTTCCCTTGTACTTTAACTACTATGGACAATAAGCGCAAAACATAGTTGCTTCCATACTTAAAGATAGGGAAAACTTATTATAAAATCAAAATTAGTGGTACCATATAATAATCGTTATATTTTTCTTACTTTGTAATACACCTTCGGGGATTTGGAATCCTTGTAAGGGTGATGTCAAAAAGATAAATAATGCATTCTCTTCTCAGGAGAAAAAATATCAACAGCATCCTTGAAAGTGAAGGTGCCGGATATAAAGGGACGGAACTCAAAAGGGATTTGGGTGTACGTGATCTGACCTCCCTGGGTATTGCAGCCATCATCGGAGCAGGCATATACAGCACCATCGGCAACGCGGCCATATCAGGAGGTCCGGCTGTGTCGCTGCTGTATGTTTTGACCGCTGTTGTGTGCGGATTTTCAGCCATGTGTTATGCTGAATTCGCTTCGCGCATTCCCATGAGCGGAAGCGCTTATACATACGCATATGCAAGTTTTGGCGAACTCATCGCATGGATCATCGGCTGGGATCTGATCATGGAATATTCGGTCGGAAATATAGCCGTAGCCATATCCTGGAGCGATTATTTCTCAGCTGCCCTTAACAGTACGGGCATTCATATGCCGGAGTTCCTGGGGATGGATTACCGCACTGCCTGGCACGGATTCACGCAAGGGACAACATTACTGGCTGCCGGAAATGAGTTTGAACAGCTGACATCAGTTGTCAGAGATGGCTATCTTGCATGGACAAAGGCTCCTCATATTGCCGGCATACCGATGATCATGGACCTGCCGGCCGTGATGATTACCTTTTTCATTACCTGGCTTGTGTACATAGGAATTCATGAAACCAAAATGGCTTCCAATATTTTTGTCCTGATTAAACTGGCTATTCTGCTGCTGGTAATAGGGATCGGTGCCTTCCTGGTAAAGCCGGAAAACTGGGATCCTTTTGCACCCAACGGTTTTTCAGGTATGATGAAAGGTATTTCAGGAGTATTCTTTGCCTACATTGGTTTTGATGCTATTTCCACCACCGCTGAAGAATGTAAAAATCCCAGGAAGGACCTGCCCAGGGCCATGGTTTATTCCCTTATCATAACAACCATACTCTATATTGCCATCAGCCTTGTGCTCACCGGTATGGTTCATTATTCGGAACTTGGAGTAGGGGATCCGCTGGCTTTCGTTTTTCAGCAATACCAGTTGAACCGCTTATCAGGGATCATCGCTGTTGGTGCCATTATTGCCATGGCCGGTGTTTTGCTGGTTTTCCAGGTCGGGCAGCCACGCATCTGGATGAGTATGAGCCGTGACGGATTATTGCCTCCCGTCTTTTCAAAACTGCACCATCGTTTCCGAACCCCTGCCTTTGCTACGGTCATAACAGGTATAATCGTTGCCCTGCCCACGTTTTTTGTTAACCTCACCGAGGTAACCGACCTCACCAGTATTGGCACCCTGTTTGCTTTTGTGCTGGTTTCCGGAGGTATCCTGGTGATCGGTAATAAAGACAACAATGCGAGAAAGGGCTATAGAATTCCTTATCTGAACAGCCGAACCTGGCTCATTCCTTTATGGTGCATTGTCCTCGGAACAGCCTTTTTAATTGGTCATTCGGGAGAGCCCCTTTTCCGCACACTCATGGACTTCATAGATCAAATACCTTCGTCCTTCGTCGACAATCCCCCCACGGGCATTTTCATCCTTGTGTCCATTGTATTCAGTGCGGTCAGCATGGTTAAAAAATTCTCGCTCATACCTGTCATAAGCGTTCTGGCAAACCTTTACCTGATGACAGGACTGGGAAATCATGCCTGGATGAGATTCGGTATATGGCTTGTGATAGGTTTGGTGATCTACTTTCTTTATGGCTATAGAAAAAGTAAAATGAATGCTGCTTAAATTCCCTTGCAGGTTAATAAGAAGATCTGTCAGTGCTTACAGGACTACCACAAAATCATCTATGGCGGAAACAAATTATAGCCGGGAGCCGATACCCTGACAGGGTATAGGGCCAGTTGCTGCAAAAAAGTTTCATGGCAGGAAATGATACTGCTGCATGGTTTGATTAAAATGTGTGAATAATGTAATTCTTATCCTGAATTGTGTAATGCTTTTGGTAACTAATTGAGTTACTTTCACATGTTATTATTTAATATCGATCGATATTTAATAAAATTGATTTAATGGACAAAGAATTTGATATTATTTATTGGAATGACCTTAAAAGTAAACTTAAGCAGAATTATCCTGCATTAACAAATTCCGATCTGATGTGGAGACACGGTACAGAAGAAGATTTGCTGAGCACGATAGCATTTAAGCTGAGAAAAACAAAAAGCCAAATGCTGGAAATAATTGAGAAGTTATAACCTGATACCACTTAAACAGATTAAAGTATCCTGAAGAATTTTAAATTTGTCAAATTAAAACTTATTGTAAAATATCATTGATAAACTTTGAAAGTTAATGTAACTTGCACCCATAATTAAAAATTCATTGTTATGAACAAAGGAACAGTAAAATTTTATAATGATTCCAAAGGATTCGGATTCATTAAAGACGCAAATTCACCTAAAGAATACTATGTGAATGCCTCCGGTTTGATAGATAGCATCAAGGAGAATGATGAAGTAACTTTTGATTTGCAGGAGGGAAAAAAGGGATTAAATGCAGTAAATGTTAAAAAGGCATAGAATCAGGTACCATTAGTGAATTAAATTCTAAGTCCCGCCACTGACGGGACTTTTTTTTAGGTTGACCTGACGCCTCAGACTTTTCAACTTAAGCGGTTATCATGTATTTGCTTATGAATGATTGCATTAAAGGTAATTCTCCTGCGTTTCGAAAGCATTACACAATGGATTTTTTTATTTATATCTCATTCACACATTTTACAAGACTATGCGGTTCTTTTGGTTCGCAAACCATAAACCATCTGAAAATGGTAACCATAAACAGTATAGGTTATTGCATCAACCATGGATCCGGGCCGGTGAAAAAGAGTCCATACCAGCAATTTCCAATATTCACTTCTTCCTCTGTTCAGCAGGCCTATAATAAATACTGATTTAATGAATGCTCCGATAATCGAAAAGTCAATTTTTGTCTGCCTGTATTTAATCCTTTTGTAATTCAATAACAACCGGCGTACTCTTTTATAATATGGCTTGGTTGCATATATGTTATGAATAATGTTTTTATAACCTTTTATAAGTTCGAGATGATTCATTTTAGGAATGAAATTCATTGAAAAATCGGTATTGTTTCCGGTAGCTTCGGTTGTTAACCTGTTTTCCTCCCTTAAACGTTTGTAAAGCCGGGTATTTTTTGGCGCATTCAACAGGCCAACCATGGCAGATACTATTCCGCTTTTTTGTATGAAATCAATTTGCCGTTGAAATACACCCGGAGTATCGCTGTCAAAACCCACAATAAATCCTCCTGAAACATGCATTCCGGCCCTTTGTATCTTAATCACACTCTGTAACAGGTCGCGCTTTACATTCTGTACTTTGTTGCACTCATGAAGCGAATCCTCATCCGGTGTTTCAATGCCGACAAAAGTTGAGTTAAAACCCGTTTGTACCATCAGTGACATTAATTCCTCATCGTCGGCAAGATTAATAGAGGTTTCGGTAGTAAAAACGAAAGGGTATTTATGGGCCTTCATCCAGTCTTTCATGGCAGGGAGCAAGCTGTTTTTAATCACGCTTTTATTTCCGATAAAATTATCGTCAACAATTAACACAGATCCACGCCAATTGAGTTCATAAAGCCTATCAAGCTCATTTAAAATTTGTTCATTGTTTTTCATTCTAACCTTATGCCCCAGCAATGAGGTTATTTCACAAAAATCACAGGCAAAAGGGCATCCCCTTGAAACCTGAATATTCATTAAGAAATAATCTTTCCTTGAAAGCAAATGGTAATCGGGAACCGGAGTGCGCGTAATATCAGCATATTCATCAGTCTTATACACTTTTTGAGGATTGCCGTCATGAAAATCATGCAGGAACTGTGGGAGGGTGATTTCTGCTTCATTCAGAATGAAATGATCAACCTGGGGATAGTTTTCATATTCCTGGGTGAAAAGAGGTCCCCCACCAACAATTTTTGTTTTGTGTTTTACACATTCCTTTATGACATGGTCGACAGATTCTTTTTGTATATACATGGCGCTGATAAAAACATAATCCGCCCACTCGATGTCACTTATATGGAGGGCTGTGACATTCATATCCACCAGCTTTTTCTGCCATGTCGACGGAAGCATTGCCGAAATGGTTATTAAACCTAATGGCGGCACAGCTGCTTTTTTCGATACGAACTTTAATACATGGCTAAAACTCCAAAATGAATTCGGATATAGGGGATAGACCAGCAATATTTTCATTATTATTGTTTTAAGTGGTTAATATTCAATTATTTCAATAGCAACATTCAGAAGAAAAAAAATTCTTCGATCCCAATTGGGATACAAATTTAAAGGGACAATACGGCAGGACAGTTACACAATTTAGATAAAAACTTACATAATTCACACTTTTTCAAGCGTGCCACGCCTCTTGTTTTTGAGTTTTTTAAAGTGCGATGGGGTTAGTCCTGTGTATTTCTTAAACTGATTTGACAAATGGGCAACGCTGCTGTAATGCAATTTATAGGCTATTTCAGTAAGATTAAGTTCGTCATATACAATCAGCTCTTTTACTTTCTCTATCTTATGGGTCAGGTAAAATTTTTCGATGGTTATTCCTTTAACCTCAGAAAAAAGATTGGCAAGATAGGTATAATCGTAATTGAGTTTTTCGCTCAGGTAATCCGAGAGGTTCGATCTGATCTGGTCATCTGTATAGTGCACTAATTCGATAATGGAATTTTTAATTTTCTCAACCAGAATACTTTTTTTATTGTCCATCAGCAACAATCCTGATTTTCTTAATGCGATATCCAAATGATCAACTTGTCTGGGTGAGATTTCTTCCATGATATCCGCTTCCCCGATTTTTACATCAACATCTTGTATTCCCAACTTTTCCAGTTCAGCTTTTACCACCATCTGGCAGCGGATACAGACCATATTCTGGATGTAAAGTTTCAATTCGCTTACACTATTAATGCAAATTAAAAAAAATTTGGTGTAAAGTTATCTATTTTTTGAATGTTAATGTGCTCTCATTCTCATTCCGGTTATGATGCTTCTTGTCAAGGCATTATTTAGAATTAAATTTATATTACATTTATTATGCATTTGTTTTTATATATGTCACATGAGACCTGTCGCACTGCTTACCGCTTTTTTATTGCTGCAATGCCTGTTTATCCCCTGTCATTCACAGGATTTCAAGGCGGATGATACCCTGACGAAAACTGATAATCCCATCCCTTATGGACTTAGCGAAAAGAACTGGGATAAAGTACAGAAGATATGGAATAGAAAAAGCCTGCCGGTGATCCATTTGTCCAATAATACGCTGACCAAAGGACAGATCCTTTATATGAATGATACCATGCTGGTATTTTGGGCAGATGCCCGTTCATTCTATAATCCATTCGAAAGCGACAGCCTGCTGAGGGTCTTTAAAAGCGATTCCATCGGCAACATAATGGCCGGCCGAGCTCTAAAAACAGAACTAAAGCAACCACCCTAAAAACTGAGCAAAAGCATCTGTTTTTCTTCATTTTCATTCTCATTTTCATTCTGATTCTAACCACCCTGTCAGGGTGGGGGGACCCTGTCAGGGTGTCAAGTGTGTCAAATTAGGAATTTTTAAATATATGATGTAGTTTTGGTAAGGATAAACCTTAAAAACAAAATGTTATGAGAAAAGCACTTGGGCTTTTTTGTCTTATGGCCGCAGTTCTTAATACTTCAGCTCAATATACAAAAGAACATGCTTTTAATGATCAGGCATCGGTTAAGATACATATGATCAGACTGGAAAATTCGGGTCAGAAAATATGTGTTGTCAACATACCTGACAGTATCACTTACCAATTTGTTTTTTACAACCCCGATTACACTGAATTCAAAACCGTTACCCTTCATCTTGAACCCCTGTTTATCGTAACGAATTATAATTCGCCTTCGCTGGATATCAGTTATATAGCGGAAAATGTTTTCGATCAGGATCCTGATATTGACATGCTGGGTTGGCTCTCATACTACGATGAGG
>Ga0105095_10000704_pt1 | contig 16610 bp, 9 predicted proteins | sample PPLLak2March2015_2_FD_79180 | JGI IMG/M metagenome (GOLD analysis project Ga0105095, IMG submission 79180) | Freshwater sediment microbial communities from Prairie Pothole Lake near Jamestown, North Dakota, USA - PPLs Lake P8 Core (3) Depth... | ecosystem: Environmental > Aquatic > Freshwater >...
ATATGGGCCCGGGAGCGCGATACCGACAAGTCCGAGCGCGCTGACTATGAAGAGCAGATCCGAGATAACGATCGCTGCAAAGAACACATAGTAGAGAGCAAGCGTGTAGAGCAGGTCAAAGCCCAGTCGTCTGTTCTTGAACTGCGGTATACGGCGGAAGAATTTGCCGATGACATAGTTGTTTCCCCGAACCCACCGCATGCGCTGACGAATCCAAACTCTCCATTCCTGCGGTTCCTGTTCCCAGGTGATCGCATATGGAATATACCGTATCACGTATCCCTGCTCATAGATGCGGACACTCAGTTCGGAGTCTTCTGTGAGCGCATCCTCATCCCATCCATGGAGCTGCCGGATAAGTGCCGTCCGCATGACGAAGTTGGTGCCGGGCAGCGTGGCGATGTGATGAAATTGCGACCGACCGGCCTGGAGCATGGATTGGAAACACAGGGTCTCGATATTTATGAACCGTGTCAGGAGTGTGGCATTCTTGTTGAGCGTCCGAAACTTGCCGAGAACAGCCCCCAATTCCGGATGCAGTACAAGTTGTGTGACCAGATACCGCAGGGCACACGGGTCCGGAGCGTTGTCCGCATCGTAAATCGCCACGACGTCCGACTCCACCTGGCGGATCCCGAGATTGAGCGCTCGGGATTTTCCCTGTCCACCCTGTCCCTGCGGCACATCATAGAGGACAACCCGATGGTTATGCTTCGCCATTTCCTGAATGATCTCCCGTGTCCGATCCGAGGAGCCGTCATTGATTACCAAGATCCTCAATCGGCCGTTCGGGTACTCCAGCTGTCCCATTGCTTCCAAGGTCCGTTGGATCACCTTCTCTTCGTTGTGCGCAGGGATGATGATAGTACACGATGGAAGGTCGAGGTTCATCGCATCAATCTCCTTCTTCTCGCGCGCGGAGCGGAGGAAATTGATGCACCCATACACCGTAAGAAGGAACTGGTACCCGATCATAAACCAGATCAGAATAACAGCAAAGACGAACAATGCGCTCAGATCAAGTTCGAGGAGTGTCATGGAAGATGCTACCTCTCTGCCGTGGCAATGCGGCGACGGTGAAAGAGAACAACCGCATACATCAGCAGAAGAGCCGCAACTGATGCGAGACCGAAGAACGCGATCGCCGTTGATGACCAGAAACTTGTCAGGTTGATCCCGTAAGAAAAGGTATCGCCGGCAGCAAGTCTGATCGTGTGTCGACCCGGCGGCAGAAATATTGTATACCCGTCATTGCCTTTCATCGTATAGAAGGGAAACGTGTGGTTATCGACGATGAGAGCCTGGGGTTCACGGTCAATGGTGACCAGGCAGCGCCCCTCGGAGCTATACGAAAACAGCATACTCCGCATCCCATACTGCACAGATGTCAGTGTTCCTGTGATCGACAGGAGTCTGGGGTAGAATTGATTGCGGGACAGATCGCCGGGCACGTCCGTCACCGGTTTAACTTTGTGACGGCCCGCAGGGATCAGATACAGATTGTCCCGCGCGGGCGCGATCAGAGCGCCATCGAGTTCAATCTCCGTCACCGCCGGAGGGAAGCGCATGGTGAAGTGATGCGGTGCTTCCAGCGTATACTCCTCATCTGTGCGCGCCATCCGTACCTTTCCGGCATATGCGCTGGCAAGGAAGATCATGTCCTGCGGATTGACACTCGATTCGGCGTAGATCGTCGCCCTGGGTGCACCTAGCGCCGAGGCCCGGACAAGGTGATAACTCTCTGTCCCGGTTTGGATGCTGGTCGGAAACGGTGTGACCACTTCGGGCCTGCGGAATGCCAGGATATTCAGATCCAGCAACAGCTGGTCCGGAGAGCCGAGCAGGCTCGCATACTGCTGGCCGATTGCTTGATACCGCATCGGGTCGGTGGACCAACGATGTTCCGGATCCTCGATTTGGAGCGCGAACCCGAACTCTCTCTGCAATCCGATAATAGAGTTCATATCGACACCGATGTACTCCCGCAATTCCGGCGAGCCGTAACTATCCATCGCGGTAACGATCACCTCAAACCCGTCGCGCGACTTCTCGATTTCTGCACATGCCTGCAGGAGCCGGCGGTACACGTGTTCAAGCTTTTCCACACGGTACGCCGTGAACGCCGCATGCACATCTGGATGCGTTCTCCAATACGCCCGCGACCGGGGATCGAACATGTGCAGGGGATCAAATCCATGGCGCGCCTGCACTTCCTGACGTGCACTGGGATGCATCGGCGTGAAGAGCGTCGAATCCCGAAATCCCCTTCCTGCCTCAAAATAGAGCTCTGCCAGGTTTACACCGTCCCAATCGTGCTGCCGGAGAAAAGTGGTGCAGTCGTCCAGTAACGCAGTAAGACATCGCGGGTCGGTTAGCGCCACCGGATAGCGCCACGAAGGACGCACATCTTCGCCCAGGAAATTCTTTTCACGCCATTCGGGATGTTCCAACCAGAATTTCTGGCTGACCTGTGGTGGCTCAAGCCAGGCATAGACCAGAATCCCATTTGCGTGGGCCAGAGAGATGAGGCGTTTGTAATCATAGGTATACGTCGGATATTTGTGCCATCCGGCAACGTGAATACGCCGAATGCCCTGCTGCACCCAGAGCCGCACAAGGTGCTCAATACTCAGACTATGCCGGAAGCCGGGATCGAAATACATCTCCAGTGATTCTCGTCGCAACACAGGACCAAGACCCAGATAGCTACGGATATGCTCCAGCATGAACGGGTAGTGGCTGTACCCCAGCTGAGAATGCGGGTCAAATCGGGATGCAATGAAGATGAGTCTGCCGCTGCCGAAAGTCTTGCCCGCAACCAGGGGCGCTCCGGTCGCGTTATCGGAGCAGAACACCTCTTCGACATCATCCAATTCAAACTTGGTCACCGCCTCGCTCGCCCGCCAGGTTATCCGTTCCTCTGGAAAACGCGTGTCGGTGACCGCATTGACCTGCAACGCTGTGGTCCCGAACCGGATGCCAAGTTCCTCGATGAGATAGTTGCGCGTATCTGTGATGAGTGCCCCCCCGCTTCTCACCCACTGCACGAGGACGTCATACTCCTCCACTTTTAGTGAATCCACAAAGGCGAATGGCACCACGACCAGATTGTACGGCAGCAGCGTGATCGGTTGTCCGACGAATATCGTGTCCACCGGAATATTGACGCACGCAAAGAGTGCAGCAAATGACGCCTGGTCGTTGTACGCAGCGCCACGTGCGTACTGGTTCCACAGAATGACGGGGCGTGCCTCTTTCCACGATTCCCCCGGGGAAAACATTTCTTCCACAGCCTGTTTGACGCTTTGCACCGCCCGCGTAAAACCCGACTGCTGCAGTTCCTTGAATTCCGCCGGCTCCGCCGTATAGACCTCACCCGGTTTGAGCGCAACGGAACGCTCGATCTTACCCATAAGACGACTTTCCGAGGTACTGCGCCGCACTACTTCTCCGTCCCGATCTACAACTGACTCCACAAAGTATTGATCCACAAGAGTTACAGCATACACCTGAGAACCGGTAAGAACTGCATGATCGCGAGTTTTGACCCAATGTTCATCTTCCCGGACATCGATGTACGTGTACCCCATCGCCTGAATGGAATCCACAAGTTCTTCGAGCAAGGAAAGGTCCACGAACGCATGAAAGAAGGACGCCGCAAAACCATCACGGACGGCCAGATTTGTCCGTGCGTTCTGTACGGACTGCAGAACGTGGACGCGGCTGGAGTCTCTTTCGGGCTGCAGCGGCACATACCCCAGGTTTTCCGGATAGATCCTCTGTCCAAAAAGATCTCGCTCTATTGTGTAGGGAAAGAATTGACCATAGTGCGAATGTTCGATGGCCAGACGTTGCTCCATCGCCGTACTGAAATAGTCGCCGATCACTTTGTAGAGCAGGAAGGAAGCGGTGTAGTGCGGCGTCTCCCATACCAGGGGATACAGACCGTTTTTAGTGAACTCGTGTATCCCCTTCTCGATTTTGCGTCGTAGAGCTTCTTCTGTTTCTCCTCTGATGGGACGATCGGTCGTTTCATCCCAGAACTCATAATCGGCTCCGGTTGTCCCTTTGTACTGATGTGTGACCCCGTGCATCACAATGGTGCCGCCGTTTCGCACCATATACTTCAGAGCATCCACGATCTCGGGTTTATCGGAGAGACTGATACGAAGTCCTTCGCCAGGGTCTACATAGAACGGAGAGACACCCACGAGAAATGGAATGCCGCGTTCCGACAACAAGTCAGCTATGTCACGCAACCGGTCGGGATTCTCCATGGGATTGACATCCTCGATCCGGATGATGGCAGAGTGGGACTCCTCGTGGTCTTCGCCAAGGATATCGTGCAACAAATCGGCAAAGAGTATATATCGGTCGGCTGGACTAGTTGTGGAAAACGGTGAATCTGCCACGTACAGAAGGTTGCCGGAGCGTACGATGTACGGCACCCGAACCCGCGACTTTGGAGCATATGCCGTGGCAAGTACGTCAACCTGTGTGTTGTTTGATATTGTGACTATGTTGAGATTCGGTTCTTCCTTTGTAAATCGATCGGGGCCCCGTTCGATCGTATGGAATCTGCCGGTTGAATCGATATGGCTCACTGAAAAACCATACCGTTTGTTGAGGTCATGGCTCACCGAAAACTCGGCAAATCCAGTGTGAATCCATGCAACGGGAACTGAGGTCGTGATGATGTCGTCGAGAAACTTCGCTGGCACCCTGTTCTGTGCGTTGAACCCGACATAGAACACCTGATCATACGAATTCAGGGAGTGTGGCACATAGTCGTCCGCTCCCACAACCGTTGAGGCAGCATGGAAATGACCAAGCAGTGTTGCCAGGTGGCGCCCATCCCCGACGGCAAAGCTGGCCGGGTCCGTCTTCCCTTCCACCACAATCAACACTGTTTTCATCGCTCGTGCGGCGGGTATTGATGTAAGTCCAACGAGAATCAGGACAAGGCGTATCACAGCTCTCATATTCTTCATAGCCACTAATGAAACTCACATTGTGTGCCATCACGAATGATGCGAAAATGCGGCCGAATGGGGCGCCGGTGGGATTCACATCGACAAATCTGCCATCTACCCGGCAGATTTGTCGAATGATACCTTTGTGTAAGAATAGGGAATGAGCAGGTCAGATCCGCAGGAGTGAAGTGCTGTTTTGTCTTCCCGTTCGACTGATCCGGCGATGAGGCAGGGTGATCGGCAAGAAATAGCTCAGGATCGCGGTCTGCCTGTGCGCGGATGATCGGGTCATCAAAGGTGACATACGCATGAGCCGGGAACAGTCTTTGCAGTGTGATGGCCTTTCCCGACTGACGGGGCCCGGTGAGAAGAATGACAAGGAAATGTTTGGCGGCCTCCAGAACAAGGGGTTCGATTGCGCGTCGAATGTAAGTCATGGGAACCACCTCGGGTGTGCACGCGATATATACAAAGTGAATCTCACACTGGCAATTTGTATGAATGGCATATACTCAAGTTCCGGTCCGGCGGCACAAGCCGGTCCTAACACTGTCAGTTGCACTGTTCGTCGGAGTTCCCTACTTTCCAGTAACCGAACTCCGATCTCGTCCCCTTCTCTGGATGCTGCCCTCATGACCGGAACAAGGTATATCAATGCGACACACTTGGTCACTTCCTTTCACTTCTCCAGAGGTGTTCGATGAAAGAGAAACCCCCTCGCCGTACCAGCAAGTCCGCCCGAGAGGCGGCGGAAAAGGAACTCACCGGACTCCTTCCCACGCTCGAATCTGTCGCTGCGGAACCCGCAGAGAAACAGGACGCCATGAAGAGATCGGCCGATCGGGCCCGCGTCGAGAAGACCATGGCCTACACCGTGGAGCGTGTGACCCGGGAGATCGGCGACCTGCAACTCTCGGTCAGCCGAATGCTCACCGACTTATCGCAGCAGCTCAGGGAGGAATCGGGCAAGCTCGCCGAAATCCGCATGGCCATCGACACCGAGAACTCCCGTCTGAGAGAACTGCACGATATTGATGGCGCGATGGTTTCTCTCAAGGCGATTCTGGAGGTTGCAGCCGACCGCCGTGCGGCTCTTGAGGCTGAGCTCAACCAGCGAGAAGCCGATCTTCACTCCGCAATGGAAGCAAAGAACGAAGACTGGAGCAGGGAGCAGGCTGATCACGACGCGAGAACGAAAAGGGCTCGGGAGCGCGAAGAGGAAGAGTACGCGTACAAGCTTTCCTTGAAGCGGAGAAAGGAAGCGGATGACTACGCTGGTCAGCAGTCCGCACTACAGAAGTCCCTTCAAGAGCAGCGTGCGAAGGCAGACCAGGAGATCGGTGAGCGCCAGCGCACAATGGCAACCCGCGAGGCAGAAATGAAGGATCTCCAGATGCGGGTCGATCGATTTCCGCAGGAGCTGGCCGCAGCCACGAAGCAGGCGGAGCAGGCCGCTCGATCGGAGGCCCAGAAGCAGGCCGCACTCGATGCGAAGCTAGTCAAGATGGAAACCGAGGCCGAGAGGAACATCACCTCGTTGAAAATTGCAGGCCTGGAGGATCTGGTGAAACGCCAGGCCGCTCAACTGGAGACGTTGACCAAACAACTTTCCGCAGCGCAGGCCCAGGTGCAGGCTATGGCGGTGAAGGCCATTGAGGGAGCGGCCGGCATGAAAAGTACTGTCGGACAGTGAACCGAAGGTCAACTCGCCCACCCCCGCTTTGCTGAATCCGCCAGCTGGTGGACACTGTACTGTGCCGATCCCAAGCGAAAGCGGTACTTCCGTTCCAACCCTGATACGAATCAGGACTTCCAGAGACTGTCTCGAGACATCGAAATGAACTGTCACAAATCTGTCACACCTGTTCACGCTTCTCTTTCCACGCAACGTCTCGCCAGGCACAGATCTGCAACGCTGGTGTCGGCGAGTTTGACATTGCTTCACGTGGAAAGTTGATGGCGGCAATGTGGTTCTGAACCTCCTGCCAGTCGTTCCGTCTCTCCGGAGCAATTTCATTCGGACGAAGGAGCGCCTCCTCGACATTTGTTCGTGTTCCCTCAATTCGACTCGACGCTGTTGCCTCTTTGACGACGTGCATCTGGATGAAGTAGTTGACGTCCGGCACATGTTTGGAAAAGGCGTCGAGTGAACCGAGTTTGTGGTTCACTTCTTCCAGGAGGGTGTTGATCTTCGGATTGCTCCACACCCAGATATGATTAACAGGCCAAGGAGTAAAACTCCTGTATTGGTATTGCTGTCGAAACGTCCCGGATTTGAATTCCTTCAGGTCCATGGGGCATCCTGCTCAAGGTAAAACAAGAACCCGCTTATTGTAGTCTAATGTCATAAAGTAAAATAAGGAAATCCGTATTTTAGTCAAGGGGATTCACACTTGCCGCTGTGCCTCGTCAAAAATCCACCCACCTCGCGGGGCGGATCGGCGTGCTCACGCTGTTGCCATTTCAGCACTCCGAGACTCCACCCTCCCGTCGTCAAGAGGCGATCTGGAAGGGGCCCTATCCTGAATTGATCGTCGAGAAGTATGCGCACCGGGAAGACTGATATTCGTCGTACAAATGGCGTGAAGGCTGATCTCTTGCTGCTTCCGGGAGACATACTTGAGGGAGACCGTCAGAATGACCGCACCGGGGAATTTGCGGGTCGGTTCCGGAAGATCGCGACCACCTATGGTCTCTTCGCCTGCCCGGGCAACCATGAATTCCACGGCCGGGATGACACATTGGTTCTATTTCGGAAATCCGGCATTACCATGCTTCGTGATGCAGTCGTGAAGATAGATGACGCCTTCTGGCTCGTCGGGCGAATCGGAAATTATGGTGATCAGGACAAGGTTCGAGCGAACAAAGCAGGAGAAGGATGCACTGCAGCAACTTTAGTACGGGTACCCGATCGCGATATTTAACACAAGATTATCTTTCCGCCACGAGGGACTGCCGAAATCAATCTTATTGGTGACCCAACGCTCGCCTTTGGGCAAATATGGGACGTGCAATGGGAACGCAAGGTCGAACCGCAGAATGAAAAAGGAGAGATCAAGCCTCACGCCGAATCCTGTTCCAACCGCTATCTCATCGAGGAATGTTGTGCCGGAGAATGTTCCGCCCGGGCGATTGGGATCATCCTTCCTCATCCAGATGTTGCCCGCGTCCACAAACAACGCGCCGTGCAGAATGCTGACGATGGGAAACCTGTACTCAACGTTTGCTTCGAGCTTGATATCGCCGGCTCGATCGACGAACGAACTTGAAGCGAGGCTGTCGGGCGCTTTGTACGAGCCGGGCCCGAGCGACCGTGCATCGAATGCACGCACACTGTTGCTCCCGCCAATGTAGAACTGCTTGACGTATGGCAGTGTCGAAGAATTGCCATGGGCGATTCCTATGCCGGCGATCAACCTGCTGGCAACCGACGAAGTCTGAGTGTTTGTGTTGTAATAATGCCGTACGTCCACGTCGACCTTTGCATACTCGGAATACGGAGCCCCGAAGATCGTATAGGGGTTGCCCGGGGTCCCGCCGTCTTTGCGAAAGAGCGATTGCACAAGATGAATGAGGCTGCCGGAGAGATCAACACTTCCTTTGAAGTACAGGTGGTTCTTCCGGTCCTTCTCGAGCTGATCGGCATACGTGAACGAATAGGTTTGGCCGATGATAAATTGCTCCTCAAAACTCTTCCGCAAGAACGGGTTTGTTGCCAACAGGTCCTTGAATTGCTGCGTTGTGTTTGTCAGATGAGCAAACGTGACCGAGATGGGATTGAAAGAGTGTTCTTTACTCAACGTCTCTTTCCAGTTATAGCCAAAGGATGCATCTATAGAAAACATCTGGTAATACTGGAGGCGATGTAACAGCCGGAGCCCCACAGCCATGCGCGTCTTCGGAACGAAGCGGCTCGAGATGTCTTCCAGCATAAAGGGCATGAAGAACTTCGGCAGTACCAGCTCGGCGCGAGAGCCGAGTTCATACGAGCTTCCTCCGGATTGTGTTCCCCGGATAGATGTTTCGAAGCCCGCCTCGAAGGTGAGTGTGAACAGTTCAGCACCCCGCAACAGATTCCTGTTCCGAAAACTCGAATCGAACACCGGTCCCACAAGGTTATTCGATTTCGACACTCCTTGCAGCTCAAATCGAAGGGTCTTCATCAACACCGGGGTCAAATAGATGTGAGCGTTCAGTCGAGCCATTCCCGCCGAGTCGGCATCGACAAACCTGATGTTCACGAACTTGAACACCCCCAGGTTCATCAGTCTATTTAGCGTGAGATCGTGGTCGTGCCGTGTGTAGGGGGATCCCTTGACAAAGTGGACAGACCGGATGATAACGCCGGGATCGAATCTGTTGTCAAGATCGATGTACTTGTATCCGTCGACGTCTACCGTGTCTCCCGCAGGAACATTGACGCTATCGCGGTTGAGCGCATAGCCGGAATAGATGTAAATATTCGCGATAGTGTAAATGCGTGTGGCCTCTTCCGGTATTTGCTTTCTCAGGCTCAGAGAGAGATCGACCTTCCGCTCGCCCACGGAGCTGTCCGCCTGGAACAGCATAAGGGCGGGTGCGAAGTAAAAGAATCCTTTGTCTTTCAACGCTGCATCAATACGCACGCGTTCCTGTTGAAGCTTACTCAGGTCGTACGGCTCTCCGATTTTGAGAACCGTTTCGATCATGCAAGCGCGGATGGAATCGAGCACAGCGGAGTGGTCTCCCGTAACACTGACGCTGCTGATTGTATACGGAGGTTGAATTACGACATCGTATTGTACGTCTCCCGTCTTCTCTTCTTCACGCACTTTATAGTTGACCGCAGCTTGAAAATAGCCTTTGTTTTCAAGCAGTGTGCGCATTCTTGTCGCGACCCGATCGGCCTCCACACTTTGAAGCAGCACGGGCGGCTCTCCCATGCTTTCTTTGAATACTCCTATGTTATACAGCCATAACTTCAAGCGGAACAGCCCCAGGAACTTTCCATTCGGTTCGGGAACGATCAGTGTTTCCATTTGATCTTTGAGGTCGCCTTCATCCGGTATCTCGCCCTTCTTCTCGATATGTAGTTCGGCACCGGTGTAGAGTTTGTCGCCTTGAGCAAGATATCCGGTGTTGCTGCAGCCGGATGCTGTGGCAAGCACAATAAGAGTCAGTCCAACGGACAATTGGCATTGCATCGCTTGTTTCCCCACCCCCCGGGTCAGGCGCATTATTTCTCTTCTGCGTTGTCGCGAACGGGGGTGAGTGTGAAGCCAAAGAGTTTGTCGTAATCAACCGTGAACACAATCCCGACGCCAGTCTCAACGAGGTCTCCTTCAATTGCGCCGCCGTTTGTATTGTTTCTGAATACCTGCAATTGCCATCGGCCATCTTCCGTCATCTTATAAGCCACTGTGATATCGCCGGCAAAATTGTTGAGCGAATTGTGCTGGCTTCGCTGCCCTTCGAGATCCACGTTCCCGCCGACCTGAACGCTGACACGTTCATCAAAAAGCTGCTTCGTAAGTGCCAGCTGCAATTGTGTCCGTCCCTCAGCGGTGCCGGAAGAATAGTCTTGATATGATTCCACGCCTACATTGAGGCTGACTCCCGTGATCACCTTTTCGGAGAGGCGATTCAGTTGTTCGGTGAGAATCTGGCTAACGCTGGAACGCGCAAGACCGGAAAGCCCGCTTCCGTCGCTTACGGAGGCCAGAGGATTTGATGAGATGAATCTGCCCAGGACGAGAAGTGCAAATGCCTGTTTGTTGAGCTCGGATTCCTGTCCGTTTAATTCATTCAGCTTCGCGTAGATCGAGCCACCCAGGGCGCCCCGCTCGTCGGGTGGGAGGTCGAACCGAAAGCGGATGTTCGGCTCCAGCAGCCCTCCGTTCATCATCAGATAGAGCTGAATGTGGAGTTCTTGTTTATATTTGTTACGCTCCTCCTGGCTCAATCCGATGAGTTGGTCCTGCACCAAATCCAAAGCTGAAGTCCTTGCCGTGTAAATTGCGGTTATATCAATAGTTGCATCGGTCACCGATCCAAACCATGTGAGGCTGCTTCCTTTGTCAATCGTGAACTCACGACGGATAAGCTCTCCGAACGAAAGCTGATATGAGCCCTCCAGGATCTCGTAACGCCCTGTGACTGCCAGTTTCCCACTCGGGTCCACGCCGACACTGAATGTTGCTTCTCCCCGGATCACCAATGAATCACCGGCTATCGGGTCGATGAGTATCCTCAATCGGGCTTCTTTGTTCACTTCAACATTTGAGGTGAGATCTACGGCTGAATGTCGCGTCCCGGTGGTGTCGCGCGCTCTTTCGGTCCCCGGTTTCCTTCGGGACATGATGGGGTTTGGCGGATGTTTTACATCTACGAATCTCACTATGCCAAGACGCTGTTGTACATCGGTCTCCGATTCCGGCAGGACGACTGCGAGATCAGTTCCTTTGTCAAGTTGTGCTTGCATGCGGATGATTGGCTTCGCCTGGTCTCCTCCAACAATGATGTCGCTATCCAAGAACACGGTGCCATAATACAATGCATCTCGACTGGCAGGCTTGTTCATCAAAAGGAAGTGTTCGGTGTGTAGCCGACAATCATAACTGAACTCACGGTAGTCTTCGGTAAGAAGATTTCCACTCAGAGATGCTTTGTTACCGAGAGTGTCGATGAGCTCAAAAGATCCGAAATGGACCCCCTTTCCATCGAAATTGATCTGGCCATTGTTGACACGCAAACAGGAACCCAGGATCGTCGGGCTAAATACGGTGTTTGTGAACTTCAGGTCTCCGGCAATAGAGGGTTTCGTGATCGTTCCGGTCATGTGCAACTTGCCGCTCATTCCTCCCGAAACACGCTGAACCGAACCGAATGTAAAAGGCTCAATACTGGCAAGATTCATTTTCTTAAAATCGAGATTGAGGTCCAGCTCGCTGCCGCCTTCCTTGCTCCGGTATTTCCCTCGGAGGGCAATGTCGTTGTCGTTTCCGGTAATACCCATGCTTACTTCATAGACGTCTGCGGTCTGATTGTTTGCCCGCAAGACAATGTCGCCCACCTGTTTTCGGACAAATGTGAAGTCTTCTACTTTGATATCAGAGATGAATGCCATTTGCTTATCAAGATTCCGCAGCACAACATTTCCATTCAGCACTCCGCGAACCAATCCGCTGTCACGCTCAACGACTTGAGACAAGGTCCCGAGATCAAAAGCAGCAAACGCAACGTTTAGCGGTGGCTGCCGGGTGCTCCTGTCGGCGCTGTTAATAGACAGGCTTTGCACGGCACCGCGCAGCACCACATTATGCACAATGAATTGGTTGGATCCGAAGAGGACGTAGTTATCAGCAGGAACGTTCCATCTGGTATTCTGAAATACAATTCCCTCCGGCCGGAATCGGAATCGATATCCATCCGCCACGCTGTTACATATTCCAGCAAGACGCATCTTTGTTTCTCCGTGGCTGCCCACACTCTGGAGGGACACTGCGATGCTATCATGTTCGGCGTTTGCGCTAAGCTGAAGATTCGTCAGATGCAGCATCGGATCTTCTATTGATCCGACACGTAAGGTGGACTGCAACCGTTGAGTATCTGACGTGACCTTGACACTGAGGCTGTCAATATCGAATCCGCCGTAAGCGATAGTGGCAATATCGATGTTCGCATTCAGACTCATTTTCTCACTGTCGTAATTGCCTTCGATAACCCCGGCGGTTAATCCCTCAAGTTGAGGGAAGAACACTTCTGTGACAATCCGGGGATCACGCAACGACATCTGGAACGTAAATGCCTGGGCTCTTGAGGCATTCGCAGGATGTTCATCGTGAAGAGTGAAATACCGGCCGAAATGTTCTCTCAGCGCAGCCGGCAAATCACCGGGCGCAATCGTCCCATCAAATCTGGCCGCGAGGAATGGTGACTCGACACTGATGTGGCTTTGCTTGTCTCTATTCACTGAAGCGAACACGAGAGAATCGATGAGATAGCGTTTCCGGTTCTTGATGATGACAACATTGCGTACGCCTATGTTTCCATTAATGTCGTTGATGTTCTGTCCCGTAAGGTCCGCGGTTATCCTGCCGGCCACGCGCACGTCATCTGAAGTGAGTCGGAGCCGCTGCAGATCGGCGCCCTTCAGATCGAATGCGAATTTGTATGTGGGGTTCTCTTCGCTTGTGTTGACAGTTCCGTTGAACGTAAATGCTATATTGGAATCCTTGATCTCAGCTTTCCCCTCGAACAGTGTTGGTCCGGCAGTTCCCTTTAATGAGAGTCGCCGGTAGGCATACCCGTGCAAAACCACTTTGTCCGCTTCTACATTCACCTGCGCTTCGATGTTGTCTTTGCTCAATCCCGTTCCGACGGCGGATGCCTTCAACGAGACCGGACCGAATGTTTCAGTATCGTTAAGAAGCGAACCTATATCAAACTCCTCTACGGTTACATCCGTCTTCCATCGACTGGCTTTTGAGCTGAGTCCGTGGGCAGAGGTCAATGCCACAGTACCCTTCAAGCGTCCAATGCTGGTCGCGATAACAGAAGAGGCGGAGAAATCCTTCGTTGTACCTTTGAAGTCGCCGCTTATTCTCATGGCAACCGGCAAAACGATGTTCTTCGGCAGCAATGTATCCCCCACAAGAGCTCGAATATCATTCCTGCCGGAAGCGAATAGAAGCAGCTGCATGTCATAGTAGGCTGTCTCTGCCTCCGGCAATCCGCGTATTGAGCCGGTTAACTCAATTATGGTGGAATCGCCCGCCGCGACCCTGCACCGCTCCACCTGCAAGTCCCGAACCAGCCCCGAGACTTGAAAAGCAAATCGTATCACCGCACCTGGTGTGTTTCTTAGCGGAAGAGAGGGCTGGAAGAAAAGCAGATCCGATACGGCGATGTGAGATTCACCGATACTCGCCCTCACGTTCACATTACCCGGGAGGTTTTTGAGCGCGGAAAGCGAAGAGTAGCTTAGGAGAACATTCTGGCGAATGCGGCTGGCTGCGGTTTCCACGGTGACGTCCGTGAGCTGCGCATGGAGAGAGTCGAGGATGAATTCGCCCGATAGCTCACGCACCTCAAGGCCGGAATGTTCCCGGAACGATGTATGATGGATGTCTGCTGTGATCCGGGTTTCACTGAAAGAGATGTTTTCTGCGCGCATTGACAGACCATCAAACCGGAGATGATTCGGATCCAAACCGTTGGTTTGGGCCGCACCTTGAACATCGTAGTATACCCTGTTGCCGCTGAGAATCAGGTCATGGAGGCTGATAACCCAGGGCAAACCAGTGGCAACAGGCTTTTCTAATTTGTTCCTGGGCTTTTTCGGTTGCAGGACAACAATATTCGAGTTTTCGAGCAGGAATGATTTGAGCACTATCTGGCGCGATGGCAGATCGATCTTTTCTGCAAGGAGAGTGGACGTCCCAAGGTCAACGCCATAGCGTTCTCCCGCCACTTTGTTTTCATAATTGAGATGGAGGTTAGCCAGCGAGACGGTACCGATCTCGAATTCGGCATCTGCAGATTGTGATCCATCCTGAGGCGATTCTTTTGTTTGAATAGCGCTTGCCACTGTATTCTTCAGAGACAATTCGTTTACATGGAACAGCCTCTTGTCAAGATCAATTCTGTCGATCGAGGCTTCCAAGGTGCCGAGCTGGAGGCGAAGATCCAACCCGCCCACCTTGTCATCGTATGTGACATGAATGCCGTTAAGAGTCAATCCGCCCAACCGCATGTTCCAACCTGGCCTCGAAGATGTATCGGGACTACTTTCAGCATTTGCGCCGGAGCCGAATGCCTTAAGAATAAAATCGAAATTGAAGCTGCTGTCTGGTAAAGTGCGGGTGATGTGGGCGGTGAGCGAGTCAATCCGGACGTTATTCAACGCGATGTCGTGCGAGAAAAGACCAAGCAGGTTTACATCCGCTGCCAGCGTTTGAATAAACAACAACGTGTCCCGTTGGCGGCTTTCAACGAATATGTTTTGAAGAACGACCGAGTGAGTGAAAGCGATCTTGACTGAACCAACCTCGATGCGGGTATGAGTCTTTTCCGATATCGATGCGAGCGCCTTCCGCGCGATGTAGTATTGCACCCCGGGCAACTGCAGCGCCACCACTGCAAGGATGACCACACCCAGTATGCAGGCGAATATCCATACAACAATCTTACTGGCACGACGGATGTACGCTGTGGTCTTATCCCCTATCACAAAGGCTTCGGCTATACGTTCCTCCTACCGTCAAGGTGGGTACACAGGGCACACTAAAAAACAACAGACATAAACTATCGTTAGTTCTCGGGTAACGACGAAGAGGATACCGTGGTTCATTTCACCTCGCCACAGAGATAATGGGTTCTTTATTAAGGCGAGAATCAAGAAAAGGGGGTTTCGAGGTGCACCGTTGTTTAACACGTTTCTCCACCGCCTACTGCCCAAACCTCCGAAGCCAACAACAATTGGAATGCGGCTGGTACAACGAAAGACTATCCGAAATGACTGAGAACACATCTACCACAGAGAAGGTACCCCTGTTCGAGATGCTTCCCGGTGAGGACCAGCCCATTCTTGAGCTGGTCGACACACGCCGTAGCTTCCAGGCTATCGCGTACTACCGCGATCTTGCCGCACAAGCTACTGCTGATATGGGTACGTTTGTGGCGAAGCTTGAGGCTGAGCTCGACGCCACGAAGGAGTTCTACGCCAGAAAAGTTCTGGCTGCAGAGGTACGCGCGGAGTTTTACACAAAGAATCTGGGAAACTTTGCAGTGCAACGGGGCAAGACGACGGTTGCTGCGCCGCTGGGCATGGTCTTCTTCAAGAGCACAACCAAGCGCACCTGGCCAGAGGACCCGCAAGTCCTGATAGACTTCGCCAAGGCTGAAGGCGTTGCCGTGCAGCTCATAAAGATCAAAGAGTCGCCCAACAAACCCGCCTTCCTGAAGTACATCAGAGCAACAGGTGCGGTGCCAGTCGACGAAGCGCCACTGGAAGTTCAGACACGGCAAGAGACTCCGTGCGGTGGTCTAAGTGCAAGGCTTTTGCACCTCTTCTTGTACCCGCGTGAAGATAGACGCGCTCTGGTAGTTTCTGTAACCGAGCGCCGATTCGCAAAGAAGTATCGTAAATGTACAGCGAGCCAATGCCCTTAATGGAGGATACGCATCTCTTCACCGTCTCATAGAGAGCATCAAAGTCGGCAGCGGATTGAAGGGCTGCAGCATCTTGCGTCAGAGCCTTTTTCGCTAGCTGAAGGGCCCTCTTGGGAATGCGACACTGATGGCGATATCGCTTGTGCTTCCGATCAGTCGCAGTGGCTGCAAGAAACACTGCATCTAGAACCGTGGCCTGATGGCGAAACCAATCAAGCTCATCCACGGCTCTCTTTGCGTGTTTCTGGAGATATGCTCTAACGATGCTGTCCAATTTCATAGGTTCCTCTTGTCCGCAGGACGTGGCTCACCTACACCACAAGCACTGTTTCACCACTACCCCCGGCGCGGCGGCAGGTGCAGCCGCTGGTCAGGCAGCCAATCTACTGATGTCGAACTGGAATCTTCCGTTCGGCAGCCCAGTTAAAGGTGCCGAAGGTACGCGTCTCCCAATCCACGCGATCCCAGTATACCCCACTCAAGTCG
>Ga0105095_10000706_pt1 | contig 16603 bp, 16 predicted proteins | sample PPLLak2March2015_2_FD_79180 | JGI IMG/M metagenome (GOLD analysis project Ga0105095, IMG submission 79180) | Freshwater sediment microbial communities from Prairie Pothole Lake near Jamestown, North Dakota, USA - PPLs Lake P8 Core (3) Depth... | ecosystem: Environmental > Aquatic > Freshwater >...
CGTCGTCCGCGCGAAAGCTGACGAAGATGCCGTCGCTTCGGACGACGGGAACCAGGTCCTCGATGTCCGCCGCTTCCGCGGCCGCCGCTCCCCCGCCCAGAAGCAGGGCCAGAATCGCCGCTTCCCGGAGACCTGGCGCCATGGATCTATTCGCCGCTCACCCCGAGATCGTGCCTTCCGAGAAGCGAGCGGATCGTCTCCACGAACTCGTGCGCGTCCTTGAAGTCTCGATAGACGGAGGCGAACCGCACGTAGGCTACCTGGTCCAGGGCCTTGAGCTCCGACATGACGAACTCGCCGATCTGCGTGGTGGCGAGCTCCTTGTCGGGGCTGTCGTGGAGCCGCTGCTCCAGCTGGTCCACGATCGCCTCGAGCCGGGTCACGGGAACCGCGCGCTTCTCGCAGGCTTTGAGAATCCCGCTCATGAGCTTCTCCCGATCGAAACGCTCGCGCCGGCCGTCTTTTTTCACTACCCGGTAGTCGATGCGATCGAGCCTCTCATAGCTCGTGAACCGCCGCCCGCATTTGAGGCACTGGCGACGGCGCCTTATGGCCTCGCCTTCCTTGCTCTCTCTCGAATCGACGACCTTGTCCGCCAGATGGCCGCAGAAAGGACATTTCACCTGTGGTTCTCCTACTTGAGCTCGCTTACCGTAAGGCCCGCTTTCACGAACAACAAGATACCCAGAATCGTGACCGGGAGGAACGAAATCGCGTGGGCCACGAGCGCCACCGCCGCCGCGGGGCTCGCGGCGATGCCGAAGAGTGTCGTAAGGGCCAGGGAGCACATATAGTGGTACCCGCCGATCGACCCCGGGGTCGGAACCATGACGCCGACGGTCAGAAAGCCGATCACGAGGAACGTGTCCCCGAACCCGAAGTCGACCGACAAAGCGCGCGCCGCCAGCCAGAACGAGAGGCAGATCGCGAGCCACAGCAGGACCGACCACAGGAACACCTTCACCAGGCCCAGCCCGTGAACCAGGACCCCGAGGCCGGCGCGAAAGGTATCGAGGAAGCCCGCGACGCGGGCCGCGAGACGGTGCGGGAGAACCCGCAGAAACCATCGCGCGACCGCCATCGAGGGATCGGGGTAGCGCGCGAAAAGGAACATCGTGGCGAGGGCGAGGACGGCGAACCCGAGACCGATAACGCCCCCGATCTCGAGCGCGGTGACGATCTCCTCGCTTCTCGCCTCCTTGGGTCCGGCGAGGAGCCAGAAGGCGATGAAGAACACGACCGTCACCAGGTCGAACATGCGCTCGAGTAGAATCGTCGCGAACGCCCCGGAGGCGGAGAAGCCCTCGCGCCTCGCGAGGAGGTAAGGACGCGCGATCTCTCCCAGGCGGCCGGGCGCGAGGAAGTTCACCATGAACCCGATGACCGTCGCGCTGAAGCAGTTCGCGAGACCGGCGCGGCCGAGGGGCAGGAGGAGTCCCTGCCAGCGGATTGCGCGAATCAGGTAGGTCGCCATGGTAGCGACCAGGGACCAGAAGATCGGGACGGGTCTCGCGCTCAGGAGGCTCTTCTGGATCTCGCCCAGGTTCGCTCCTCGAAAGAAGAGCCACAGGAACAAAACGGTGACGACCAGGATCGCGGCGGTATGCACCTTGGGTGAGCCGAGCGCTGTTTTCACGGGTTCGAGCTATGAGGGAGCGGCCGAAAGACCGCCGCCGCTGGCGCGGTAGATTTACTGCAAATGACGCGAGAAAGTCAAAAAGTACGGCAGTTTAGAGGCATTTTTCCGCGTCTCCGTCGATTGCCGAACGCCCCTCCCGGCCCCCGCACCGCTCGTCGGAACCGCACCTTTACCGGAACTTTGCGGACGATAACCCCGTTCATGGGGTTGGACTTGGCACGAAAGCGGAGGCGGGCTCGGTGCTAGAAGACGGAGAGCTCGCGCGCCGATGCGCCAGCGGCGACGAAGAGGCCTGGAAGGTTCTCGTCGGTCGTTTCCAGAGAAAGGTGTGGCATGTCGCGTTTCAGTTCACGGGCAGGGCGGATGAGGCGGAAGAGCTCACCCAGGAGATCTTCCTGCATCTGCTCGGAGCGCTTCGCACCTTCGACACGAGCGGGAGCCTCCCGGCCTGGCTCCAGCGCGTCGCTCGGAACTACGCCATCGATCACTACCGGAGGCGGCGGCGCGAGCGGTCGATGGTCATCGACGGCGAGGAGTCCGAGGAGCTGGTCGCGGTCGCCCGGGATCGCACGGCCGGCAGCGATCCCCACCGTGCGCTCGAGGAGAAAGATCTCGCGGGCTGGCTGCGGCAGGTCATCGACCGACTCCCCTCGGAGCTGGGTCAAGCGGTCATTCTCCGGGATTTGCAGGGGATGAGCTACGAGGAGATGGCCGCGATGCTCGAGATCCCGCTGGGCACAGTCAAGTCGCGCATCAACCGGGGCCGGCTGGAGCTGGCGAAGCTGCTGAAACGCCGGCGCGCCGAGTGGAGCGTGATGCTGGGGCCCGCGACAAAGGAAGGAGGCGAAGCGTGAGCTGCCGACGACAACAAGAGCTCTTGTCGGACTACATCGAGGAGACTCTCTCTCCGCTTCTGAGCCGAGAGGTCGAGAACCATCTTCGGACCTGCGCCGAGTGCCGGAGCTTCGCCGAGTCCGTGAAAGAGGTCGTCGCGCTCTTCGGGAGCTTTCAGGCACCGGAGCCGCCCTCGAACCTCACCGAGCTCATACTCGAGCGCACCCGGCCCGCGCTCCTTGCCGCCCGCAGGACGGGAGCCGACCTCGAGATCGAATCATCGTTCTGGCCCAGTTTCGGAAGCGGCCTCGCCGCGGCAGCCGTCCTCGCCGCGGTCCTGCTCTTTCGTCCACCGGAATTCCTCGCGGGTTGGTCCCGAAGCGTCTCGCAGACGGCGCACCAGGGCTACAGCCTGGGAGTCCGCACCTATCACCGAACGGCCCGCTGGATCGAGGATCTCAACGTGCTGCGCATGACGGTCGGAGTCGCCTTCGAGAACCGCCTCGACCGTCTGAACGAGCGCCTGCGCGATCTGGAAGAGCTGCGCCGCCGCGACGAGCCCGAGGACGAATCCCCTCGCTCGGGTCACCCGCCGCAGAGCTCCCTGAGAAAAATGGCGGGCCCAATTCCGTATTCAACAAGGAGTCTTTCATGAAACGTTCTCCCTCCGCGGCCGTCTTCCTATCGCTCCTCCCCGGCCTCGGGCACATCTACGTGGGTCAGGTCGCCAAAGGGTTTCTCATCGGCCTCTCGTTCGTTCTCACCATCCGGATGACGGACGAAGGAGGCCCTTTCGGGATCCTCATCCCCTTTCTCATCCTCTACGCCATGGTGGACTCGCATCGAGCCGCGGTCGAGCTGAACCGGATCGTGGCCGCGGGGGGTACGCCTCCCAAGGGCCCGGATTTCGGTCTCACCAAGTGGTGGGGCTACATCCTCATCGGCCTCGGCGTCCTCTTCACCCTCGAGAACTTCGACCTCATCGACTTCGATTGGATCTCACGACTGTGGCCCCTCGGCTTGATCGCTCTCGGGATCTTCATCCTGAGGCGCCGGCCCGAGGCCGCGACGCCGGCGGTTCCCGCCAACGAGACGATCGGGCCGATCGCCCCGACGGCGCAAGAAGAGATCACGGGCGAAGGCGAAGAGCGCGGCAATGTCTGAGGTCGCGTCGCCCAACGAGGGCTCTACCGGGCGGAGCGGCTGCGCACTGGCCCTGGGGATCCTCCTCATCGCCGCCGGGGTCCTCTTTCTGGCGCAGAATCTCTTCGACTATCGGCTGCTTCCCCTGTTGCGCCAGGGGATCCTGCTGTTCGCGGACTACTGGCCGGTACTGCTGGTTCTCTGGGGGGTGGTGAAAGTCTATCAGCGCTTCGCGCTGCCTTCCCGGGCGCGAGTCGGGGTTTTCGAGATCCTGCTCCTGGGGCTCATCGTGGTTTGCGGCCTCGGCATCAGCGCGGCCCGCCGCGTCCTCGAGGAGGTATCGGGAGAAAAGCTCGAAGACATCGTCGGGCTCGGCGCCGTGTCCCTGCTGGGCGCCCCCACCCATCGTTTTCCCGGTGAGGCGCGTTTCGAGCTCGGCGGGGCCGGCGAGCTTTCGATCGTCAACCCCGGTGGTACAGTGAACGTCCAGGGGGGCGAGGGAGCGGAGGTCGAGGTTCGGTTCACGAAACGAGTTCACCATGTGTCCGAGAGCGATGCCTCCGCAATCGCCGACGGTGTCGCGATCGATTTCGACGCGAGCGGGACGGTGGCCCGGCTCGCCGTGGTTCTCCCCGACGGACCCGAGGGAAGGACGCGCGTCGAGTGCGACCTGGACGTCCGGGTTCCGAAGAGCGTCTCGGTCGCGGTCGAGAACCGTCGCGGACGCGTTTCCGCGTTCGACATCGCGGGGCTGGTCCGGATCGAGACCTCCCACGACGGGATCGAGGCGGGAAACCTGACGGGGGGCCTCAAGGCGACGACGCAGCACGGAGAGATCCGGGTGAGCGGCGCGTCGGGACTGGTCGAGCTCGTCAATCGCGGGGGCGCGATCGTGGCCGAAGACATCGATGGGGACCTCCGGGCGGAGACCAGCCATGGCCGGCTGGTGGCGGAGGACGTAACCGGAAAAGCGACCCTCGAGAACCAGCACGCGCGCATCCAGGCTTCCCGCATCGGCGGGGAGGTCCGGGTAACGGCGCAGCACACGGACGTCTCGATCGAGTCCGCGGGCGGGAGCGCCGCCGTGACCGGAAGCCACGGGTCGATCTTCGTGCGCGACGTCCGGGGTGATTTGACCGTCGATGCGATGAACGCGCCCATCCAGGCCCGGGACATATCGGGGAACGTCGAGATCGACGACCGCGACGAGACGGTGACCCTGGTGGGAGTCCGGGGAACGGCGCGGGTGCGGTCGCCGCTGTCGCAGGTAACGGTCGAGGAGGTGGAGGGCGCGGTCGAGATCGAGAGCTCCAACGAAGACGTGCGGGTCGCGGCGTTTGGCTCGAGCTTGTCGGTCCGTTCGACCCACGCGGAAGTGAGCGCATCGACGGCGCGGCTCGCGGGAAACGTGAGCCTACAAACGACCTATGGAGACGTGGAGCTGCGGCTTCCTCCGGATGCGTCCCTGAGATTCGAAGGAAGGACCGAGGACGGCGAGCTGCACGCGAACGTTCCCGGCCTCGAGGTCCTCGAGGATCGCCGAGGGGACGGGAGAGCCTGGACCGGCGCCCTCGGCTCCTCGACCCACACCGTCAAGGTCGAGACGAGCTACGGCGACATCCGCCTCGAGCCGGTGGAGTCATGAGGCTCGTGCTTCCCGCGGTCCTCGTTTCCCTGGGGCTCTCCGCCTGCGACCCTCAGCGCGTCGAGGAGACTTCGGCCGAAGCGTTCCGGTTCGAAGCGGGGTCGGAGCGGCCGAGGATCGAGGTCCGCATCGAGGAGGGCTCCGTCGAGATCCAGGGAATCCAGGGGTCGCGGGCAATCGAAGCGGAGTTCGTCAAGCGAGCGCGCTCCTTCGACCGCGAGACGGCTCGAGGGCTTCTCGAGCGCATCGAGGTTTCCGCGCTCGAGTCCGGGGAGGGAGCGAGGATCCGCTTCGAGGGCCTGGTCGAGTCCATTCCCCCCTTCGGAGGAGATCTCCGAACGGATTTGAGCCTTCGCGTGCCCCGCGAGGCGGACCTGGAGATCGTGACCAGCGACGGCCGGATCCAGATCGAGGGCATCGAAGGCAGAGTGCGCGCCGAGAGCGGTGACGGCCGTATCTTCGTCGAGCGGGCCTCGGGGGAGCTGAGGCTTCGGACCGAGGACGGCTCGATCGTCGGGCGGGAGCTCGACGGCAGGATCGAGGCCGTGACCGACGACGGCGACATCGAGCTCGACGGAACCTTCGCCCGCCTCGAAGCCATATCCGGCGACGGCAGCATCCGTATCGACTGTGTCGATTGGCCGGCATCGGCGGAGGGTTGGGTGGTGAGGACGGCGGACGGCGCGATCCGCGTCCTGCTCCCCTCCTCGGCGGCGGCGGAAATCGACGCCACCGCGAGCGACGGACGCATCGTGAATCGACTCCCGTCCATCGGCGGCGCCGGGCGCGATGAAAGCGACAACCGTTTTCGGGGGAAGCTCGGCGCGGGCGGGCCTCTCCTGTTCTTCAGCACCATGGACGGCCGCATCGAGCTCGACCAGAGGTGACTTCGAAGCTCGCTCTCGGCGCTTGACCTCGCCTTGGGCCTTCCCTAAAATACGCCCCGCTTTCTCCGAAAGAGAGAGAAGAGACTTCCCGCACGCGGCGATTGGGGCCGCGGCGGAATGTCGAGGTGCCGCCACACTCGCCCGAAGGAGGGGGTCGTCTCCGCGGTGAGCGACAACGTTCTTGTCGATACCCGTCTCGATGCGCTGCCATTGCGCTCGAAAGGCAAGGTGCGCGACGTCTACGAGCTCGACGGAAAGCTCCTCATCGTCACCACCGATCGCATCTCCGCGTTCGATGTGGTTCTCCCCACGGGAATTCCCGACAAAGGCAAGGTGCTGAACCAGCTCTCCTTGTACTGGTTCGAGAGAACTCGAGGCATCGTGCCGAACCACGTGATCGAGGGGGATTTCGATCGCTACCCGGCGATGCTGGCGCCGTTCGGAGACCAGCTGCGGCTTCGCTCGATGCTGGTGAAGAAGCTCGAGCCGGTCGCGTTCGAGTGCGTGGTGCGCGGGTATCTCTACGGCTCGGGATGGAAGGAGTATCAGAAGACGGGAGGCGTCTGCGGCATCCCGCTCCCGAAAGGGATGAGCCTCGCCGATCGGTTCCAGGAGCCGCTCTTCACGCCCTCGACCAAAGCGACGGCCGGACACGACCTGAACGTGAGCGAGGAGGCGATGTCGGACGCGCTCGGAGCGGATCTGACGGCGAGGCTCAGGGAGACCTCGCTCTCGCTCTATCGGCTCGGAAGCGCGGAAGCGGAGTCGAAGGGGATCGTCATCGCCGACACCAAGTTCGAGTTCGGCCTCGATCCCGGATCCGGGGACCTTTTCCTCATCGACGAGGTCATGACTCCCGACTCCTCGCGCTTCTGGCCGAGGGACAGCTACCGGCCGGGTCAGGATCAGCCGAGCTTCGACAAACAATTCGTGCGGGAGTACCTCGAGACCCTCGATTGGGACAAGACCCCGCCGGGACCGGAGCTGCCGCCGGACGTCGTGGCGGGAACGAGGGATCGGTACCTCGAAGCCTATCGCCTGCTCACGGGCAGGCACGATCTCGACTCTCCTCGAAGGGACCGGGGCTAGCCGAATGGGCCCGCGCGCCGCCTCAGACGGAAAGATGCCGCTTCGGGAGAGGCTCGACAACCTCATCGAGGAAATGATCACCGGCGGCATCCGGTACCCCGACGCCAAGAGGGAGTTCGAGAAGCGCTTCCTGGCGCAGGTGATGGCGATCGAGAAGGGGAACCTGTCGCGCGCCGCGAAAGTGCTCCACATCCACCGCAACACGCTCGCAAAGAAGCTGCAGGAGCTCAAGCTCTGGAGCCGGTAAGGGTTCTGGGCTACACTAACCGACGGTTCGACCCGGCGCCTCTGGCGCCGCGGGTCCGAAAGGAGATTGAGTCATGGATATACGGCCGCTGCACGACCGGCTCCTGGTAAAGAGAATCGAGGAGTCGGAAGAGAAGACGGGCGGGGGCATCATCATCCCCGATACCGCCAAGGAAAAGCCCCAGCGCGGAAAAGTCACCGCGGTTGGAAACGGCAAAGTGCTCGACGACGGAACCCGGGTCGAGCTCGAGGTGAAGAAAGGCGATCAGATCCTCTTCGGCAAGTACGCCGGAACCGAGGTGAAGATCGACGGCTCCGAGTACCTCATCCTCAGGGAAGACGACGTCCTCGCCATCCTGAGCAAATAAAGCGGGATCGAACGCAAAGGCGCCGGGAATCGCAGAGGCGCAAGGGAACCCGGGAATACCGGTTTTCCTCCGCGCCTTGCGAGTCCTGGCGCCTTTGCTTTGTTTCTCTAATCCGACGTTCTAGCCATCCCGGATTCGCCTTGGCCCAACGTCGGGAAGAGGGGAAAGAAACGCAAAGACGCAAAGAAATCTTCCCATTTCTTCCTTTGCGCCCTCTCGAGTCCTTGGCGCCTTTCGGTTCTTCCTGTTCCTGATTTAGCGACGGCGGCTCGGGCGGCGTCGGTTGTCTCCGCGGTCTCCCCCCCGGTCTCCCCGATCGGATCCGCCCCCCTCCTCGCGCCAGCCTCCGCCCGGTCTCGGAGCCTGGGGCTCCTCCGGCGGCAAGCCCGCCTGCTCGCGGAGAACGGCCTTGCGGGAGAGCTTCACCTTCCCCTGCGGGTCGATGTTGATCACCTTGACCAGGATCTGGTCTCCCTCCGACATCTCGGACCGAACGTCCTTGACCCGGTGGTCGGCGACTTCGGAGATGTGGAGCAGACCGTCGGTTCCGGGGATGATCTCTACGAAGGCGCCGAAATCGACGATGCGCTGCACCTTCCCCAGGTAGGTCTTCCCCATCTCCGGGACAGCGGTGAGCTCTTCGATGATCTGGATCGCCTTCTTGGCCGAGCTCTCGTCGGTGGAGGCGATGGCGATGGAGCCGTCGTCCTCGACGTCGATCTTGACCCCCGTGCGCTCGATGATGCTGCGGATCATCTTCCCTCCGGGCCCGATGACGTCGCGGATCTTGTCGGTCGAGATCCTCATGGTGAAGATCCTCGGCGCGTAGGCGGAGATCTCCTTGCGCGGAGCGGGCATGACCGCCGCCATTTTTTCAAGGATGAACATCCGCGCCCGCCGCGCCTGCTCGAGCGCCTCGGCCATGATCTCGCGGGTGAGCCCGGTGATCTTGATGTCCATCTGGAGCGCGGTGATGCCGCTCGCCGTGCCCGCGACCTTGAAGTCCATGTCGCCGTAGTGGTCCTCGGCGCCGGCGATGTCGGTGAGGATGGCGTAGCTGTCGCCCTCCTTGACCAGGCCCATGGCGATTCCGGCGATTGGGGCCTTCAGCGGGACTCCCGCGTCCATGAGCGCTAGGCAGCCTCCGGTGACGCTCGCCATCGAGGAGGAGCCGTTCGACTCGAGGATGTCCGAGACGATGCGGATGGTGTAGGGGAACTCGTCCTCGCCCGGCACGATTCCAACCAGGGCCCGCTCGGCGAGGGCTCCGTGGCCGATCTCACGACGGCCCGGCCCCCGGAGGAACTTCGCCTCTCCGACGGAGAACGGCGGGAAGTTGTAGTGGAGCATGAAACGTTTCTCCGACTCCCCCTCCAGCCAGTCGATCCGCTGGACGTCCTCGGACGTGCCCAGGGTCACGGTGACCAGGGCCTGGGTCTCCCCTCGGGTGAAGATCGACGATCCATGGGTGCGCGGCAGGACTCCGACCTCGCAGGTGATCTCGCGGATCGCGTCGAACGCCCGTCCGTCGAGGCGGCGCCGATGCTGGAGGACCTCCTCGCGCAGCACCTTCTCCTGGAGAGCGCCGAAGGCGCCGGCCGCCTCGGCGAGATCCTGGGGCTCGCGCCCGGCGAGCTCTTCCATCAGCGCCTGCTTCACCTGCGTGACCGCGCGGTCGGCCGCGTGCTTGCCTTTGGTGCGCATCGCATCCTTGAGCCGGGAGTAGATCTTCTCCTCCACTTCCTTGTGGACCGCCTCGTTCTTCGGGCACGGTTTGACGTCGATCTTGGCCGGGGAGAGCTCGCGGAAGAGCTCCTCCTGGATCGCGACGAGCTTCTTGATCTCCTGGTGGGCGAAGCCGAGAGCGTCGACCATCCGCTCTTCCGTCACCTCGGAAGCGCCCGCTTCGACCATCACGATGGCGTCGGCGCTTCCGGCTACGGTCAGGTTGAGGTCGCTCTTCTTGAGCTGATCGAACGTCGGGTTGACGACGAAGCTGCCGTCGACGAGCCCGACCCTCACCGCGCCGATCGGGGTGTGGAAGGGAATGTCGGAGCAATAGAGCGCGGCGGACGCGCCGGTCACCGCCAGCACGTCGGAATCGTTCTCGCGATCCGTCGAGAGGACCAGGCCGATCACCTGGGTCTCCCGATGCCAGCTTTCGGGGAAGAGCGGCCGGATGGGCCGGTCGATGAGCCGGCTGGTGAGAATCTCCTTCTCGTTCGGACGGCCCTCCCGCTTGAAGAACCCGCCGGGTATCTTGCCCGACGCGTAGAAATTCTCTCGATAGTCGACGGTGAGCGGGAGGAAATCGATGCCCTCTCTCTCGTCCTTGGAAGCGCAGGCGGTGACCAGCACCACCGTGTCCCCCAGACGAACGACGGCGGCGCCGTTCGCCTGTTTGGCGATCTTGCCCATTTCGATGGACAGTGTGGCCCCACCAATGGCCACTTCTTTCTTCTGAATCATTGTTTTCTCCTTGGAACTATAGGCGGGAGCGGCGGTCGCCGAGGGCGACTCTCGCCGGCTCTTGCCGAAAAGGTGGCGCCATACGCGGACGGCGCCTTACCAGGTAAGGTATCGCTCAGGCGAGTGGGATCGGAGGACCGAAAACCGCTCGATTGCATGGAACCCGTTCGGGGGACATGTGCGAGAACGCTGGAGCGGCCTCGAATCGGGCTACCCTGCGTCCTGCGGGGCCGGGCATGAACTTATTTGCGGATACCGAGCCGTTGTATGACTCCGCGGTAGCGGTCGACGTCCTTCTTCTTCAGGTAGTCCAGAAGGCGCCGACGCTGGCCGACCATTTTCAGGAGCCCGCGGCGCGAGTGATGATCCTTGGCGTGAGTCTTGAAATGCTCGGTCAGATATCCGATGCGCTCGCTGAGGATGGCGATTTGCACCTCGGGCGAACCCGTGTCATTACCGTGGAGTTGATAGGCTCCGATCAGCCCGGTCTTCTTCTCCTTCGTGAGCGTCAAATAAAGGTCCTCCGTTCTTGACGGTCTTTTACTTCGTCTTTTTTACTCGCCGCGAATGGTAGCACAGCGGACAAAAGCTGTAAAGGACTACGACTCTTGGGCTTTCCCGCGGGGGGGAGAGCGAACCACGACGAGCGGCCGGAGGGCCCGCGTCTCTTCGTGGAGAGTCGCGACCGAGACGAGGTCTCCCTGCTCGTCGCAGACGCGAAGAGGCCCGGATGCGACACGAGCTTCCGGGGGTGGCTCCCAGGCGCCTTCGGGCACGTCCCTGCCGTGAACCAGGAGCATCGCCGCATCGGCGGAGACGGAAACCCGCGGGAGCTCCCGCAGGAGGTCCGCCGGGGAGAGAAGACTCTCGTGCAGCCGCTGCTGGAACGCGAGGCCGCTCAGGGTGTCGAGGGTCGACGCCTCCTCGACGGCGAAGGGACCGATGCGGGTTCTCCGAAGCTCTTCCAGGTGCGCCCCGCAGCCTAACCGCTCGCCGAGATCGTGGGCGAGCGAGCGAACGTACGTCCCGCTCGAGACCGAAACCGCGAGCCGCGCGCGGGGCGGCTCGAACTCCGCGAGAGCGAGCTCCAGGACCTCCACCCTCGCGGGGGCCGGCTTGACGTCGACACCGGCGCGCGCGAGCCGGTGGGATCGCTTTCCGTCGATCCGCTTGGCGGAGAAGAGCGGCGGGTGCTGTTCCTGGACTCCGAGAAATCCGCCGAGCGCGGACTCGAGCTCCGAAAGGCCCGGACAGGAATCGGTCCTCGCACCCGTGACCGCCCCCGTGCGGTCGTAGGTATCCGTCGAGAATCCGAAGCGCACGGTCGCGACGTAGCTCTTCGAAGTCCCGCTCAGGAACCGCGCGAGCCGCGTCGCCTTGCCGAGACAAATCACCATGAGGCCGGTGGCGAAGGGGTCGAGCGTCCCGGTATGGCCGCAGCGCCGCTGCCGGGCGAGTCGCCGCACGCTCGCGACCACGTCATGGGAGGTGACTCTCCCGGGTTTGTCCACCAGAAGAGCGCCGTGGTAGGTTGCCTCCTCGAGGTCCCGCGCTCTCACTCGGTTTCGGGCCCGCGCTCCGCCTCGTCGTCCTCCGGCGCGGGCGACCGCTCCTTCTCCGATTGAAGAAGCTCCTCGAGCCGGATGCCGTACTCGATCGACGGGTCGAACACGAACCGGACTTCCGGCGCGCTGCGGAGGCCGAGCCTCTGCGCCAGGAGGCGCCGCACGTATCCCGTCGCGCCCTCCAGGACCTTCATCGCGCTCTTCTTCTGGGCCTCGTCCCCGAGAACGCTCACGTAGAGCTTCGCGCTCTTGAGGTCGTTGGTCACCGCCACCCGGGTGCAGGTGACGAGCGGAAGCCGCGGATCCTTGAGCTGGGTCTGGAGGATCTCCGCCACGTCCATGCGGATCTGCTCCGCCAGCCGCTCCGGGCGTACTCTTTCGCCGCGATTCCGGGACAACGCTAATACTCCAGGCCGATTATTGGTCTTGTTCTCATTCGATGAGCTCGAAGCTCGTGCCCAGGAGCTCGGAGGGGAAGTGGTCCTCGAGCTCGCGGCTGATGGCCTCGAGCTCCGACTCCAGGATCGAGCGCGTGCCGTTCACCGAGACCGCCGCCAGCTCCGCGCGCTGCCAGAGCTCCAGGTAACCGGTCTCCGCCACCGCCACGTTGAACTTGCGGCGCAGCCGATCCTTGATCGACTTCACCACCATCCGCTTCGCCTTGAGCGACTGGGCCTCGGGAAAATGGAGCTCGATTGTCAGGAGCCCGATGATGGGTGCTCCTCCCTCGAAGCCCGCTTTCTTCCGGCTCGACACTTGCGGCGCTTGCCTAAAGGCCGGTGCCCGTGACCTTCTCCATGGTGTAGGCCTCGATGACGTCGCCGAGCTTCACGTCGTTGTAGCCGGCGATGCCGATTCCGCACTCGAAGCCTTCCTTCACCTCGGAGACGTCGTCCTTGAAGCGCCGGAGGCTTCCGATCTTTCCCTCGAAGACCACCACGTTGTCCCGGAGGAGCCTCACCTGCGACGTGCGGGGGATTCGACCGTCGGTGACGTAGCAGCCGGCGATCACACCGATCTTGGGCACGCGGAACGTGTTCCGGATCTCGGCGTGGCCCGCCACCACTTCCTTGAACGTCGGCTCCAGGAGGCCTTCCATGGCCTTCTTGAGCTCGTCGGTGACGTTGTAGATCACGGTGTGGAGGCGGATGTCGATGCTCTCTTTTTCCGCGAGCTCCTGAGCATTGCGCTCCGGGCGCACGTTGAACCCGACGATCACCGCGTTCGACGCGGAGGCGAGGTTCACGTCGGTCTCGGTGATGGCGCCGGCGCCAGCGTGGATGATGCGCACCTTGACCTTGTCGGTCGAGAGCTTGGTGAGGGTGTCGTTCAGGACCTCGACCGAACCCTGCACGTCCGCCTTGAGCACGATGGGAAGCTCCTTGATGCTCCCCTCCTTCACCTTCTGGTGGAGCTGGTCGAGGGTGAGCCGCGCGGTCGTCGAGAGCTCGCGCTCACGGAGCTTCTGCTGACGGAACTCGGCGATCTGGCGCGCCTTCATGGTGTCCGCGAATACCTGGAACTGGTCGCCCGCCTGGGGGAGCGACGTGAGCCCGAGGATCTCGACCGGCGACGAGGGTCCGACCTTCTTCACCTTGTGGCCCCGGTCGTCGAGCATCGCCCGCACCTTGCCGTACACCGCGCCGGCGACGAAAGAATCCCCTATCGCCACGCTCCCGTTCTGCACCAGCACGTGAGCCACGGGACCCTTGCCCTTGTCGATCTTCGCCTCGAGCACCGTTCCCGTTCCCGCTCGCTCGGGGTTCGCCTTGAGCTCCAGCAGATCCGCAACCAGGAGGATCATCTCCAGAAGCAGATCGAGTCCCTCGCGCTTCTTCGCCGAAACCTGACAGAAGACCGTGGTTCCACCCCAGTCCTCGGGAATGAGGTTCAGGTCGGCGAGCTGCTGCTTGACCCGATCGGGGTTGGAGCCCGGCTTGTCGATCTTGTTGATCGCCACCATGATGGCAACGCCCGCCGCGCGCGCGTGATCGATGGCCTCCCGGGTTTGGGGCATTACTCCGTCGTCGGCGGCGACGACGAGGATGACGATGTCGGTCACCGCCGCGCCCCGGGCGCGCATCATGGTGAAGGCCTCGTGACCGGGAGTATCGAGGAAGACGACGCTCCGGTTGTTGACGGCGACGGTGTAAGCGCCCACGTGCTGGGTGATGCCGCCCGCCTCTTTCTCCACCACCTTCGTCTGGCGGATGGCGTCGAGAAGGCTCGTCTTCCCGTGATCGACGTGGCCCATGACGGTGACCACCGGACCCCGGGGAAGGACGTCTTCCGCCTTCTCGACGACGATCTCCTCGCGGAGCACGTCCTCTTCGAAAGAGAGGATTTCCGCCTCGGCCCCGAACGATTTCGCGACCGCCGTCGCCGTCTCGGCGTCGAGCGTCTGGTTGATGGTAGCGAGGAAGCCTCGACTCAGGAGCGCCTTGATGACGTCCTTGTGCTTGATCTCGAGCTTCTCCGCCAGCTCCTTCACCGTCACGCCCTCTGTCAGCGTCACCTTTCGCAGCACCACCGGAACCGTTGGCCGGCGATCGTCGAACCGAGGCATAGGCTCGGGAAGGGACGGCTCCATCGCCTCGACCTGCTGCGGCCGCTGCGGGCGCTTTCCTTTGCGCTTGGGCTGTGGCTTCGCCGTGCCCGGGGGCTCCGGGCCGCGGGGCTTGACGGTCCGGATGGGCGCCGCGGGGCGCGGAGGGGGCGGTACCGGCCTCATATCCTGACGAGGCCTCGGGGCGACAGGAGGCCGCGGACGAATGTACGTAGACGTGGGGCCGGGGACGAAGGCCTCGCGCGACACCGGCGGCCTCAATCCGCCCGGAGGCGTCGTCGGATGACCGTGGGCCGGGCGCGCCGCCTGAGGGGGCGAGGCAACGGGCCGAGGTCGCTCCTCGGGCGCCGGCGGTGCGGATGGCCGCACTGGAGGCGGCGCCGAAGCGACGGCGTCCACGACCGGGGCTCGAACGGCGAAGTCATGCTCCCCGGGCGCAGGGGAAGGCTCGGCTGCCGTGGCTCTCGGGATTTCCTGCTCGACGACGCCTGCGGACGCCGCTTCGGCGGCCGCGGCGGCTGCGGCCGCTTGCTCGGCCGCGCGGTCGATGGCGAGGAGAGCTTCGCGCGCCAGCTCGTCCTCGATCCGCTGCTTCTCCTCCTCCGCCGCTCGCTCGGCGGCGAGACGCGCGGCCTCCGCCGCCTCGATCCTCTGCTGCTCCTCCCGTTCTTTCCGCTCTTTCTCTTCCTCGACGGCCCTCTGGACGGCCTGCTCCTCGTCCATCATCTCCTGGAGGAGCGCCTGGCGGGCCTTCTCGGTGCGGCGGCTGCGGACAACCGTAGCGCCGCCGTTGCCCTCTTCCGCGGTCACGGGTGCGGCCGGCTCCGGGGCCGCCTTCGGGCGAGTCGCGCCTTCGTCGCCCTCGAGCCGGATCATCCGCTTCAACTTGATGGCGGTGTCCTCCTCGATGGTGCTCGAGGCGGATTTCACGCGAATCTTGAGCTTGTTCTTGAGGAGCTGGATGGTCTCGGGACTGCTCTTTCCGAGGTCCCGGGCCAGCTCGTAGACTCGTATCTTATCCATTAGCGCTCACCTCCGGTGGCGTCGGACCCGTCACCTCGGTCGGCGCCGTCGGTGACTCCCGAAGCGCCCTCGCCGACGAGAAGCGCTTCCTCTTCGTCGTCGCCATTTTCCGTATCTTCTTCAACAGGTTCATCAGGCCCGCCGTCAGGCGAAATCGGCTCGCCTTCCCCGTCGGCCGCGACCGCGGCCTCGGAGACCTCGGCATCGCCCGCCTCGAGACCCAGATGCACTCGGGCGGATCGCACGATCTTCGCCGCCGTCTTGTCCCCGATGCCCGCGACTTCGATGACCGCCGCGGGATTCGCGACGATCTTCTCGAGCGAGGTGACTCCGTGGGCGATGAGCTTCTTCAGCGTCTTTTCCCCGATGCCCTCGAGCACGCGCACGTCGGTCTCGGCGGTCGCCATGGCGGCGTCCATCTGCGACTGAACCTCGCGTTTCTTCTCCTCCTCGCTCTTGATGTCGATGCGCCATCCGAGGAGGCGCGCCGCGAGGCGCACGTTCTGTCCGCGCTTTCCGATGGCGAGCGAGAGCTGCTTGTCCTCGACGACGACTTCCATCACCTTCTCTTTGTCGTCGACGATCGCGACGCGGCTCACCTTCGCGGGGTTCAGGGAGTTGATGGCGAACGTCCGCGCGTCGTCGCTCCACTCGACGATGTCGATCTTCTCTCCCCGGAGCTCGCGGATGATGTTCTGAACGCGGGCTCCCTTGATGCCGACGCAGGCGCCCACGGGGTCGACGTCCTTGTCCTTGGAGAAGACCGCGACCTTGGCACGGTCGCCGGGCTCGCGCACCGCGTTCTTGACCACCACCGTTCCCTCGTAGATCTCGGGAACTTCCATCTCGAAGAGCCGCGCGAGAAGCGACGGGTCGGTGCGGGACACGATGACCTGCGGTCCGCGGGAGGTGCGAGAGACCCGCACGATGACCACGCGGATTCTCTCGCCGGGGTTGAAGACCTCGGCGCGGGATTGCTCGCGGCGCGGGAGCAGGGCCTCGGTTTTTCCCAGATCCACCACCAGGTCGCCGCTCTCCGCCCGTTTGACGATGCCCGTCACGAGATTCCCGATGCGGTCTCCGTACTCGCTGAAGATATGGTCCCGCTCGGCTTCGCGCACCTTCTGGA
>Ga0105095_10000707_pt1 | contig 16599 bp, 12 predicted proteins | sample PPLLak2March2015_2_FD_79180 | JGI IMG/M metagenome (GOLD analysis project Ga0105095, IMG submission 79180) | Freshwater sediment microbial communities from Prairie Pothole Lake near Jamestown, North Dakota, USA - PPLs Lake P8 Core (3) Depth... | ecosystem: Environmental > Aquatic > Freshwater >...
CCAGCCGTGTACCTTTTCCGGCCAGTAATTCCTCACGAACACGTTCATATATCAGCACGTTGGCATCAACCGACATACCGATGGTCAGCACGATACCGGCAATACCGGGCAGTGTTAGCGCCAAACCAAGGGAAGCAAGGACGCCGATAAGGAAGAACATATTGAGGAACAAGGCAATATCAGCAATAAGTCCGGCTGTCCGGCTGTAGTAAAAAATCATGAACGCAAAAATGATCAGGAATGAAAGCCCCAGGGAGCCTAAACCCGAACGGGTGGATTCTTCACCCAGCGAGGGGCCTATGACCTCTTCCTGGATGATCTTGGCCGGTGCGGGCATGGTACCTGATTTCAGCAGGTTAGCGAGGTCAGTGGCTTCTTTGGTATCAAAATCACCGGAGATGGAGGAAGAACCGGTAGGTATTTCTTCATTTACAACGGGTGAGGAATATACATAGTCATCCATAACAATGGCAATGCATCTGCCAACATTCTCCCTGGTGATCCGGGCCCAGGCAGTGGTTCCGGTGGCATCCATGCTCATGGATACCTCGGCGTTGCCTCTCACCTGGTCAAACTGCATGTTGGCTTGTGTTACAACATCTCCGGTGAGGGGCGGCTTACCATCACGTCCGGTTATTTTAATGCCATGCAATTCATAATACTCGGTGGGTTTCCTGGTTTCCGGATTGGCCATGGGTTTGGCCGACCAGTAATATTTGAAGTCACTGGGAAAGATGCCTTTTTGCATGGCCAAATGGAGATACTGGTTGGTTCTCGCCGTATCCTTGTAATGCACCCTCCCGAATACCGATCCCCGCAAGGCCTCCCAGTTTTGGGTAACATTGGGTTTCAGCACTGTAAACAGGGGCATATCTTCTCCCATGGCTTCCTTTGAAAGGGAATCAGCTGCAGCAGCCGTATCCGCTTCAATCTGTTCGAGCAGGGTCAGATCACTGCCTTCGCCGGCTTTGGAAGTGTCGGCAGGCATTGTTTCAGCAATGGTTTCCGTTGACGTTGGGGCAGCCATTATATTGCCGGCCTTGTTAAGTTCACTAATAAGCTTATTCGCATCGATGAGGCTTCTGAGGATTTCCTTATTCTCATAGGTTTCCCAGAATTCGAGACGGGCTGTTCCCTGCAAAAGTTTTCGCACCCTTTCCTTTTCTTCAACACCGGGCAGCTCTACCAGGATGCGGTCGCCTCCTTCAATACGCTGCACGTTGGGCTGTGCCGTACCAAAATGGTCGATACGGGTGCGTATAATCTCAAAGGAATTGCTGATTGCAGCATCGGCTCTTTCACGGATGACCTTCAGCACGTCAGCATTGGAGGTGTTATAATTGATCTCGTTTCGCAACTCCTGCGAGGTAAAGATTGAGCTGAGCCTGGCATTGGGATTTATGCTTTCAAATGCCCTGCCGAACAAGGTCACAAAATCCTCATTCGAGGCCGCTTGCTCCTTGCGGGCAAGGGCAAGGGCCCTGTTAAAGGTTGTGTCTTTGCTGTAATTGGCCAGTGACTTGATGACATCAACCGTTGAAACCTCAAGGATAACGTTCATACCACCGCGAAGGTCCAGACCCAGGTTGATCTCACGTTCCTGACATTCCCGGTACGAATATTTTTTTAACCAGAGAAAATTATATACTTCCTCGGAGGAAATGGAATCGAGATAACGATCGGCTATTTTAAGCCCCAGTGAATCAAGTTTCTTGTCAGGACTCTGCGTTACTTTTTGGGCATATTTTTTGGCATCATTTCTAACTTTGTAGGTGACAACCGTAAATGACAACTGATAAATACATACCAGCGCTAGAGCGATAGCAAATGCCCAAATGGCTCCTTTATTACGCATTTCTTTATATTATTAGTTTAAAATTCCTTTTTTAACAGTGGCGCAAATATATTAAAATTTTCCTAATGAGCTAACCGGTTGATGCTAATTATGAAAGATAACCGTTCCCGGTTCCCGGTTCACGGTAAGCCTGCCTGCTCCCGATGCATCGGGATACGGCAGACATGTCTGTCAACCTGTAAAAAAATTTCAAACTTTCCCCGTATCTTTGCTTTATATTAAATGCATTCTAACGGCAAATCATATCGTATGAAAAAAATCCCTATCATTTTAATAGTTGCATGGACATTGGTGGCGGGCTGTAAAAGTTCCGGAAAGTCAGAAGATCCATCCGGCCCTCATTTGGTAAAAGAATACTATGACAACGGCAGGATTCGGTCAGAGATATCAGCTGTCGGCACCCTGCGGCATGGAATTACAAAAAACTATGACAGAAGCGGAAACCTGGCCGGTGAAGTGATGTATGTCAACAATATGAAACACGGATGGGCAACCAATTATTATGCTTCAGGCAGGGTTCATTCGAAGATCATGTACCAGGATGCTAAAAAGGACGGTGATGAAATATGGTATTATGAAAGCGGCAAAGTATTCCGCCTAAGCCCTTATACCAAAGGTAAACTGAATGGTGTGCAAAAAGGCTATTATGAAGACGGCAGCCTGAAGTTTGAAATGCCTTATAAAAACGGAGATCCGGGAACAGGACTGAAAGAATACTCGAAGACCGGCAAGCTGATTACCAATTACCCCGTCATCGTAATTAAGGAAGTCAATCACCTGGCTATGAATAACATGTATATTCTCAAACTTTCCCTGTCCAATCAATCCGGCAAGGTGCAGTTTTACAGGGGAGAACTGGAGGAAGGAAAGTACCTCACCAGGAAGGTAATGTCCATGATATCGGAAAATGGTGTGGCTGAATATGTTGTGTCTGTAGCACCGGGAGCAATGGCCATTGAAAAGCTCAACTTTGTCGCCAGTGTTAAGACACCTATGGGAAATCCCTGTATATTGCAGAAAAGGTTCAACCTGGCGGTTAAAAACTGAGAGAGTTTGAAAGTTTGAGGATTTCAGGATTTAAGGTTTTGAAGAAAAGTCAGCATTTGACTCCCGATAGCTTCGGGAACAGTCCGCAACGGGTAAAGTAAACCTTTGAATTTTCAAACTTTAAAATATTCAAACCTTATTTATTCAAACGAAGTCAGACAGTACAGTAATGCCGTGTTCCCCGGCGATATTACCAGCCCCCGCTGAATGTATTCTTTAGCCTTTTTGAGATTCCCCTTCCTGAAATAATGCATGCCGGCTGAAGAATAAGCTCTGCCCACCAGGTCGTAAGTCAGATCACCGCCGGGGAAAAGGGAGTGCAACGCTTCAAATTTAAGCAGGTATTCATCGCCAGGGGTTAGTTCCCCCCTGTCGAAATAATCCATGGCTGTCCCCAGGTACAGCATGATAAGCAGGTTATTAAATACCATATTGGTCTTCAGGCTTTCATATTGGCTGGCATATTTTTCAACCAGGCTGGTTGCCGTGCGGGTATCCATCACCCTCATGCTGCTGGCCAGTGTCTGCACGAATACTACCTGGGCATCTGCATTATCAGGATTGATCCGGTATGCCACTTCAAAGAATGGCAGGGCATCCCTGGTCCTGCTTCGGTTCAGTAAATACCTGCCCCTTTCAAAATGGTATACGAAAGCAATCTCATCAAGGAATTCTTTTCTTTTTATATGACTTTCCAGATATTGGTATATCTTTTCATAGTAATCAACATCGCTTCGGTTGATCAGGTGAGCAATGGTTATTTTGGCAAATTCGTCACGGACCATGGAGGGGGTGATACTTTCAGTATTAAAGCGGGTCAGTTTTACCAGATAGTCAGCATCGTTTAGTTCATTATAGGTTTCTTTTCCGACAATATCAGCCAGGGCAATCATCATGAGGAACTCTATTTTTTTGCAGGGATAGAACAGATAAGCCTTTTCAAGCTCGTGATACCCTTCTTTTATTTTCTGGTCCTGGAACAAATAAGCAGCCTTGTTGAGGTATTGGATCCCCAGCAGTTCTTTTAATGATATCTGCTCATCAGCAAAGTAGTATTTATCGAAAAGTTCATTGGTGTTGGTTCCTATATACTCATTTTCACTGATGAACTTATTCTTTCTCATATAATCGATATACTGTTTTTTCATTCGCTGGTCAAAACTCAGGTATCCGGCCGCAGGATCGGTTGATTCGATCTTGATCTCTTCACTCCCCGGATAGGAGACAAGATAAACATGAACAGGTGTTTCCCTGACATCGAAGGGGATATTGCTTTTCTGCAGTATGATTCCATATAAGGCGGAAGCTGATACGCAGTTGAAATTACCATTTTTAAATATTTCAGGAAAGGAAGTCTGAAGCTCATACTTGCTGAAATAATGATCGTGGGTGATCTTATAAATTGTCTTGATCCGCTGTTTCGGCTTCAGGGCAATGGGAGTTTTGATCTTCAGGTCACTGAGGAAGGTATAGAAATCCAGCTGATATTGTTGCGCCAGCCTTTCATCCATGTCGGCTGAAGTGGCAAGAAACAGGCTAAGAAAATCCTCTTCCCCGTTGCTGAAAAATCGGTTGAACTGTGCTTTTTCATAAGCTCCCGAATATTTTATTTCATCCGGGTAAACCAGGGTATCGGATGTGGCATTTTGCGCAAAACATGACCAACAGGCAACAAAATACGCAAATGCCAGGCTGATCCATTTTTTCATATCGGCAGTATTTGGTTATCGGTTGCTGCAATTTACGAATTTGAGAGCATTTCTGCCATAGAATTCTTATGTTCCCTGTTGTGCTCTTAGGTGGTTATAAATTGAGGATTATGCTAACCACAAAGAACAAAAAAGAACACATAAGAAATGATTTCATCTGTTCATTTTTTAAAGACCGTTTAACAGCACAATTCACCTATGCTGTTTTGGTTATTTCCAGCGGCCATGGTTATTCGAGTAATGATTCAAATGAAGCGCCCAGCGTCTGTTGTTTAATGAAATCATATTGTGTCAGCTGCCTGATCTCATAGTAATAAGTCCAGAATTCCCGCAAGGCTGCAATATATCCGCGGCGGGCCACATCTTTGTCTTCCAGGGCAACGTTTAAATCAAGCACATCGATCTTTCCGATCAGAAAACGCTGTTTGCTAATTTCATAACTATACTGGGCTACGGTATCGGCCTTGGCGGCAATCAGCAACTGGTCATCCTGCAGGCTGAACTGCATGACTTTCAGCAATACCTGTTGTTCAAAATCAATTTGCTCCTGTTGCACAGTGGTGTTGACTACCTCCTGGTTTGATCGCGCCATTTTGTATTGTCCGCGCCCTAGTCCCCAGTCAAGCAAAGGCATTTCAATTCCAATCCGTAAAGTCTGTTTATCCTGTGGATCCTGGTATGCCCCGGGAATATCAACAGCTCGCTGAGTTAATCCAAAAGAGGCAAGCAGATTGGCATTCAGTCCTTTTTCAGCTTTGGTCATCGCTACCTGTTGTTGTGCTTCAATCAGTTGCCTTTCCAGTTGCACCATGTCGGGATTGTTCTTTTTTGCTTCCGAAAGGGCTTTTTCTATGTTAACCTCCATAAATACTACTCCTGAAGGTATGATAAGCGTAATATCCGTAACGGGGCTTAAATTCAGAAATGAACGGAGCTGAAATTTATAAATCTCCAGATTGATCCCTGCCTTGTTAAGGTCGGTGCTGGCTTCGAGATGCCTGAGTTCAAGCTGAAGCAATTCGTTTTCAGCAATGGTGCCCATGTTATACCTTCCCTGCGCGATTTTATACAAGGTATCAGTATTCTGGTAATTGATACGGGATATTTCAACATCCGTCTGGGCCAGGGCAAGGTCGAAGAAATAATTGACCGCCCGCATGGCCACCCCTTCCATGGCATCGATATATTCTTTCTTGGCTTCTTCATATCGCAGGGGCTCGATTTTCCTTTCCCACCTGAACTCGTTATAACCGCTTAACGGCTGTCGGAATCCCACGGAGATGGGGGAAGAAAGGTACATATAATTCTCATTTTTGCCGAATTGATCAACCCGTTGCAGATCAGAGCTTGCAAACACCGAACCTCCGGTCAGTCCTATGTTTTGCTGTAAATTCAAACCCATCGTGATGGCATTGGCATTATCCTCAATGTAAGAATAGGTTCCGTCAGGATTTTGGTATTTTATCAGCGAACTGTTAAAGTTGACCAGGTCTCCCGACAGGCTCAGCCTGGGAAGGTAGTTGGCCACATGCGTGCGATATTGCCAGTAGCTTCCGCGGAAACGATGACGTGCCAGAATAGCCTGCAGCGACTGTTCCTGTGACATCGCGATGACTTCCTCCAGGGTAAGGACCTTCTTCGGGGCTTCCTGGGCGTTGGTGCCAGCGGTGGCAGTGAACAAAACAATAATTATTAAAAGTCGTTTCGTCATATTTGTTAATTTGATGATTTATTGGTTGATGTTTACAGTATCAACCGACAACCTGCCTGCCTTCAGGCAGGCTGACAACTGCCAACCGACAACACCCAACACCCACACAACTTATCCCTTGTCCCTTGTCCCTTCATTCATACCTCAGCGATTCGATCGGATCCTTCTCCGATGCTCTTTTTGCCGGGGAATATCCAAAAATGATCCCCACTGAGGCCGAGACAACAAAGGCAATCAGCACCGACGACATGGTGACAATGGTGCGGATATCAAATATTCTTTCAATGGCTTCGGCCAGGATGATGCCGAAGATGACGCCAATCAGGCCGCCTGTTATGCTGATAAGGACCGCTTCAGAAAGAAACTGCATGACAATATCCGCTTTTTTCGCGCCGATAGCCATGCGGGTGCCTATTTCCTTAATTCTCTCCATGACGGAGGCAAACATGATGTTCATGATCCCGATGCCTCCCACGATCAGGGCAATGCTGGCAATAGCCCCCAGCACAATGTTGAATATATCCTTGGTCCGCTGTTCCTGCTTCAGCAGCATTTCGGGGATGGTGATCTCATAGTCCTTCACCTGCATGTGCCGCCGGTGCATCATGCGGCTCAGCAATTCAGCTGTGGGGGATAATTGCTGCGTTTCAAAAACCTGAATGATGATCCGGTCGAGCTGATGATAATTGCCTTCGGTGTTTTGCTTAGGCGTCACACTTCTTGCCATACCGGGGAAATTACCGGACTGGCTGGCGAATGTGCGGGTATTTATAAGAGCCCGGTTCTGAAAACGCAGGAGCACCGCTTTTACCGGCACATAGATGTTGTCGTTGAAAACATTGATCCCCGCATTTTCAAATCCGGTAAGGCTTATAGTGCTTCTTTCGATCACACCGATGACTTTCAGCCATATGTTGCCGAATTTTATATACTGGTTGATGGGATTGACCTTGCTGAAAAACTTTGCCCTTATGTTAGACCCTATTATGCATACCGGTATTCCGTTGTCTTCCTGATAGGCATTAAACACCTCTCCCATTTCGAGTTTGAGGTTGTAGATGTCAAAATAGGATTTGGAAACACCGAGGATTTTTGCGGCTTCCCTTGATCCGCCACTGGTAACAAAGGAATTAATAGAGATCTCCGGGCTGATGCTCTTCAAGGTTGGCAGTAATTTGCTGATCGCCGCAACATCCTCCAGGGTGAGGCCGGGCGAATATTTGCGTTTTTCTTCCAGGCTGTTATTGCTGCTGCTACTGCTGCTGCTGCTGCTGCTGGTGCTGCTGCTCTCCGATTCTTCTTTGGCTTCCACAATGGGGGATATGACAATATTATTGACCCCCACCAGCTTGATCTGTTCCAGGATCTCCTCCTTGGCTCCCCGTCCGACGGCAAGCATGCTGATCACAGCCGCCACCCCGAAAATAATGCCCAGTCCAGTCAGGAATGTCTTCAGTTTATTATCCAGCAAAGAGTCTACGGCTATATTAAAGTCGTGAATATACCGTTTATAAAGTCTTTCAATCATAATGGTTGGCGTTTCAGTTGGGCCGGGATCCCGGGAAAGGTGGCCGGTGACGCTGCCGCGTCAGGGTATCGGGGACTTTTTTATTTTGCTGCTCTTCCTTTAGTTTTTTCTCTTTCAGTAACGGGTACAGGTCCATTCCGGTCCATTTAAAATCTTCAGCATCTTCCGGAACGGAAAGATACAATTTATCACCTTCCGAAAGTCCTTTTTCGATAATAACCGAGTTATCATTAGCATCACCCAGTAAAACCAGCTGGCGCGAGTTGTTTTTCCGGTATACAAAGGTCAGGCTGTCATTGCTGTGCACTGCTTCGAGTGTAACATACAGAACATCATCATAAGTCCTGGTAAGGATGGCATTGCTGGTGGTCATGGCCGGCCGCATCACCGGATCAGTTTCATTGACGTTGATCATGACTTCAAATACCTTGGAATCAGTATTGGGTAATTGTTCACCGATATTGGCCACATCAAACACGTTGCCGGACAACTTCTTTTCGGGAAAAGCATCGATGCCAAGGGTCACAGACTGGCCTTTTTTTACCTTGCTGATATCAATTTCATTTACATAGGTTATGGAGTTGAAGGATGAGAGATCAGGCAGCGTGGCGACGGTAACATCTCCCCTTCCAATCATTAATGAACTGCCAGTGGTTCGTTTTGAACCGTCCCGGTCTTTATAATATACGACCATGCCTGATGCGGGAGCCCTGATAACCAGACTGCTTAAAGCGGCCATAATTTTCTCCTTTTCCCTCAAAGCGCGCGAAAGCTCTACATTTTTCTGCCGTATGTTCACCTGGGCCTGCTGTACTTTCAGGTTATAATTGCTCAGGGTCTGTATATACTCCCTTTTAACCTTGTCAAGATCGATCTCGGCCTTCCGTATGACCGCAGGGGATTCGTATTTCGATTGCTCGACGTTAATTTCTGCTTCCTCCACCGAGAATTTCAGGTTGATGATGTTGTCACGCTGTGACCTTAGCTCGAGGGAGGAATCGATCTTTGCTTTTTCAATATCGGCCTGCAATAATTCGATCTGGCTATCTATTTCCTTCAGATTGTTTTGAATATCCGTTTCATCGAGCTGGGCCACGAAAGCTCCTGAATCAACAACAGTTCCCTCGGGTATGATCTTTCCGATGATAAGCTGCCATACATAGGCTTCTCTCAGCATTGCCAATGGAGCTGTGATATTAACAGATTTCCGTGCCTGCAACTCACCGGTAACCGTGACCACGATCTCGAATTTCCCTTTCTTTACTTCTGTTTCAAGATCGATTACGGATTTCTTTTTCGTAACGCTGTAAATGATGATGATCAGCAAAACAGCAGCCAGGGAGGCCAGTAAATATATGTTTCGTTTCTTCATATGGTTTATAATTATTACAGGTTGCCTCAGTTTATCTCCGGCTTACCTTTTTTATTTCCTGGATTATTTTATTAGCCAGCACATTGGCGGATTCCTCCGAAGCACTTTCGGCATATATCCTGATGATGGGCTCGGTATTGGACTTTCGCAAATGTACCCATTCTTTCTCAAAGTCGATCTTCACACCATCAATGGTATTCACCTGGTGGGGGCTGAATTTATCGCGGATGAGCGCCAGGACACCATCAACATCAATATCAGGTGTCAGTTCAATCTTGTTCTTCGAAATAACATAATCAGGGTAAGTCTTGCGCAACTGTGTGCATGACTTTCCTGATAAAGCCAGGTGTGAAAGGAAGAGGGCTATACCGACCAGGGCATCGCGTCCGTAATGCAAGGGGGGATAAATGACCCCGCCATTCCCTTCGCCGCCGATGACGGCATTTGTCCGTTTCATTTCCTGCACCACATTGACCTCCCCAACTGCGGCTGCAGAATAGGTGCCGCCATACTTATGTGTCACATCGCGCAATGCGCGGGTAGAGGACAGGTTAGAGACGGTATTCCCGGGTGTATGCCGCAATATATAATCGGCTACGGCCACCAGCGTATATTCCTCCCCAAACATCGATCCATCCTCACAGACGATGGCCAGGCGGTCTACATCAGGATCAACGACAAAGCCGACATCGGCTTTATGCTTTTTGATGGAGGCTGAGATATCTCCCAGATGCTGCGGCAGGGGTTCGGGATTATGCGGGAACTCTCCTGTAGGGTCACAGTATAATTTCACCACATCCGCCACCCCAAGCGCTGCAAGCAAAGGAGGAATTACCAGTCCGCCTACCGAGTTCACACAATCAACTACTACTTTGAATCCTGCCTTTTTAATGGCCTCCCGGTTGACCAGGGGGAGCTGCATTACCTGCTGAATATGGTAATCTCCCATGGTCGCATCAGATTTGACTTTACCAATGTCATCCACCGCAGCATAGTCAAATTCACCTTTTTCGGCAATTTCCAGTACCTCTGCACCATCCTGTGCAGTCAGAAATTCGCCGGATGCATTCAGCAGTTTCAGGGCATTCCACTGCCGTGGATTGTGGCTGGCAGTCAGGATAATCCCCGCGTCAGCCTTGAGATTTTGCACCGCCATTTCAACCGTGGGAGTGGTGGCCAGGGAGAGATTGATAACATCGATGCCAAGACCGGCCAATGTACCCGAAACCAGCCTTTCAGCCATGTCGCCTGAAATGCGGGCATCCCGGCCCAACACAATAATGGGTTTCCTTGAAGCTGTTTTTTTCCTGATCCAGGTGCCAAATGCCGATGCATACTTCATCATATCGGGAGGCGTAATGCCTTCACCGGCTTTACCGCCAACGGTTCCCCGGATACCTGAAATGGATTTGATTAAGGTCATATGGATTAACAATTTTTATATTTTTTTACCCGTCAAAATATCGTAAATTTAGAAAACGGCAAAATGCTGGAAATTATATATAAAGCATTGATTTTTCTTATTTTAAACTCATCAATAAAGGAAATCGAACGGTTTAAAATTACCAAATGTAATTATAAGATAGGAAAATCCGGGCTTTTTTCTTTTTTCAAAAACAATTTGTAAACCATTAAATACATTTGAATGATGGCAACATTCCGTGGTCCCAGAAAAGGAAATGCACCCTCCGGAGCCAGGAAGGCACCGGCACAAAGATCTTCAGGGAACGTAAAGAGAAAAAGCTCTTCAGCCGGATCCATCAAGTCCCCGGTATCAGGTCCGGGTCCAAAATCAACAACCCGCAAACTGGTGAGAAGCAAAAAACAGGCAAAGGATATGCCCAAGGCAAAACATGAAGATGAACTGATCCGGTTGAACAAGTATATTGCCAGTACGGGCGTCTGCTCGCGTCGTGAAGCGGATGACTTTATCCAGGCCGGCCTTATTATGGTGAATGATAAACTGGTTACCGAGCTGGGAACAAAGATTAAACCCACCGATGTAATTAAATATAACGGTGAAAGACTCAGGGAAGAAAGGAAGGTCTATATCCTGCTCAATAAACCCAAGGATTATATCACCACCCTGGAGGATCCGCATGCCAAAAGGACGGTTATTGACCTTATTAAAGGCGCATGCCGTGAAAGGGTTTACCCGGTCGGCAGGCTTGACCGCAACACTACTGGTGTATTGCTGCTGACCAACGACGGAGAAATGACGAAAAGACTTACGCATCCCAAATTTGAAAAGCTTAAGGTATATCAGATTGAGCTGAATAAGGGACTCAGGCCGGCAGACATGGATAAAATTGCCTCCGGTATCATGCTCGATGACGGATTTATCAAAGCCGATGCCATCAACTATATTGATCCGGAAGATAAAAAACAGATAGGCATTGAGATACACTCAGGACGAAACAGGATCGTCAGAAGGATATTCGAACAACTCGGATATGATATACGAAAACTCGACCGGGTATACTTCGCAGGGCTTACTAAAAAAGGACTGTCACGCGGGCAATGGCGTTTCCTGACGGAACAGGAAATTCACCTGCTGAAGATGAATGCGTTTAAATAGGGTTTAAAGGTTTGAATATTCAAAAGTTTAATGTTTACAGGCCTGCCTGCCGGCAGGTCAACAAATCAACAAATCACCCAATCAACAAATCACCAAATATTTTATGCCTTGCCCATTCTGCAATCCATCAATAGAGGAATGCATATTCCTGGAATCGGAAAGCTTTCTTGCCATCTATAACATAGCTCCGGTCCTCCCCGGCCATTCCCTTATTATTCCCAGGGACCATATCACCAGTTTTATCGGCCTGAACCAGCAACAAAGGGCGGAATTCCTCGATACCACCACACAGGCTGTGAGGGTTTTGCTGAAGGCCTTCCATACCGACGCTTTTGATCTGTCGGTGCAGGAGAAGCCCGAAGCCGGACAGACCATCGAACACCTTCACCTGCACATCGTGCCGCGGCTGAAAAATGATATGCCCAATCCGGGCGACTGGTACCCTGTGATCCATACGAGCGACCAGATGATCATGGATGACAAAAACCGGAATCGCCTGCCGGATGATGACCTTCGCCGGATCGTGGAGAAACTGAGAAATGTCGCTGCCGATCCGGATTTGCGGGAATGAAAAAAGCCGGCACTGTATCAGGCCGGCTTTTTTCAATAATGCATTAACATCCCTATCTTTTGTCATCAGTTGAAGTCCTTGTATTTGATCCGGAAGAAGAAGATGAACGTTGTGTTGTAGCGGGCTTGGCTGAAGAGGAACGGGAGGTGGTGGTTGACCGGGTCACCTGGGAGTTGGTACTGCGCTGTTCTCCCCGCTGACGGTTGTATTGCTGACGGTCGAGGTCAGACCTTGAGGTTGATGGCGGGGTTGTGCGCGTGGTTGTCGTGGTGGCCGGCCTGGTTGTGGTCGATTGCTGGGTAGCCGGCCTGGTGGCGGGAGTATTCTCAATCTTCTGCCATTCCTGATCCGTCCGGCGGTAAATGTTCCCATCCTTGTCGGTATAGACATTATTCCGGGTCGACTGCCGGGTCACCGGCTTGGTACTGGTTGACCGCGTTGGTGTTGAAGGTTGCGTGGTCGATGTTCGGGTTGTTGATGGCCGCGTCGATGGTTGTGTTGTGGTGGGCCTGGTGGATGTTGAAGGCCTTGTCGAAGGCTGGGTCGTAGTCTGCCTTCCTGACTGATTCGTCGTAGTCTGCCTTGTCGTTGAAGTCCTTGTTGAGGTTGACTGCCTTGTGGATGTCTGCGTTGAGGTCCGTGTACCCGGGGTACCTGAATCCGTCCTTTTTGTGTCCACAGAGGAACGTGATGCCTGATCGGGACCGGCTGACCGGCGGCTTGATTCCACACCGGTTCTGTGCTGATGATAAACATTCTGCGATGACTGGCCATCTCTTTTTTCCCGGTAATCAGCATACGGGATAGGGTTAGGTCCATAATAATGGTGTTGATGATGATGATAGGGTGGCCTGTAGGCCGGAGGTCCCCAGTAACCGCCATAATAATGATATTGATAATGCGGATGGTAGTAATTCCAGGAAAACCAGTTGTATGGCCTCCATACAGGTGTTGAAAATCCTATGCTCCAGCCTGTGTAGGGATCGTAATACATATGGTAACCATAGGTCCAGGGACGCGGATAATAATAGTGCCCGTACCAGGAATGATAATGAAACCCGGTTCCATACACCACCGTTGGACCGTATATGTAACTTCCGGTGTAGCCCGGTGTATAACCAACATATACAATATCGGGGGTGTAGTCATAAATATACACGTATTTTACATTATGTACCGGAGAACTGGGCGGTATGTCCTGTATATCGTCGGGTACACGCACACTGACCTCCCACGGGCCCATGGCTTTCCCTGATTCGAACCACACACCGTTCTCGCACAGATAATAACGATCATTGATCAGCAGAACGGTATTGTTTGAATTGTCAGCATAAGCTACGCGTGTGCCGGGAATACTTTTAAAGTTGGGATTGCCGTCATAAACGATCTCAGCACTAGCTTCCTTTCTGTTCACGGTAGCGGTCTGCGGGATAATGGCATCCAGAACAGCTTCATTGGCAGCATTGGTGCCGGCAACACTGGATAAAACCCTGTCTTTTTCACTTCCCTCGGGAATGGCGGCAAATACCTGCGGAAGTGCATCAGCAGGAATATACTCCCATGGGCCTTTCATCGATTTTGAAACATACCAGCGTCCTGACAGGAGGATATAATATTGCTGGCCGCTGATATCCATGAATACATCGCTCTGGGTATTTTTAACATAAAGCAGGGTAGCCCCTTCAACGGGTGCGAAAACCGGTTCGCCTTCTGTAACGATCAGCTCTGCCGGATTTGTACGCACCAAAATTTCAGGTATGGCCTGCACCTGGGCGGCTTTTGCTTTCTCCTCCTCCGTTTCTTCAATCAAATCGCTGATGACACTACGGGGATTCTTTTCATATTTCCAAGAGCCCCTGAGGATATCCGAAGTGACAAACCACATCCCGTCACCGTACAGCCAGTATTCACTCAACCTGGGGTCGAAGACAATGAAATAGGGGGTGTTCACGACCTGCATTATATCGGTACCCTCGATGGTCTCTGTCCTGGGTTCACCGTCAATGGTGATCAGCACAGCCGGATTATACCGGACAATGATCTCGGGGGGCTCATTATTCAATCCTTCTGTGCCGGCTTTCCCGCTGTTGGCCTCTTCGATGGTGGCCAGCAGTTCATCCAGCTGAAATTCAATACTCATATTCGGTATCTCGGTCTCCAGTATCGATTGGATTTCCTTTACCCTGGACTCTTCCATTTCGCCCGGGAATTTAATGCTCTGAATTTTCATGGATTCCAGCGTGACCATCCTCGCATCCCGGTCGGTGAACATATGGGCATCAAACCAGAATGCTCCAAAGACAGGTTCGCTTTCCTTTTTCTGCTTTACCATAACCGCGGCCCTCCCGCGAAGGTTGTTCCCGCTCAGGGACTCTGGCTGGGGCTGATACAGCGTTATCGACCCTTGTTTGGTTTTGATCTCACGGGGCCAGTAGGCTACTTTTGACCAGGCTGCCTGGCCTGATATAATGCTGACAATGAGTAGCAGTATAAAACTTCGTTTCATAGTGGTGTATTTTAAAATAAAGATAATGAAAAAAACATTTAATATTATTGCTTTACATCTTACAAAAAAGGTACCAAATAAAAAATGCAGGGAAGGAATTGTCATTCCTTTCCCTGCATTTTCAATGTTAAAGTAAAAGAGATATCGGTTGTTCACACCATAACCTGTAGTAACCGGACAGGCAAAAAGGGTGTGAACATGATCTGATTATATTGGAATAAACCGGATTCCGGTTCTCAATAATATTATTCTTACGTCCAGGCCTTTTAATTCATCCGGATAATAGACAACGATTCTATTGGTCGCACCGATGACTAATTTGCTGAGGGAAAGTTTATAACCAACTGTTCCGTTTGTGCCCACAAACCCGAGTCCATACTGGTTATATGCCGATATGGTACTTTGGTATATCTCAACGGATAATACACGGGTATTTTGATAGGTATAGTCTTCAGGAAGTTCAATGGAAATATAGTTATTGGTAGCATCCGTTGTACCGGTGAGCTGCTTTATTTCACTGATGATATGGCCATCATCACCAATTTTTGTGGTACCTGTAATGGTAAAGTTTGCGTATGTATCAGGCAGATATATTGCATTCCCTCCAGTTATGCTTAATTCCGTCCCGGCTAAAGCCAATTCCTGTTTTTCATTGGCCACGGTTCCTGCATGCATGGCATAAGGCACCGAAAGCAGCTGCGAAGTTCCCATTTCCTGAAAATCTGTCCCCGTACTGTTTCCCAGGTATATTTTAATAAAATAATCATCCGCACTCCAGTCAATTTCCATCCACATGCCGTCATGTGCGCCACCAAAGACCGGAAGGGTTACCAGGCCCTGGTCGCTGGTGGTGACCAGGTGGGTTTCCCTGAAAACTACCGTACCGGTAGATGTTCCCGAAAGGATCTCAATTTTAATGCTCACATCCTGCCCTTTCATCAGGGTGCCTTCAGCATCGCGGACTACGGCCTGATAATTGAAATAATAAGGGGGCTGTGCAAAGGACAGCAAAGCAAATGCAGCTGCAATAATGGTAAAGAATACTTTTTTCATGGTTGTGAATATTAATTTTGTTTGATAATGGTATAAGATCTGATCATGGTATTATCTGCGGAAATGATTTTAAGAATATATTCCGCAGCAGGCATTCCATTCAGGTCGATCTGAAGCCTGGGTGTATTCACCGGCTGAGCATGAACCAGGACCCCCTTCAGGTTGTATAGTTCAACGGAAAGGTTTTTCCGGATCTGCTGAAACTCAACGGTGACATAGCTGGTGGCTGGCACCGGGTAGACATTCATGGATAATGTGACGACAGGGTCGCTGTAACCCACTTCAACCGCTAACCCGGGCTGTTGAAATCCTTGAGTAAGCGTTGCTGCCCCCGTGCTGTATGTTTCCACAACAACATCACCCAGCGTCCAGCTTATCTGGTTGCTGGCGGTTGTATAGGTATCGCCGGAGGACGCAATGACATAGGGCATTACTTCCTGTGCCATGACAGACAATGGAAACAATAGTAATAAATACAAAAGAATTGGTTTATTCATAACAGAGAGGTTTAAGTGATTGAAATTGTAGCATCATGGAGGAATACAATGAAAGCTTATACGAGGCCCTTATATTATAAGTTTCAGGCAACAATATCTTTACACCAATACCTGGGGACACCCTGACAGGGTGGGGGTACCCTGTCAGGGTGTCCTCCATTTATTTGATAAC
>Ga0105095_10000709_pt1 | contig 16586 bp, 27 predicted proteins | sample PPLLak2March2015_2_FD_79180 | JGI IMG/M metagenome (GOLD analysis project Ga0105095, IMG submission 79180) | Freshwater sediment microbial communities from Prairie Pothole Lake near Jamestown, North Dakota, USA - PPLs Lake P8 Core (3) Depth... | ecosystem: Environmental > Aquatic > Freshwater >...
CAAGCGCCACGGCTTCGCCGGCGGACCGGCCTCGCACGGCAACACGCGGTACCGCAAACCCGGCAGCATCGGGCCTGGCACGGACCCGTCGCGCGTGCTCAAGGGCAAGCGCATGCCGGGCCAGTACGGCAACGTGCGGCACAGTGAGTCGGGGCTCAGGGTTGTGAAGGTGGATGCGGAGCGGAACCTGCTCTACGTGCGCGGGGCGGTCCCCGGGCCGGAGCAGAGCATCGTCGTGATCCGCAAGCAGGGGAAGCGGAGCCGGTATGCTTGAGGCGCAATTCTACACGGCCGGCGCGAAGCACCAGGGCGCGTACGCGCTCCCGCCCGAGTTCGACGGGGTCGTGCGGGAAGGGGCGCTGTACCACGCCGTGCGCGCGTACCGGAACAACCAGCGGCAGGGCACCCACGCTACGAAGACGCGGGCGGAGGTGTCGGGCGGCAACCAGAAGCCGTGGCGGCAGAAGGGCACCGGCCGGGCCCGGCAGGGCTCCACGCGCTCCCCGCACTGGGTGGGGGGCGGCGTCGCGTTCGGTCCCCAGCCGCGGAGCTATCGGACGGGTCTGCCCCGCAAGGTGCGCCAGTTGGCCCGGCGCTCGGCGCTGAACGCGCGCGCCGCGGCGGGTGGCATCCACGTGATCGAGGGCTTCGCGTTCCCGGCGCCCCGCACCCGCCAGCTGGCCGAGCTGCTCGGCACGCTCGGTCTCGCGGGCCGGAAGGTCCTGGTGCTCACGGCGGCGACGAACGAGAACCTGTATCTGTCGGGTCGCAACCTGCCGGACGTGCAGGTCATGCGGTACGCGGACGCCGCGGCGTACGACATCCTGTGGGCGGACGCGCTGGTGGTGGAGCAGGCGGCTATCGGCGGCGCCCCCGGCGCGGCGGCGGAAGGCGAGGAAGGCGAGCCGACCCGGGCGCCGGCGCGGCGCCGCAGCGCCAAGGCCGCTCCGGCCAAGCGCGTGACGGGCCGGGCGGCGGGCCGGGCAAAGGCGAAGGCGGCCAAGCCCGCCACCAAGCGGGCCGCCCCCAAGAAGCCCGCGGCCAAGCCGGCCGCGAAGGCCAAGAAGAAGAAGGACGGCGGCGATGCCTGATCTGTACCACACGATCGTGCGCCCCCTGCTCACCGAGAAGTCGCAGGGGCAGTACGCGGCGCACGTGGAGTACACGTTCGCGGTGCATCCGGATGCCAGCAAGACGGAAATCCGGAACGCCATCGAGCATCTGTTCGACGTTCATGTCGTGTCCGTCCGCACGATGGTGCAGCGGGCCAAGCTCCGCACCCGGGGCAAGACGTCCGGGGTGCGGCCGGCGTGGAAGAAGGCGCTCGTGCGGTTGCGCGAGGGCGACGCGATTCCAGGCGTGTTCGAGGTCTGAGATGGGTGTACGACAGTTCCGACCGACGAGTCCGGGCACGCGGCTGCGCTCCGTGTCCGACTTCGCGGAGGTCACGCAGTCCGAGCCCGAGCGGTCGCTGGTCGAGCCGCTGCGGAAGCGCGGCGGCCGCAACAACCAGGGCCACGTCACGACGCGGTTCCGGGGCGGCGGCCACAAGCGCCGGTTCCGGCGCGTGGACTTCCGCCGCAGCAAGCCCGGCATTCCTGCCCGGGTGGCCTCGATCGAGTACGACCCGAACCGGACGGCCCGGATCGCGCTCCTGGTCTACGCGGACGGCGAAAAGCGCTACATGCTGCACCCGAAGGGGCTCGCGGTGGGGGACACCGTGGTGTCCGGACCCGGCGCGGACATCCGCAACGGGAATGCGTTGCCGCTCCAGGAGATCCCGCTCGGCACGACGGTCCACTGCGTCGAGCTGAAGCCGGGCAAGGGTGCGCAGCTGTGCCGCTCGGCGGGCTCGAGCGCCCAGGTGGTGGCGAAGGAGGGGGGGCTCGTCACGCTGCGGCTGCGGAGCACCGAGGTCCGGATGGTGCCCGGCGTGTGCTGGGCCACGATCGGCGAGGTGGGCAACGCGGAGCACGAGCTGGTGCGCGTGGGCAAGGCGGGCAAGACCCGCTGGCTCGGGCGGCGGCCGCACGTGCGCGGCGTCGCGATGAACCCGGTGGATCACGCGCTGGGCGGTGGTGAAGGCAAGACGTCCGGCGGCCGGCCGGCCGCGTCTCCCTGGGGCAAGCCCGAGGGGCGGAAGACGCGCAAGACCAAGAAGCCGAGCACGCGACTCATCGTGCGCGGCCGCAAGCGTGGCAAGGCCACACAGTAAGCGGGAGCGGGGATGGCACGGAGCATCAAGAAGGGACCGTTCGTGGAGGTGTCGCTCCTCCGCAAGATCGAGCTGCTCAACTCGGCCAACGAGAAGCGGGTGCTCAAGACGTGGTCCCGGCGGTCGACCATCACGCCGGACTTCGTGGGGCACACCATCGCGGTGCACAACGGGAACAAGTTCGTCCCGGTGTACGTCTCGGAGAACATGGTGGGGCACCGGCTGGGCGAGTTTGCCCCGACGCGGCTGTTCCGCGGGCACACCGGCGCCAAGGCCGCGGCCGAGCGGGCTGCGGCGGCAGCTGCCGCAGCGGCCACGCCCGCCCCTGAGAAGCGGTAAGGAGCGGACCATGGCGGCGAGAGCGATTCAGCGCTGGGTGCGCCAGTCTCCGCGGAAGATGCGGCTGGTGGTGGACCAGATCCGTGGAGCGGACGTGAACTCGGCGTACGCACTGTTGAAGTTTTCGAAGAAGCGCGCGGCGAAGCAGATCGAGAAGGTGCTGAGGTCGGCCGTGGCGAATGCGGAGCAGGACGCCGAGCGGGAGAACCGGGCGTTCGACCTGGACCGGCTGGTGGTGTCCTACGCGGTGGTCAACGAGGGCCCCGCGCTGAAGCGGTTTACGCCGGCGGCGCACGGGCGCGCGACGCCCATCCGCAAGCGGATGAGCACCGTCGAGATCCGCGTGGCGGACAAGAGGGAGGCATAGTGGGCCAGAAGACCCATCCCTACGGATTCCGGCTGGGGATCGTCAAGCCATGGCGGTCCCGCTGGTTCGCGCGGGGCGACATGCCGGCGCTGCTCAAGGAAGACGAGCTCGTCCGGCGCTATCTGAAGACGCGGCTGGGGCACGCGGCCATCTCGGACGTCCACATCGACCGGCGGCCGGGCAAGGTGGCGGTCACGATCTTCACCGGCCGGCCCGGCGTGGTGATCGGCAAGCGCGGCGCCGAGGTGGACAAGCTCCGGGACGAGCTGGCGCAGCTCACGGGCAAGGAGATCGGGATCAACGTCGAGGAGATCAAGCGTCCCGAGATCGACGCCCAGCTGGTCGGCGACAACGTGACGCACCAGCTGGTGCAGCGCGTGTCGTTCCGGCGGGCCATGAAGCGCGCGGTCCAGAGCGCCATGCGCATGGGGGCGCAGGGGATCAAGATCCGCTGCTCCGGCCGCCTGGGCGGCGCCGAGATCGCGCGGAGCGAGGTCTACCACGAGGGTCGGGTGCCGCTCCACACCCTGCGCGCGGACGTGGATTACGCCACCAGCACGGCGAAGACGACCTTCGGCACGATCGGCGTGAAGGTCTGGGTATTCAAGGGTGAGGTCGTGGATGACGCCCGCGGCCGCACGTACAGCACGGGGGCGTAACCCATGCTCGCGCCGAAGCGGGTCAAGTACCGCAAGATGATGAAGGGTCGCATGCGCGGGCATGCGACGCGCGGCGGGACCGTGTCGTTCGGCCATTTCGGGCTGCAGGCGACGGAGCCGGGCTGGATCACGAACCGCCAGATCGAGGCGGCCCGGGTGACGCTCACCCGGACCATGAAGCGCGGCGGCAAGATCTGGATCCGGATCTTCCCCGACAAGCCGATCACGAAGAAGCCGGCTGAGACGCGTATGGGGAAGGGCAAGGGCAATCCGGAGGGGTGGGTGGCGGTGGTGAAGCCGGGCCGGGTCATGTTCGAGCTCGAGGGCGTGACGGAGCCGGTGGCCCGGGAGGCGCTCAAGCTCGCGGCCGCCAAGCTCCCGGTGGCGACGCGGTTCGTGGTGCGGGAGGACGGTTAGCCATGGCGCTCAAGGATACGGAACGGAAGCCGGTGGACCTGGCGGCCCTGCGCGAGCTGACCGACGACGAGCTGCGCACGGAGCTGGCGGCGCTGCGGGAGGCGCAGTTTCGCCTGCGGTTCCGGGCGGCGACGGAGGACATCTCCGCGGACAATCCGATGCGGTTCCGGACGATGCGCCGCAACATCGCGCGCATCGAGACGGTGATGCGGGAGAGGACGCAGGCATGAGCGAGCAGACGACGTCCCGGCTGCGCCGGAAGACGCGGACCGGTGTGGTGGTGAGCGACAAGATGACGAAGACCGTCATCGTGGAGCTTGGCCGCCGCTTCGCCGATCCGACCTACGGGAAGCAGGTGAAGCGGACGAAGCGGGTCGCCGCCCACGACGAACAGGGGGCGAAGACCGGCGACACGGTGCGTCTCATGGAGACGCGCCCACTGTCGCGGACGAAGCGCTGGCGGGTCGTGACGATCCTCCAGCGGGCCCGCTAGGGGCGGGGGAGGAACCGTGGTTCAGCAGGAGACGATCCTCAAGATCGCGGACAACTCCGGCGCCCGGAAGGCGCTGGTGATCCGCGTGCTCGGCGGCAGCGGGCGCCGGTACGCGGGGCTCGGCGACATCGTCGTGGTCGCGATCAAGGACGCGCTGCCCACCGGGCAGGTGAAGAAGGGCGAGGTCGCCAAGGCCGTGGTCGTGCGGACCGCCAAGGAAACGCGGCGCCGGGACGGGAGCTACATCCGGTTCGACGAGAACGCGGCGGTGCTCATCAACGACCAGGGTGAGCCGCGCGCGACCCGCATCTTCGGCCCCGTCGGCCGCGAGCTGCGCGAACGGAAGTTCATGAAGATCGTGTCGCTCGCGCCGGAGGTGATCTGATGAAGCCGCTGGTCTACAAGAAGGCGCGGCGTTCGCGGACGACCACCGTCACGCGGACCCGGATGCGGGTCACGAAGGGCGACCGCGTGCGGGTCGTGCGTGGGGAGGAGGCCGGCAAGGAAGGCACGGTGCTCCGGGTGCTGCCCAAGACGAACCGGGTCGTGATCGAGGGCGTGAACGTCGTGAAGCGGCACCGCAAGCCGACGCGGGCGGACGAGGAGGGCGGGATCATGCAGATGGCCGCGCCCGTGCACGCGTCGAACGTGATGCTGCTGGACCCGAAGTCGGGCGCGCCGACTCGGATCCGGCGGAAGAGGAACCCGGACGGGTCGATCGAGCGCCTCGCGGTCAAGTCGGGGCAGCCGATCCTGAGGAAGCGCTAGGCCATGGCCAAGACGAAGACGAAGGACGCGCAGGGCGCGGCCCCGGCCACGCCGGCCACGACGGTGCCGGTGCCGAAGCCGCGGCTGTACGTGCACTACCTGCAGCACGTGCGGCCGAAGCTCGCCCAGCAGTTCGGACTCACGAACCCGCACCAGGTTCCGCAGCTCACCAAGATCGTGCTGAACGTGGGCGCGGGTGAGGTGGCCAAGAACGCGAAGCTGCTCGACGCGATCGTGGGGGAGCTGGGGCTGATCACGGGTCAGCGGCCCGTGGTGACGCGGGCGAAGAAGTCCATCGCGAACTTCAATCTCCGCGAGGGCATGCCCATCGGGGCGGCGGCCACGCTCCGCGGTGCCCGGATGTGGGAGTTCCTGGACCGGTTCGTCAACATCGCGATCCCGCGTGTGCGCGACTTCCGGGGCCTGCCCAGCCGCTCGTTCGACGGGCGGGGCAGCTATTCGATCGGCCTCAAGGAGCAGCTGATTTTTCCCGAGATCGACTACGACAAGGTCGAGAAGATCCACGGGATGAACATCACGTTCGTGACCAGTGCGAGGCGGGATGACCTCGCCATGGCCCTGCTGCGGGAACTCGGAATGCCCTTCCGCGGCGAAACACCCGTCGTGGTCGAGTAAGAGGAGCGCGCATGGCGAAGAAGTCGTGGATTGCGAAGTGCAAGCGGACGCCGAAGTTCGGCGTGCGCGCGTACACCCGATGCCAACGGTGCGGCCGGTCGCGGGCGTTCCTGCGCCGGTTCGGCATGTGCCGCATCTGTTTCCGTGAGATGGCGCTCCGGGGCGAGATTCCCGGCGTACGCAAGGCCAGCTGGTAAGGAGTCGAGACGGACGCTATGAGCATGACTGATCCCGTCGCCGACATGCTGACTCGGATCCGCAATGCCTGCCAGGCAGGGCATCGCCGGGTCGACATGCCGGTTTCGAAGCTGAAGGTCGAAATCGCCCGCCTGCTGCGGGACAACCACTACGTGCAGGACTACAAGGTCCTGGACGACGGGCGGCACGGTGTGCTGCGCCTGTACCTCCGGTATCACGGCGACAACTCCGTGATCCGCGAGCTGCAGCGGGTGTCCACGCCAGGCCTGCGGCGCTATGTGAAGGTCCAGGAGATCCCCCGGGTCCGGAACGGCCTCGGCATGGCGATCCTCTCGACCCCGCGCGGCCTCATGTCCGATCGCGATGCCCGCTCCGCCCACCTGGGTGGTGAGGTGCTCGCGGTGGTCTGGTAGGAGGAACGATGTCGCGGATCGGCAGGAAGCCCGTGCCGGTGCCCCAGGAGGTGGACGTCACCCTCGCGGGCTCGACGGTCACGGTGAAGGGGCCGAAGGGCACCCTGACCCGGACGTTCCATCCCCGGATGCGCATTGCCCTCGAGGGCGGCGTGCTCTCGGTGAGCCGCGCGACGGACGAGCGGCAGGACCGCGCGCTGCACGGCCTCACGCGGGCGCTGCTCGCCAACATGATCCAGGGTGTCACGCAGGGCTACCGGAAGCAGCTCGAGCTGCACGGCATCGGCTACAAGGCCGAGGCCAACGCGAAGGGCGTCCGGCTGGTGGTCGGCCTGTCGCACCCGGTCGACTTCCCGGCTCCGCAGGGCGTGAAGATCGCGGTCGAGAACAACACGCAGCTGAAGATCGAAGGCATCGACAAGGAACTGGTCGGCCAGGTCGCCGCGGAGATCCGCAAGGTCCGGCCGCCCGAGCCGTACAAGGGCAAGGGCATCCGGTACCAGGGCGAACATGTGCGGCGGAAGGCCGGCAAGGCGGGGGCGAAGTAATGCGTCCGATTCACAAGCCGAAGTCGCGGGAGGAGCACCGGTACCGGCGGCACCTCCGCATCCGGAAGAAGGTGGCGGGGACGGCCGAGCGGCCGCGCCTCGTCGTGTTCCGCTCTCTGAAGCACATCTACGCCCACCTCGTCGACGACGATCTGGGACAGGTGCTGCTCGGCGTGAGCGACCGGACCAAAGGCGTCGCCGTCGAAGGCGCCGGGAAGGTGGCGCGGAGCCGGGCGGTGGGGCAACTGCTCGCGCAGCGGGCCAAGGAGCGGGGCATCACGCGCGCGGTATTCGATCGCGGCGGGTACATGTACCATGGGCGCGTCCAGGCGGTGGCCGAGGGCGCGCGCGCTGGCGGACTGGAGTTCTAGGGCATGGCGGCTGACAAGGAGCGGGGACCTCGCCGGGGTCGGGACCGCCCTCGCGAGCGCGAGCGGGACTCGGACCTGATCGAGAGTGTGGTCGCGATCAACCGCGTCGCGAAGGTCGTGAAGGGCGGCCGGCGGTTCTCGTTCACGGCCCTGGTGGCGGTGGGCGACGGCAACGGCTCGGTCGGGGCCGGCACCGGGAAGGCGAACGAGGTGTCGGACGCGGTGCGCAAGGCCGTCGAGGCGGCGCGCAAGACCATGATCCGGGTGCCGCGCGTGGGGACCACGCTGCCGCACGAGATCGTGGGCAAGCACGGCGCCGGGCGGGTGCTGCTCAAGCCGGCCACCTCCGGAACCGGGGTGATCGCGGGCGGCCCGGTGCGCGCGGTGCTGGCGTGCGCTGGTGTCACCGACATCCTGACCAAGTCGCTGGGGTCGTCCAACGCGTACAACATGGTGTGGGCGACCATGGAAGGTCTGCGCCAGCTGGTGACGGTCGAGCAGATGGCCCGGGAGCGGGACGTGACGGTGGAGTCCATCCAGTTCCGGCCGCGGCAGGAGGTGGTCCGTGGCTGAACCGGCGAAGAAGGCCGCGAAGCCCAAGGTTCCGAAAGCGAAGCGGGTCAGAGGGGCGGAGGGGCAGCGAGCGCAGCGGCTGCGGGTGAGACAGGTGAAGTCCGGCATCGGCCACGCCGTGACGTACCGGCGGACGCTCGAGGCGCTCGGGCTGCGCCACCAGCATGAGATCGTGATTCCGGACACCCCGTCGGCGCGGGGCATGCTGCACAAGGTGCGGCACCTCGTCCAGGTGTCCGAGGAGGCATGATGGCGGAGGAGGCGAAGGTCCTGGGCCTGCACAACCTGCCCACCCCGCGCGGGGCGACGCAGACCCCGAAGCGGAAGGGGCGGGGCCCGGGATCGGGACTGGGCAAGACCGCGGGCCGCGGCCACAAGGGCCAGCGGGCCCGCAAGAGCGGCAACGTCCGGCCCGGCTTCGAGGGCGGGCAGATGCCAATCATCCGGCGCGTGCCGAAGCGCGGGTTCACGAACCCGTTCCGCGTGGCGTCGCAGCCGGTCAACCTGCGCGACCTGGCGAGGCTGCCGGGCACCGAGGTGACGCCGGCGACGCTGGCCGCCGCGGGCCTGATCAGCCGCGCCGACCGCCCGGCGAAGGTGCTGGGCACCGGCGAGGCCGCCCGCGCCTACAGCGTGGCGGGGTGCCTCTTCTCGGCGAGCGCCAAGGAGAAGATCGAGCGGGCGGGCGGCAAGGTCGAGGCGTGAGCCGATGACCGCGCCGCGCATCCCCAACTTCTTCCGCGACCCGGAGCTGAAGAGCAAGATCCTCTTCACGCTCCTGTGTCTTGCCATCTACCGCGTCGGGGCCCACATCGCGACCCCGGGCGTGAACGTGGGCGTGCTCGCGGACTTCATGCGGAACCAGGCGAGCGGGACCCTGTTCGGCGTCTACGACCTGTTCGTGGGTGGCGGCCTCTCCCGCGCGACGGTGCTCGCGCTGGGGATCATGCCCTACATCTCCGCGTCCATCATCTTCCAGCTCGCGGGCGCGGTCTTCCCGACTGTGGACAAGCTCCAGAAGGAAGAGGACGGCCGGAAGAAGATCACCCAGTGGACCCGGTACGTCACGGTCGCGCTTGGCGCCGGCCAGGCGTACGGGTTCGCGGTGTTCATCGAGTCCCTCAACGCCGTCTCCATGGAATCGGTGTGGGGCTTCCGGATGCTGACGATGCTCACGCTCACCACCGGCGCCGTCTTCATCATGTGGATCGGCGAGCAGATCACCGAGCGGGGCATCGGCAACGGAATGAGCCTCCTGATCTTCTTCTCGATCATGGAAGGCATGGTCCCCGGGTTCTTCCAGACCGTCGGGTTCCTGAACACCGGCATCATCACGCCCATCAAGCTGGTCATCCTGGTCGGCGTGATGCTGACGGTGGTGGCCGGGGTGATCGCGATGACGATCGCGGCCCGGCGCATCCCGATCCAGATCCCCCGCAAGGTCATGGGCCGGGGGCGCATCCGGGAGGGCCAGAAGACGTTCATCCCGATCCGGATCAACTCGGCGGGGGTGATGCCCATCATCTTCGCGCAGTCGCTGATCATCGTGCCGGGCACGCTGGCCGCGTTCACCTCGGTGCCGTGGCTGCGGGGCTTCGCCGACGTGTTCGCGCCGGGTACGGCCGCCTACTACACGACCTACGCCGTGCTGATCGTCTTCTTCACGTACTTCTATACGTCCATCATCTTCAACCCGGTGGACCTGGCGGAGAATCTGAAGAAGCAGGGCGGGTTCATCCCGGGCGTGAAACCCGGCGCCGCCACGGCCGACTACATCGACGACGTCCTGAGCCGGGTCACGCTGCCGGGCGCGCTGTTCCTCTGCCTGATCGCGTTGCTGCCGTTCTTCATCTTCGACGCGTTCAACGTGCCCTTCCAGTTCGGCGGCACCGCGCTGCTGATCGTGGTGGGTGTCGGGCTGGACACGTGGATCCAGATGCAGCAGCACCTGCACCTGCGGCACTACGACGACTTCATGAAACAGGGCCGCGTCAAGTTCCGCGGACGCCGGCGCCTCATGTAGGCATGTAAGGACGAACCGTGGATCTCATCATTCTCGGCGCGCCGGGATCGGGAAAGGGCACCCAGGGGGCCCTCCTCTCGACCCGGCTTGCCATTCCGAAGATCTCGACCGGCGACCTGCTCCGCGCCGCCGTCAAGGACGGCACGCCGCTCGGCACCAAGGCCAAGGGGTTCATGGATCAGGGGTTGCTGGTGCCGGACGAGGTCATCCTGGGCCTCATCGAGGAAGTCCTCGAATCCGATGCGGCGGCCCGGGGCGTGATCATGGACGGCTTTCCCCGCACCCTCCCGCAGGCGGAGGCGGTGGACCGGTTGCTGGCGCCGCTCGGCCGCAAGGTGGACCGGGTGCTCCTGATCGACGTGTCCGACGACGAGCTGATCGCGCGCATGGTGAAGCGCGCGGCGATCGAGGGCCGGACCGACGACACGCCCGAGACGATCCGGCGCCGGCAGGCGGTGTACCGGGAGCAGACCGCTCCGCTCATCGCGTTCTACGACCGGCGCGATCTGGTGACGCGGGTCAACGGGCTCGGGACGGTCGAGGCGATCGCCGAGCGGATGGCCAGGGCGGCCGGATGATCACCATCAAGTCGCCGCGCGAAGTCGACATCATGGCGGCGGCCGGCGGGATCGTCGCCGAGACGCTCCAACTGGTCGCGCGACACACCCGCCCGGGCGTCTCGACCGAGGAGCTGGACGACCTCGCCGAGGAGTTCATCCGGAGCCATCCGGGAGCGCTGCCCTCGTTCAAGGGCCTGTACAACTTCCCCAAGTCGCTCTGTACGTCCATCAACAACGAGATCGTGCACGGCATCCCGTCGCGCAAACGGATCCTGCGGGACGGCGACATCCTGAGCGTGGACTGCGGGGTCTGCCTGGAGGGACTGCACGGGGATTCGGCGGTGACGGTGCCCGTCGGCGAGGTGTCGGAAGCCGTTCAGACGCTGCTGCGCGTGACGCAAGAGGCGCTCGAGGCCGGCATCGCGCAGGCGCGGGTGGGCAACCACGTGGGCGACATCGGCCACGCGGTGCAGGTGGTGGCCGAGAAGGCGGGGTTCAGCGTGGTGCGCGAGCTGGTGGGCCACGGGATTGGCACCAGCTTCCACGAGGAGCCGCAGGTGCCGAACTATGGCAAGCCCAAGCGCGGCCCGCGCCTGGTGCGGGGCATGACGATCGCCATCGAGCCCATGATCAACGCCGGCCGGCCCGAGATCCGGACACTCGACGACAAATGGACGGTGGTGACGCGCGACGGGAAGTGGTCGGCGCACTTCGAGCACACGGTGATGGTGGATGAGGGCGGCCCGAGGATCCTGACGCTACTACCTGCCGGGGTACGGGGATAAGGGGACCGGAGCGGGGCGGCGGGGCAGAGAGAAGGCAGGAAGGGCTGAGAGGGCAATACAGGGCAGGGACCCGCCGGCCCTTCGTGTCTCGAGACGGTGACGCGATTGGAACGGAAGCCGCGTCACCTGTGGACCGCGAGATCGGCTCGGCTCCGGCATCGTCGCAACGTCGGTTTCGGATCGTCCTGGCGTGTTCCACCCATCCGGGGCTTCGTTTCTCCATGATCCTCAAGTCCTCTCTGACAGTTCTTGCCGTTGCCGGAACCGTGGCATGCGGGCCCGGACACTCGACGGGCGAGGTGGAGCCGGTGCGACGTCGCACGATCGGATACGTCGAGCGCCGCGAGCCGGGCCTGGATGCCATCGTGTCGCCCGATGCCGTGTTCGAGATCCTTGCGGACGGGCACGAATGGACCGAGGGACCGGTCTGGGTTCCCGCTCTGCGATCAGTGCTGTACTCGGATGTTCCCAACAACGCGATCTACCGTTGGAGCGAGGGCGCCGGTGCGTCAACCTGGTTGACGCCATCCGGGTACACCGGGCAAGCGGCGCGTGGTGGCGAGAGTGGGTCGAACGGCCTGGAGCTGGACTCGGAAGGCCGCCTCGTGCTGGCACAGCATGGCGATCGGCGCATCGCCCGGCTCGAGGCGCCGTTGGACCGGCCGCAACCGGTCTTTACGTCTCTGACCGAACGGTTCGAGGGGAAGCGGTACAACTCGCCGAACGACCTGGCGATACGGACCAACGGGGATGTGTACTTCACCGATCCGCCCTATGGCCTGGAGCAGGGCGCTGACGACCCGGCCAGGGAACTCGCGGTGTACGGCGTATATCGGCTCGCGATGGACGGATCGGTGACGCTGCTGACCGACGAACTGTCCCGACCGAACGGCATCGCCTTCTCGCCGGACGAGGAGACCCTGTACGTCGCGAACTCCGACCCGGGCCAGCCGGTCATCATGGCGTACGAGGTGACGGAGGCTGGGAGCCTGGCGAGCGGCCGCGTCTTCTTCGACTCCTGGGGTGACGGCATGGCCGTGGACCGGGGGAGCAACGTGTTTGTCACGAGCGGCCACCGAGGCGTGCTGGTCATCGCGCCGGACGGGACACAGCTCGGCTCCTTGGTGACCGGGGAACGCACGTCGAACTGCACCTTTGGAGATGACGGCTCCACCCTGTATGTCACTTCGGACATGTACCTGGTGCGGATTCGCGTGAACACGAAAGGGCTCGGGTTCTAGATGGCCGAGCACCTCCCGCGGTCTGAACGGCTTGTTGCACTCGATGCCTTTCGGGGCCTGACGATCGCCGGCATGCTGCTCGTCAACAACCCTGGCACGTGGTCGGCGGTGTACCCGCCGCTCCGCCACGCCGAGTGGCACGGGTGGACGCCGACCGATCTCATCTTCCCGTTCTTCCTGTTCATCGTCGGGATCACGACCCACCTGTCGTTGGCGTCGCGCGAACGCCGGGGGGATCCCCTATCCGCCCTCACCCGGCAGACCCTGAAGCGCGGCGTACTGATCGTGCTGTTGGGGCTCGGCCTCGCGGCCTTCCCGTTCGTCCCGCTCGAACGCCTGGCGCAGTTGCGCATCCCGGGCGTGCTGCAGCGGATCGGGATCTGCTACCTCGCCGCCGCCTTCCTTACCCGCGGCCGTTCGACCCGCTGGGTCGCCTGGCTCTCTGCCGTGCTCCTCCTCGGGTACTGGGCCTTGCTCGGCCTCATCCCGACTCCGGGCACCGGCATCGCCACCTGGGACGTCCCGGACGCCACGTTGCCCGCCTGGCTCGACCGAACCCTCCTGGGCGGTCATCTCTGGAGCGCGACTCGGACCTGGGACCCGGAGGGCATCCTCTCCACCATCCCCGCCGTCGGGACCTGTCTGCTCGGCGTGCTGGCCGGGCGCTGGCTCGCCCGTCCCATGCCCCTGGCCGAGCGACTGAACGGGCTGTTCGCCGCGGGGGCCCTTGGCGTCGCCGTGGGCGGCGCCTGGGGGTGGCTCTTCCCCATCAATAAGAACCTCTGGACGAGTTCCTACGTCGTGTTCACGGGGGGCATGGCGTGCATCACCCTCTCCGTCTGCCTGTGGGCCATTGACGTGCGCGGCTGGCGCGGCTGGGCGCGGCCGTTCGTCACGTACGGACTGAACCCGATGATCGCGTACGTCGGCTCGGGGCTCATGGCGCGGGTGCTCGGCATCATCCATGTGCCGACGGCGGACGGCGGCGCCTCGCTCCAAAGCCTCGCGTACGAGGCGGCGTTTGCGTCCTGGCTGACGCCGATCAACGCCTCGCTGGCGTATGCGCTCGCGTTCGTGGGCGTCTGGTACGCGATTCTGCTGGTCCTGGAACGGCGCAACGTGATCTTCCGGCTCTGAGGAGACCGCGGTCGAACCGGAGCGCAGAACGAGGGATGCCGGATCGGACGTCGGCGCGGCCTACGGGGCCGCCGCGCCTCGCACCACCCCCAGCAGCCAGCGGTGCATCGCGGGATTCCCCGCGACGAAGTCCCCGTGCGCCGCTCGGGACGGCCCGCCCGCGAAGTCGGTGACCACGCCGCCGGCCTCGCGCACCAGCAGGATCCCCGCCGCCACGTCCCACGGCGCGAGCCCGATTTCCCAGAAACCATCCAGCCGCCCTTCGGCCACGTGCGCGAAGTCGAGCGCCGCCGAGCCCGCGCGGCGGACCCCGCTCGTCGCATGGAGGACCTGACGGAACTGGCCGAGGTACTCGTCGATGCGCTCGCTGGCGGGCGCCTTGAACGGAAAGCCGGTCCCCATGAGCGCCAGGGCCGGCTCGGTGATCGAGGACACGCGGAGCCGACGGTCGTCGCACCACGCGCCCTCGCCCGCCGCCGCGCGGTAGGTCAGGTCCCGCAGCACATCCACCACGACGCCAACCACCAGCTCCCCGCCAACCACCGCGCCAATGCTGACCGCATAGGCCGGGTAGCCGTGCAGGAAGTTGGTTGTCCCATCCAGCGGGTCGACGACCCAGGTGACGGTTGAGCGGTTGGGCGGTTGAGCGGCTGAGCGGTTTCCGGTCGGTCCCGTCGGCGTAAGCTCTTCTCCGACGATCGCGGATCCCGGTGCCCCGGCCAGCAGCACGTCCGCGATCATCCGCTCGGCGCCGCGGTCCACGTCGGTGGCGAAGTCGTTCCGAGCCTTACGATCCCAGGTTGCGGTGTCGGGCCTGGCTGACGCCCCGATGAACCCGGCCGCGTTGCGGGCTGCCCGGGTGGCGACCTCCAGTAAGTCACGATGGGAAGCCATCTTGCGACGCTCGGCCCTCAGGTCATAGCTTGCACGCCTATGGCGCGCGTCTTCTCGGGCATCCAACCGTCCGGCGAACTCCACATCGGCAACTACCTCGGCGCGGTCCGCAACTGGGTGGCGCTCCAGGCGACGCACGAGTGCGTGTTCTGCATCGTGGACTACCACGCGATCACGCAGGCCTACGAGCCGGAGCAGCTCGAGGCGCGCACGTTCGACATGGCGGTGAGCCTGCTCGCCGCGGGGCTCGACCCCGCGCGCTGCATCCTGTTCGTCCAGTCGCATGTGCCGGAGCACACCGAGCTCACCTGGGTGTTCACCACGGTGACGCCCGTGGGCGAGCTGGAGCGCATGACGCAGTTCAAAGATAAGGCGCAGCGGCAGGAGAGCGTGCTCGCCGGGCTGCTCAACTACCCAGTGCTCCAGGCGGCCGACGTCCTGCTGTACCGCGCCACGGTCGTCCCCGTGGGCGAGGACCAGGTGCAGCACCTCGAGCTGATGCGGGAAGTCGCCCGCAAGTGGAACGCGCGCTTCCGGGAGGATTTCTTCCCCGAGCCCCAGCCGATGCTGAGCGCCGCGCGGCGGATCGTGGGGCTCGACGGTGACGCGAAGATGTCGAAGAGCCTCGGCAACACGATCGGCCTGCTCGACCCGCCCGAGCGCATCTGGGAGCTGCTGCGCCCGGCCAAGACCGACCCCGCGCGGGTCACGCGGAAGGACCCCGGTGACCCGGAGAAGTGCAACATCTACTCGCTGCACCAGTACTTTTCGCCGCCGGACACCGTCCGTCACGTCGCGGATCAGTGCCGCACCGCCGGGTGGGGGTGCCTCGACTGCAAGCGCGTGCTTGCCGACAACCTGGCCGCGGCCCTGGCCCCCATCCGGGAGCGGGCGACGGAGCTGAAGGCGCGCCCCGAGCGGGTGCGCGAGATTCTGGCCGACGGGGCCGCCCGCGCGCACGCGATTGCCCGTGAGACGATGGCCGCCGTGCGCGACGCGATGGGGTTCCTGCCTGCCGGGGAGGTGACGCTACGTCGGTAGCCAGCCTCTGGCCGCAGCTCGTCGAACTCCTGCGGCTCGACCTGCTCGGTGCGGTCCTGCTGGCCGTGGTCTGCGGCGGCGCCGTGGGGCTCGAGCGGGAACTGCGGGGCAAGGCGGCCGGGCTCCGCACCAACATTCTCATCTGCGTGGGCTCGACGCTCTTCACCCAGATCTCGGTGGACCTCAGCGCATCGGGCGGCGACCCGGGCCGTATCGCGGCGCAGATCGTGACCGGCGTCGGGTTCATCGGCGCCGGGACGATCCTGCACTCGCGCGGCGCCGTCACGGGCCTCACCAGTGCCGCCACCATCTGGGTGGTGGCTGCCATCGGTGTCGCCCTGGGCGCCGGGGCCGTGTTCGATGGCGTGGGGGTTACCCTGCTGCTGCTCTTCGTGCTGCGGGGGCTGGGGTGGGCGGAGGGGCACGTCCGGCGCCGCGCCACGGAGGCGACCGTGTCGGTCGAGGTGCCGGCGGGGCCCGAACAGGTGGTGAGGATCGAGAACATCCTCAGGGACTGCGGCCTCGAGGTGCTGGACCTGCGCGCGGAGGCGGCGCGCGAGGGCCGGTCACTCCTCTCCATCACGGTGCGGGGCAAGGCGGAGCAGCATGACGCCGCCCGACTCGCCCTGTTGCGCGCGACCAGTACCTACCGGCTGTCGGTGAGCGAATGAGACACGCGGTGGTGGACCTTGCCTCGACGCGCCCCGTCTGGAGCGCGCCGCCGGCGGTGGTGCGGGCGGTGCGGCAGGCGTTCGGCCGGGGCTGGCGCGTCGTTCCCGTGCAGGCGCTCGCGTCGAGCGACGGCGACGGCGGGGCCGGAAGCGAGGCGGCCATCGCGGCCGCGGCCGGAGCCGAGGTGTACATCGGCTGGGGCACGCCGCGGGGCGTGGTGGTGGCGGCGTCTGGCA
>Ga0105095_10000710_pt1 | contig 16585 bp, 19 predicted proteins | sample PPLLak2March2015_2_FD_79180 | JGI IMG/M metagenome (GOLD analysis project Ga0105095, IMG submission 79180) | Freshwater sediment microbial communities from Prairie Pothole Lake near Jamestown, North Dakota, USA - PPLs Lake P8 Core (3) Depth... | ecosystem: Environmental > Aquatic > Freshwater >...
AATTAAAAGTTGAGTTCCTCCTTCAGCTGTTTGTATCCCGACCGGCTTATCGGCAGCTTATCGCCCGATTTAAGAACGGCAACATGGTTGTCCTTGCCGTAGGGTTCGATCTTGTTTATCTCTTCAACCCTTACGATATATGACCGATGGATCCTGACAAAATCGGATTTGGGCAGGTTATCCTCATAGAATTTCATGGTCTGCTGCTTCATCGCCTTGCCGGCAGCATGGTATATCATAATGTAATCATCCTGGGCTTCCACATATCTTATCTGCTCTACGGGGATAAGGTTTATCGCATTCCCTTTCCTGACAACGATCCTGTTGACAGGAGAGGAAGGCTCGGGTTTCTTTGCCAGGAGCTCATTTGCGGGTACCTTATTGCCTGCACCGGAACGTATCTTTTCAATTGCCTTTTCAACGGCATTCAGGAATCTTCTTTTTGCAAAGGGCTTCAGCAGGTAGTCAACGGCATTAAGTTCAAATGCTTTTAATGCAAACTGATCGTATGCTGTCGTAAAGATGACCTCGGGTTTCTCGGTCAGGACCTCGAGCAATTCGATTCCTGTAAGCCTGGGCATCTGGATATCGAGAAACACCAGGTCGGGCTTCAATGCTGAAATTGATTTCAGGGCTGAAAAGCCATCGCCGCATTCGGCTATAATTTCTATGGAATCAAGATCCTTTAAATAGTGTTTGATTAAATCCCTTGCCGGGGCTTCATCTTCAATGATAATGATTCTGATCTTTTCCATGACATTTCGGTTGAGGGTGTCAGCAACGTCTGCAAGTCTCTGAGAGGCTTAATACCGGTGCAAATTTATCTATTTTCCCCGGTATTAAACCTCGGAAGGAATAAAAAGTGACACCGAAAAGATCCCATTCTCCTTGAATGTTTTCATTGAAGCTTTATTCCCGTAAAACAGGTCGAGGCGTCTGGAGACATTCAATAATCCGGTACCGGTTCCCTTAACCGATGAGGGAGTCAGATCGTAATTGTTGCTGATCACTATTTCGAGGTATCCATTCCCGCACGATACCCTGGTTCGTATGCTCACAATTTCGGTACTTTCGTAAACCCCGTGTTTGATCGCATTCTCGTAAAGCGGTTGCAGAAGCATTACCGGCATTTTGATGTCAAGGCATTTATCCTCAATGGTTTCTTCAGTGGATAGCCTGTCACCGAAACGCACTTTTTCAATTTCAAGGTAGAGCCTGAGGTTTTCAAGTTCGCTTCTCAGCGAAACAGGTTGCTCATCCTTCTTTGAAAGTGCGTATCTCATGAACTCCGACAGCTTTATTACCATTTCCCTTGCTTTTTCAGGATCGGTAATTGTCAGCGAACTAACTGAGTTAAGGCTGTTGAACAGAAAGTGGGGATTGATCTGTGACCTTAGCATTTTAAGCTCAGTCTCTTTGACCAGGGTCTCGAGCTGAGCCTCCCTTGCATTTTTTTCAGAGAGGTTCGAAAGGCTTGTAAACAGGTAATATGCAAGTACGATTAAGCCGTACATGAACACCCCTGTTCCGACCCTGTATGGAAACGAAGCATCCCAATAGGCCAGATAGTCGTTCTGTTCGGGTAAAATAGCAAGAACAAGGTATTTTGTGATTATTATCCAGAGGAAGTTCGAGATCACTCCGCTGGTAATAATATTTCCGACGATGGCCGTTGCCCTTCTGGGTTCGGTATTGAAGAATTTGAAAGGATACCACAGAGAGAGGCCTATCCCGGAATAAATTACCAGTGAAACGATTCCGTCGGGAATGGAGGCAGTGGTGAAGCGTCCGTATGCAAAATAATACAAAAGGAGCTGGCCCAGCGTAATAAAGAGCCAGACCAGCCACCATACCACAAGTATTACTTTGTTTGAAAGTACGGGATGCTTCATCAGGATTAAATTTAATAGCTTTTAACTTCCCCTCCGCCAAAAACGACGGCACCTTTTATCAGAAGTTGTTTTGTCGGGTCGACGGTCCTTCCGGGGATAAGCTTGCGTGAATCGCTGAATCCGCCGAGAACGGGAGTTACTTCAATAGTAACATTCCAGTCATCGGGAACAATGATTGTAGCGCCGCCGAAAACGCAGGCAATTTCAAGTTCCGAAACGCCGGGTGCCAGTCTTGACTTGGTCAGGTCGAGCTCCAGACCTCCGAAAACTGCCGTAAGCTTACCGCCTTTAAAATTCTGCGAAACTATCTGGCGTTCGCCTCCGCTGAATACATTCACATAATCGACATAATCATCTCCTATTATCCCTTTGGTGGATACTGAACCCCAGCCCCGCCGCTTTGAAACAATAAAAATGATACCGATAATTATGAAAATTGATGGCCAGAACATGTTATACATGTGAAAAGTCTCTCTGAAGATCAGCGGTATCATGAAAAAACCTCCGACGGCCATTACGATTACACCAGCTGTCTTTTCAGTCGCCCCAAGGGTCATCACCAGTCCGATGGCAACAAGCAGCATGGGCCAGCTGAAAATGACATTGTCGATAAAATCCGGGAAAAAGCCTGTATTCCTTATTACCAGGAATAAACCTGCGATGACAAGAACCACTCCGATAATTACCCGGTTGCTTGCAGACTGGCGGCGACCTTCCTCCACCGGTTTGCGGTTCTCATCCCTGAAATCTCCATTTGTTTCCATAACTGTAAATTTATTGTTTTACTACCAAGTTCACTTGTATTTGCTTTTTATTTGCGTTTTTTATTCAGGAAAGATGAAAATATGAAACCCAGACCAACTATTATAACTACCGATGGCCAGTAAACAGCTCTGAGCGTTTCTGACAGCTCATAGTCCATATTATCAAGCATAAACCATACTCCCAGTGCTGCAAGCACAAGACCTCCGGTAAACTGAAGGTTCAGTATCAGCAACACACCGATGAAGACCAGCGCTGTCTCCCAGGTAAAATAATCCTTTATGCTGCCGAGGTTAAGCATATCATTTGTTGCTACCAGGAGAGCAAGACCCAGAACGATCAGGAATAATCCGAAACTTATGCGGGGATGATGTTCCCTGTTGCCTGGTGAAAAAGAATCCTTGTTTTTCATGACCCTGATTATTATTCTGAATCAAAAATAAAGTATTAAAACAGAGATAAGTACAATAAATCGGCAAAGCGCCGAAATAAACCGGTAAATGCTCTTTTTTCGGATAAGTGTTACTTTTTTGTTGATAATTTTTTTAATTGGCCAAGGATTTATATTTTTGCAGACCAAAATTCAAAGAGATGTCCGGATTGTTTACAGTACCGATAAGTGGATTGAAGGAGGGACACCACATTTTTGATTTTGAGATTGGCAAAAAGTTTTTTGAAATGTTTGAAGAGTCGGAGATTAAGGAGGGAATGCTTGTTGCCATTACGGAGATTGAAAAGGGATCCTCGCACATTAACCTCGATATTAAAATATCGGGAAGTGTAAGGATCTGCTGCGACAGATGCCTTGAGATGTTTGATCTTCCCATGGCATGCGAGAACCGGCTTGTTATCAAATTTGGCCCCGTCAGGGATGAAAGTGATCCGGATATTCTTACTTTGCCGGTTGATGAACATGAATTGGATCTTAGGCAATATTTCTACGAATTTATTTACCTTGCAATGCCGATTCAGAGAATACACCCCGATGATGAAAACGGGAAAAGCACATGTGATCCTTTTATGTTACAGAAACTTAAGGAGCATCTTGTCGAAGAAGAGGTAAAAAGTGATCCCAGGTGGGATGAATTAAAGAAGCTGATGAACAATAATTAAAAAAGAACAAAATGGCACATCCGAAACACAAACATTCCAGTACCAGAAGAGATAAACGCAGGACACACTATAAGGCAACAGCTCCGACGGTCGGTACCTGCTCTAACTGCGGTTCTTCAGTCCGGTACCACAGGGTTTGCCCTGAGTGCGGATATTACAGGGGCAAGCTTGCTATTGAGAAGAAGGCGACTGCCTGACCGCTGTAGATTAATTTGACTATGATGAATATTGGGATCGATGTAATGGGTGGCGATTATGCCCCTGATGCTGTAATTGAAGGTTCAGTTGATTCCCTTGGACACATATCTCAGGACGAGACCCTTGTTCTGATCGGTGATGAACCGACTATCCTCCGGAAGCTTGAGGATATGAAAGCTGCTTCCTCCATGTTCAGGATCGTCCATACTTCGGAAGTTATTGAAATGGCCGATCATCCTGCAAAAGCTTTTTCGCAAAAGAAGGACTCGAGTATAGCGGTGGGTTATACAATGCTTAAGAATGGGCTGCTCGACGGATTTTGCAGTGCGGGGAATACGGGAGCCATGCTTGTCGGCGCAAGCTATACAGTCAATGTAATCCCCGGAGTTTTCAGGCCTGCACTGGCAACGCTTCTGCCATGTGTCGACGGACGTGATTCTGTCATACTTGATGTCGGCTTAAATCCTGATTGCAAGCCTGATGTATTATTACAGTACGGAATTCTTGGCTCTCTCTATGCAAAATTTGTCCTGAAAATTGACAACCCGACTATAGGTCTGCTGAATATCGGTAAGGAAGAAACAAAAGGGACACCTTCTGTCAAGGCAGCATATGAGCTGATGAAGGAACACCCCGGCCTCAATTTCATAGGAAACATCGAAGGACACGACATGTTCAACGAGAACGTGCCCGATGTTGTGGTCTGTGACGGTTTTGTCGGGAACATTGTTCTTAAGGAGGCTGAGGCAATTTATTTCCTTTTCAAGAAAAGGAACCTGTCCGATCCGTTTTTTGACCGGCTTAATTATGAAAGCATAGGTGGAACGCCGATTGTGGGTATAAATGCCAATGTTGTTATCGGGCACGGAATTTCAAAGAGAACAGCTATAATGAATATGATACTTCAGACCAGGGATGTGGTACGGGCCAACCTGGCACAAAAGATTATCGAAGCAATTTAATTATGGGAAAAGTACGGGCTGCAATCACGGGTATCCATGCCTGGGTCCCTGAATACAGGCTCACAAACCAGGAGCTTTCTGAAATGGTGGATACTTCCGACGAATGGATAATGCAAAGGGTCGGAATAAAGGAGAGGCGGATTTTGAAGGGAGAGGGTCTTGGAAGTTCTGATCTTGGAGAAAAAGCAGTCATCGGATTGCTCGAAAAGACAAAAACTTCACCTGATGAAATTGACCTTCTGATCTGCTCAACCGTCACCCCCGATATGGCGTTTCCGGCCACTGCCAATATAATCTCCGACAAGGCGGGAATAAAGAATGCCTTTAGTTTTGATCTCAATGCCGCCTGCTCCGGATTTCTTTTTGCATTACAGACGGGGGCTGCATTTATTGAGACCGGCAGGTTTAAAAAGGTGATCGTTGTGGGTGCTGATAAAATGTCATCAATAACGGATTATACCGACCGGACAACCTGTCCGCTTTTTGGCGATGCCGCCGGAGCAGTTCTCCTTGAACCCACAGCCGGGGATGAGGGTATAATAGACTATATTTTTCATGTTGACGGGTCAGGCCGTAAATATCTTCATATGAAGGCAGGCGGTTCAGTCAGACCTGCCTCGCACGAGACTGTCGATGCACGCGAGCATTTCATTTACCAGGAAGGACAGAGCGTTTTTAAGTTTGCTGTTGTAAATATGGCAGATGTTGCCGCAGAGATCATGGAACGTAATAACCTTAAGGCTGAGGATATTGCATGGCTCGTCCCCCATCAGGCAAACCTCAGGATCATCGATGCCACAGGAAGACGTATGGGACTTCCGCCCGAAAAGGTAATGATCAACATCGAACACTTTGGCAATACAACCACAGCTACAATTCCACTTTGCCTGTGGGAGTACGAAAGCAAACTGAAAAAAGGGGATAAGGTCATTCTCGCTGCTTTCGGCGGCGGTTTTACATGGGGTTCAGTGTATCTCAAATGGGCATTTGATCCGAAATAATCTTCTGTAAAAGACTCTCAACATTTTATTTTTCTCTGCAATAGTTTTTATAATTATGAGTTATTATGTTTGTATTTAAACTCTGATAAATTTGTGAGTTATTATGTTTGTATTTAAAACTCAGGATAAAATGGGAAAGTTAAACGAGACAGACAACACAGCCATCAATCTCATAAGCAGCGGAACAGAAATTATTGGTGATGTAAAGTCAACCGGTGATATTCGTATCGATGGAACACTTACGGGGAACCTTAACACCAAAGGGAAAGTGGTCATCGGCCCTACCGGCAAGGTAAAAGGTGAAGTCTTCTGCAAAAATTCGGAGGTTTCCGGTATGGTTGACGGCAAAATTTGTGTCGGCCAGCTGCTGAGTTTAAAGATCTCATCAAAAATTATTGGAGAAATAGTAACTTTCAAGCTTTCTATTGAGCCCGGAGCAAGTTTCACCGGTAATTGCCGAATGAGCGAAAGCGAAAATTATGAAGGACCCCCAGCCGCAAAAGGAAAAGAACCCGAAAAAGTCGCCGAAAAGTCCGGGAAGTAAAGGGTTGCACGATTTTGCCAGATACTCAGGCCTGGCATTCCAGATGATCACTATAATAGTGGTGATGACCTGGATCGGAATCAAGCTTGATAAAGTGCTCGGATTCGAAAATCCGGTTTTTACAGTAATATTCTCCCTGCTGGGTGTTTTTGCAGGGATCTATACCGCAATCAAAGATTTTCTAAAGTGAATTTTTTTTTTTGATACTTTCAGGAAGAACGTTATCAGCCTGTCAATACTGGCTTTCCTCATAGTTTTAGCCGGATATCTGGTAACAGCAGTATCAAATTCCAGCCTGGGTTTCAGTGATATTGTCATCCTTACCCTCTGCTTTTCCGCAATCAATATTCTGACACTTTACATATTCTTCAGGGGCAGGAAAAGGGAACCCGGCAGCCAGGCAATGCACATTATGTTTGCAATCAGCCTTAAAATGCTGATCGAAATGGTACTGGCGCTCCTATGGTTTTTTGTTGCTAAAAAAAACAGTGCAGACTCACTTGTATTATTTTTTGTACTATATTTAGCATTCTCTTTGTTTTCAATATTCTGTATGCTGAAAACACTGAAAAACAAATCTTTATAAAGTAAACCTGATTTGAAAACGCGACTTTTTATTAGCTTTTTTGTCATCTTTCTGCTTTTCATATTTTACACCCCGGTCCAGGCCCGGCAGGAACATATCACACCCCAGGCCGAGGAGGAATTTGATCCGGGTACATTTATTCTCGACCATATTGCCGATTCGCATGAGTGGCATATCCTGACAAGAAAAAACGGAGAAAGTGTTGCGATTTACCTCCCTGTAATTCTTTACTCCAGGGGAAAAGGCTTAGATTTCTTCTCTTCGAAGAAGCTTGCCCATGGCCATGAATTTAAAGGCTACAGGCTTGTGGAGGAGGGTGACCTCAAAGGACAGATTGTCAATGTAAATGAAGATGGAACATTGAATGAGGAAAAACTTCCGCTTGACTTTTCAATTACCAAGGCGGTGGTTGGAATGCTGTTCTCTGTACTGTTGGCCCTATGGCTCTTCCTGTCCCTTTCACGTTCATACAGGAAGACCGGAATAAGCCATCCGAAAGGGATACAGAGCTTCCTTGAGCCGGTGATCCTGTTTGTCCGGGATGATATTGCAATCTCCAACCTGGGTGAACACAAGTATGAAAAATATATGCCCTATCTCCTTACCGTTTTCTTTTTCATTCTTTTCAACAACCTGATAGGACTTATTCCTTTTCCACCCCCGTTCGGCGCCAATGTAACCGGAAATATTGCCGTGACATTAGTGCTTGCATTGTGCACATTCTTTATAACACAGTTTAACGGGAACAGGAACTACTGGAAACATGTTTTTGCAACGCCCGGAGTACCGTTCTGGCTGTTACCGGTAATGATACCGGTCGAGATAATCGGGTTGTTCTCAAAACCATTTGCACTGATGATCCGTCTCTTTGCCAATATTACGGCTGGCCACATCATTGTTCTCAGTCTGGTCTGCCTTATCTTCATCTTCAAATCGTTGGGAGTAGCACCGGTTTCAATCGTCTTTGTGATTTTCATGGATTGCCTCGAGCTTCTGGTGGCATTCCTTCAGGCATATGTATTCACCTTATTGTCGGCACTTTTTATTAGTCTGGCAATAGTGGAGGAACATGATTAGTTTTTATTGTTTAATTAAAACCAGTTATTATTATGACAGGTACAATGGCAGCAGTTGGAGCAGGTCTTGCAGTTATAGGCGCAGGACTGGGTATCGGAAGGATAGGCGGATCGGCAATGGACGCGATAGCACGTCAGCCTGAAGCCAGTTCGAAGATACAGACAAACATGATCGTGGCTGCGGCTCTTATTGAAGGAGCTGCATTGTTCGCCATCGTTGTTGCTCTTATTGCACAGTAAAGGAACTGAGACTCTGCAACGGTTGGTTGCAGAGCTTCTTTTGACAATTTAAAATTATTCAGATATGGTATTATTGGCAAATAGTCTGACAACCCCTGCAATAGGTCTGGTATTCTGGACTTCAATAATCTTCCTGTTATTTTTCCTTATCCTGAAGAAGTTCGCGTGGAAACCGATCCTCAATGCTGTCAAGGCCCGCGACGAGATGATCAAGGGATCGCTTGCATCAGCCGAAAAGGCGAGAAAGGAGATGCTGAAGCTCCAGAGCGACAATGAAGCTATCCTAAGGAAAGCCAGGGAGGAGCGTGAAGGGATATTGAAGGAAGCAAGGGATGTACGCGATAAGCTTATATCCGAAGCAAAAGGCAAAGCGTCGGAAGAGGCAGAAAAACTTGTTGAAAAGGCGAGGGCCGGCATTGAAAGGGAAAAAGCAAAAGCAATGGCTGAAATCCGCGACCAGGTGGCAACCCTCTCCATCGAAATTGCCTCAAAACTTATCGCGGAAAAGCTGAAGCAAAGCGGCGAACAGGAAAAGCTTATAAATAATTACCTGAACGAGATTGATTTAAGTAAAAATTAAACGGCTTTTTTACTGATGAACCAAAGCAAGATTTCTGTAAGATACGCCAGGGCACTTTTTCAATCGGCTCTTGATAAGAACATTTTAGAAAAGGTAAATGAGGACATGAAGTTTATTTTGAGCATTTGCAGCCTTCCGGACGTGAAGGAATTGCTCAAAAGCCCGGTAATTGTTCCATCGAAAAAAACAAAGATACTTCACAAAATATTTGGGGACGACCTTCAGAAATTAACATTGTCACTGATCGACCTGACCGTCAGGCATGGGCGTGAAAGCTCAATCCCTGCAATTGCCAGGGTTTTTACACACGAAACGATGACATATAACGGTATCACAGAAACTGTCCTGACCACAGCCGTCAAGGTTGGCCCGCGGGTCAGAGACCAGATTTCCACACTTGTATCAGATTTATTTAAAACCAAAGTTGACCTGAAGGAAAATGTTGATAAAAGCATAATCGGTGGATTTATACTTAAAGTAGATGATAACTATTTCGACGCGAGCGTCAGGAACAAGCTCAGGAAAATCAGGAAAGAGCTGGGGACGGGTGGCAGCGTGACAGACTAATAATAAAAACAACAAGATTTTTTTAAGCATCAGGATATGGGAAACATAAAACCAGCAGAAGTTTCAAAAATACTCAGGCAGCAACTTGAAGACATTCAGACAGGGGTTGAACTGGATGAGGTCGGGACAGTCCTTGAGGTTGGCGACGGTATTGCACGAATTTACGGACTGTCAAATGTAGAATCAAATGAGCTGATTGAATTTGAGAATGGCATTGAAGCAATAGTCCTGAACCTTGAGGAAGATAACGTTGGTGCAGTATTGCTCGGGCCCACCGAAAAGATAAATGAAGGCGATATAGTAAAAAGGACCGGGCGGATAGCCTCCATTGCGGTTGGCGAAGGACTTCTGGGGCGTGTTGTCACTCCGACGGGCCTGCCGCTTGACGGGAAAGGACCGATCGAGGGAGAGCTTTTCGACCTGCCGTTTGAAAGAAAGGCTCCAGGGGTTATTTTCAGGCAGCCGGTTAAACAACCGCTGCAGACCGGAATAAAGGCAATCGATGCCATGATCCCGATTGGAAGAGGCCAGCGCGAACTGATAATCGGTGATCGCCAGACAGGAAAAACAGCCATTGCCATCGATACAATTATTAATCAGAGGAGTAATTTTGAAGAAGGCAAACCTGTTTATTGCATATATGTGGCTATAGGCCAGAAAGGTTCGACAGTTGCCAATATTGCCAAGATCCTTGAAGAGAACGGGGCGCTTGAATATACTGTCATCGTACTGGCAACTGCTTCCGACCCGGCTGCCTCACAGTTCTATGCTCCCTTTGCAGGCGCCGCGATAGGTGAGTTTTTCCGCGACAGCGGACGCGATGCCCTCATAATCTATGACGATCTTTCGAAACAGGCTGTTTCATACAGGGAAGTTTCGCTTCTCCTTCGACGTCCTCCGGGACGTGAAGCATACCCGGGAGATGTCTTCTACCTGCACTCAAGGCTTCTTGAACGTGCCGCAAAGATCATCGAATCGGATGAAGTGGCACAACACATGAACGATCTGCCTGAATCGATCCGGCATATGGTGAAGGGCGGCGGATCGCTGACAGCTTTGCCGATCATTGAAACCCAGGCAGGAGACGTTTCGGCATATATTCCCACAAACGTGATCTCGATCACCGACGGGCAGATCTTTCTCGAATCAAGCCTTTTCAATTCCGGTGTCAGGCCCGCTATCAACGTTGGTATCTCGGTTTCGAGGGTTGGAGGAAATGCCCAGATCAAGGCAATGAAAAAAATTGCAGGGACGCTAAAGGTTGACCAGGCACAGTACCGCGAACTTGAAGCTTTCTCCAAATTCGGCTCCGACCTCGATGCCTCCACCCTGGCAATCCTGAACAAGGGCGCGAAAAACGTTGAAATACTTAAACAGGGCCAGTATGCTCCGGTGCCGGTTGAAAAACAGGTTGCAATAATCTATTGCGGAACAATGGGCCTCCTTAAGGATGTCCCGGTAAATAAGGTAAAGGAATTCGAAGTTGAATTTATTGAATTCCTCGACCTGAAACACAGGGATATTCTTGACCTGCTAAAGGGGGGAACATTGAATAATACCATTACAGATACACTTGAGAAGGTTGCTGCAGACATTGCAGGCAAATATAAGCTTTAAGCAACCTGTAAGCGGAATAATTTAATCGGGATGGCGAATTTAAAAGCTATAAGAATAAGGATCGCCTCAGTGAAGTCGACAAGGCAGATCACTTCAGCAATGAAGATGGTGGCTGCTGCCAAGCTCAGAAAAGCACAGGATAAGATCGTCAGGCTGAGGCCTTATGCAAATAAGCTGCATGAAATACTTGTTAACCTTTCGCAAAGCCTTGCCGAATCGGAAGTGACAAATATCTTCGACCGGACCGGTATTCCCGGGAAGGTCCTGATTGTTGTGGTAACATCGAACAGGGGACTCTGCGGCGCTTTTAATTCCAATATAATCAGGGAGGCAAGAAGACTTGCATTCGAAAAGTATAATGATCAGTTCAGCAAAGGCAATGTTGAGTTCTTTGCAATCGGCAAAAAAGGGTTTGATTATCTGAGAAAACAAAAACAGAAACTGGCTGGCGAGAATAATGAGCTTCTGAATGACCTCACTTTCGAAAAAGCCTCGGCTATGGCTGAAAAGATAATGACAGGCTTCATAAATCATGAATTCGACAGCGTTGAAATAATTTACAACCACTTCAAAAACGCCGCGGTTCAGCATGTGACGACTGAAGTATTCCTTCCGGTTGAGGTGAATGCTCCGGGAAACGGAGGGAAGAATGGAGTTCCGGTCGACTATATCTATGAACCGGATAAGGAATCAATTGTGACGGAACTTATTCCAAAATCGCTTAAGATTCAGTTTTACAAATCGATTCTCGATTCATTCGTGGCTGAGAACGGAGCCAGGATGACCGCAATGCATATGGCAACGGATAATGCCACTAAAATGGTTCGCGAACTGACTTTGCAGTATAACAAAGCCCGTCAGGCAGCAATTACGAACCAGATACTCGAAGTTGTCAGCGGCGCTGAAGCCCTGAAAGGTTAAATAAATGAATTTGGATTGCCATTTTAATTATGTACAACCAGTCGGAGCTTAAGAAAATTGTTAACAGGTCATTGGTAAACCTGTCCTATAACACCGAATCGGAAAGACTCATTGATCCCGTTAAGTATATTCTCTCGATCGGCGGTAAGAGGATGCGCCCGGTCCTGGCCCTGATGGCATGCAACCTTTTCAGCGACCAGATCGATGATGCGATCATTCCGGTGACCGGGCTTGAGATCTTTCATAATTTTACCCTTGTTCACGATGATATAATGGACAAGGCCCAGGTAAGGAGGGGATTCACGACAGTGCATGCAAAATGGAACACCAACCAGGCTATCCTCTCAGGTGATGTAATGGCATTCATCACTAATGATTGCTTCCTCCAGACTCCACCCAACCTTCTTCAAAAGGTATTCAGGATCTTTAACAAAGCCGCGATCGAGGTGTGCGTGGGTCAGCAGCTCGATATGGATTACGAAAAAGCTGCCATAGTGTCACATGAGGAATACCTGAGAATGATAGAACTTAAAACAGCGGCACTGATTGCAGCCTCGCTTAAGATAGGTGCTGTTTTCGGCGGTGCCGACGAAAAAGATTCGGAACTTCTTTATGAATTCGGAAAGAACCTCGGACTTGCATTCCAGATCCAGGATGACCTTCTTGATACCTACGGAGACGTAAAGGTATTCGGAAAAATATCAGGAGGAGATATTGTAGCCAACAAGAAGACTTTCCTGTACGTTAAGGCCATGGAAGTAGCCAGTTCTGAACAGAGGAAAAAGCTCCAGGAAGAGTACCATGCTGACGGAGCTGACCCGCAGGCTAAGGTCAAATCCGTGACCGATATTTATAACCAGCTTAATATACGATCAAATGCGGTGACCCTGGTTAGCGATTACTTCAAAACCGCGCTCGGCCTGCTTGAGAAGACAAATGTTCCGCAGGAGAGAAAGGAAGAGCTCCACCAGATGACAGGATTACTGGTTGGCCGGGACCATTGAATACGACAGGCAGTGAAATAGCGGCCGGCAGTTGCAGGGCACGAATAATATTAAATTTGAATTTCTATAATAACAACTCGAATTTATGGCAAAATTAACAGGGAAGATCAGCCAGATTATAGGACCGGTGGTTGATGTATCGTTTGACAGACAGGGTTCCGAGATGCCTGATATTTATGATGCTCTTGAAATAAAAAGGAATGATGGATCGGTGCTTGTGGTTGAGTGTCAGCAGCATATTGGTGAAAACACTGTCAGGACCATAGCAATGGACTCGACCGACGGACTTCGCCGGGGAATGGAAGTCATTGCCACCGGATCGCCCATTACAATGCCGATCGGAGAACAGATCAAAGGCCGCCTGATGAATGTAACGGGTGAAGCAATCGACGGTATAGGCAAGCTCGACAAGAAGGGAGGCTATCCGATTCACCGCAACCCGCCGAAATATGACGATCTTTCAACAGAAAAAGAGGTGCTTTATACGGGTATCAAGGTAATTGACCTCATAGAGCCCTATTCGAAGGGAGGAAAGATCGGGCTCTTTGGAGGAGCAGGAGTAGGAAAAACCGTTGTTATCCTTGAGCTGATAAATAATATAGCAAAGGCTTATTCGGGACTTTCGGTTTTTGCAGGAGTGGGTGAAAGGACAAGGGAAGGGAACGACCTTCTTCGCGAAATGCTCGAAGCCGGTGTTATTAATTATGGTCATGATTTTCTTGAAAATATGAACGAAGGCGGCTGGGACCTGTCAAAGGTTGACATGGCTGCACTTAAAGAGTCAAAGCTGGCGCTTGTTTTTGGCCAGATGAACGAACCCCCCGGAGCAAGGGCAAGGGTAGCGCTCTCCGGACTGTCGGTCGCCGAACATTTCAGGGATGGCGATGGCAAGAGCGGCGGAAGGGATATCCTGTTCTTCATGGATAATGTGTTCCGTTTTACCCAGGCAGGTTCGGAAGTATCCGCCCTTCTGGGCAGGATGCCTTCGGCAGTGGGTTATCAGCCAACGCTTGCAACCGAAATGGGCATAATGCAGGAGAGGATCACTTCAACGCGTCACGGATCAATCACTTCGGTACAGGCAGTCTACGTGCCGGCTGACGACCTTACTGACCCGGCTCCCGCAACAACATTCGCTCATCTTGACGCAACCACCGTTCTGAGCCGGAAGATATCAGAGCTGGGTATCTACCCTGCTGTCGACCCGCTCGATTCAACCTCCAGGATACTAAGTGCCAATATTGTTGGTGAAGCCCACTATAACTGCGCGCAAAAGGTTAAAGAGCTGCTTCAGCGATATAATGAACTTCAGGATATTATCGCAATTCTCGGTATGGATGAACTTTCAGAAGAGGATAAGCTCGTGGTCCACCGTGCAAGAAGGGTACAGAGATTTCTTTCACAACCGTTCCATGTTGCCGAACAATTCACAGGCATAAAAGGAGCTCTGGTCTCGATAGACGATACGATCAAAGGCTTTAATATGATCCTTGACGGCAAGGTTGATCAGTATCCTGAATCGGCTTTCATGCTTGTCGGCACAATCGAGGATGCAATTGAAAAGGGCGAAAAAATACTTGCTTCTTCAAAATGATAAAAATGGTCTTTTGACACCGATTATACAATGAAGATAGAAATTATAACACCCGACAGGAAGGTATACGAAGGGGAGATAAAATCCGTAAGGGTCCCGGGCAAAAAGGGGTCATTCCAGGTTTTGAAAGATCACGCCCCTATCATTTCAACTCTCGACAACGGGCCTGTCATCATTGTTGATCAGACCAATAAAGAGCTGAAGTTTGAGATCAGCGGGGGAGTTATTGAAGTCAAAATGAACAAGATCATACTGCTTGCCGAATCGGCAGGCCAGAACAGCTGACATGTCACCCGAGGAATTCCGGAAATATGCACATGAGTTGGTCGACTGGATGGCCGGCTATATGGAAAATGTTGAAAAATATCCGGTTAAATCATCAGTCAGACCGGGTGAGATCTTTGACAGGCTTCCGGGGCATCCCCCTGAAAAACCTGAAAAGTTCGAAGCCCTTATGAAAGACTTTGAGGAGATCATCATGCCAGGCATCACACACTGGCAGAGTCCTAACTTCTATGCATACTTTCCGGCAAATACCAGCCCCCCCTCCATTCTGGCAGAAATGATCATTTCCACTCTAAGCGCCCAGTGCATGATGTGGGAAACTTCCCCGGCCGCCGCCGAGCTTGAGGAAAAAATGATGATCTGGCTGCGCGATCTGATAGGGCTTCCGCCATATTTTGAGGGTGTGATCCAGGATACGGCCTCAACATCCACTCTTGCCGCAATACTTACAGCAAGGGAAAAGAAAACGGGCTTCAGGATAAATGATGAGGGCGCCGGCAGGGCAGGCACGCTAAGGGTCTATTGTTCAGGGCAGACACATTCGTCAGTGGATAAAGCGGTAAAAATATCAGGCATTGGAAGAAATAACCTTGTCAAAGTACCTGTCAGGGACGACTTTTCGATGGATCCGGTGAAGCTCAGAGAGGCCGTGGAGAATGATATCAGCAGGGGATTTATTCCATGCTGCGTCATAGCAACCCTTTGTACGACAGGTACCACTGCTGTCGATCCTCTCAGGGCCATAGGAGAGATCTGCACTGAAAAGGATATATGGCTCCACGTTGATGCCGCAATGGGTGGAACAGCTCTAATTCTGCCCGAATTTCAATGGATGCTCGACGGCAGGGAATTTATCGACTCCTTTGTTTTCAACCCTCACAAGTGGATGTTCACAAATTTTGACTGTTCGGCTTTCTTTATTAAAGAGCCCGGTTATCTGATCAAGACATTCGAGATCCTCCCCGAATATCTCAAAACCAGATCAAGGGGGAAAGTAAACGATTACCGCGACTGGGGAGTACCGTTGGGCAGGCGGTTCAGAGCGCTGAAACTATGGAGTGTTATCAGGATGTATGGGGTTGATGGACTGCGTGAAAAAATAAGATATCATATAAAAATAGCCTCCCGCCTTGCTGAGCTTATATCCCGTGAACCTGACTTTGAGATCCTGGCACCGGTGATCATTAACGTCGTCTGTTTCAGATACAGACCTGAAGGCGGGAATGACGAATCTATAAACAGGTTGAACGAGACGCTCAATCACCTGCTGAATGATTCCGGTAAAATTTACCTGACACACACCGTGATAAACGGAAAATACACGCTTCGCATGGTCACGGGACAAACCAACGTAACCACTGAACATGTCGAAAAGGCGTGGGATCTGATTAAGTCAACTGCAAGAGCCTTGCAGACCTGATCTGTCAAAGCTGCCTTTTCCCGATACTCATCCCAAAAAGATCGATATTGAACATCAGTCTGAGATAAGGATAATCCCCGGGATTCCGCCATGCTGCCTGCACTCCTGCCGATACCATGAACGGTATGCGTAAAACATAAAAATCAGACATGAGCTCCACTCCGAACGACCTGAATGCTTCAGTGGAATCGTGGTACTCCATTATGCTTCCCTGCTCTGTTTC
>Ga0105095_10000712_pt1 | contig 16576 bp, 8 predicted proteins | sample PPLLak2March2015_2_FD_79180 | JGI IMG/M metagenome (GOLD analysis project Ga0105095, IMG submission 79180) | Freshwater sediment microbial communities from Prairie Pothole Lake near Jamestown, North Dakota, USA - PPLs Lake P8 Core (3) Depth... | ecosystem: Environmental > Aquatic > Freshwater >...
CTTAATTGATTTGAAAGGAGTTCGCTTGTAGTGACAACTGACGAACGCGTCCCCTGGGAAGTCACAGTTCCTGAACCGGCACCAAATTGGGATGATGAAAAATTATTTATCACAAGAAGAGAAATGAATTGTTTTGTTAATTCTTCCTGGGTTGTAATTGCATTTTTTACAAAGTTTCTTGTTTCCTCTTCAGCAGTTGGTAGAACTATCTCAAACTGCAGGCTTGGATTCATCATTTTATCTGTCATTATTAAATGACAATCCACAGGGTATCTTTTATCCTTAAGATATAACGGGGGATCCGGAACAAGTACAGATGGGGTTGCTTTTGTTGAATAAACAGCCCTCATGTCTATAATCGCATCGATTGGATCGCCATTCCAACTAATAGTCCCTCCTTCTTCAATTTTGAGTTTTTTATTGATAATATTCTGAAGAGTAAACAGGTAATCCCCCGATTCGATCTCAAATTCGCCAAACATTTTGAACTCCCCGTCATTGCTGATCTGGAGGTTTATATTTCCACTTCCGTTCCCTCTTATTATATCTCCTACTTTCGGATCAAATACTATCTGCACTTCGGCGTCAGGAGTCATCTCAAGGTCAAAATTCATATTAAGACCGGTAACTTCACGCCTTCCATTTTCAGCCATTTCATCATACGCGATTTTTTCTGTATTTTTAAAAGTAATGAAAGTGTTTTCTGAAATCTCACCGCCTTCATTTATATTAATATATAATTCTGTATTCTTTTCTGTACGGGCGGAGATATTCATATTAATCATATCGAGTTTTCCCCTGATATTGACTATACCGGTGGCAATAGCTTTGCCATAATACAACTCATTATCTGATTCCCGCGTATTCAGGAAATAGAAGTTGTCAGTATTAAAATTCAGATCGAAGTAAAAGTCTCTGAGCCAGTTATTGGTAATACTTCCGTTCAGAAGGGCTACACTACCCTGTTCATCAAAGATTTTAAAATCCCTGAAACGGATATTATTGTTTTTGATTTCCACATCATTGCTGAAACTATATCTGGTCTGAAGATATGAGATCATGAAAGTTGTTTTCTGAAGTTTAAGATTTCCATTCATCACAGGTCTCTCGAAATCCCCATTCAGGTTAAGAACTCCGCTTACAATACCTGAAATATCGTCAAGATTTTTATCCAGATACGGATAAATAATACTCAGCTTGAGTTTATCCAGGTCGAATCTGAAATCGAATCCCTTATTGAATGGAAAATAATCACCTGTTATCTGCAAAGTCTTAAGATCCCCCCTGGTTGAAGAGGCATTAACATGAATCTTCTCTTCACTATTGTTCCAGATTGATGTAATGATAGTATTGCCAAGGATTTCATTATTAATTGCCAGGTTATTTATTTGCAGATTAGACAGGAATACAGGCTTGTCATAAATGTTTGAAAGATTGGCGGTACCTTCGATGACTCCATCAAGATCCAGACCGATAGTATGTGTTATTTCATTAAGGTTATATAGATTAACATCGTTGAAAGCAAGTGTAAGAACATCTGAAGGATCCCTCGACAATTTACCGTTCAGATAAATGTATTGATTCTTATGTGTCAGGTAAAAATCATTGAATATTATTGTGCTGGTATCAATAATAACATTGCTCATGGGTATCAGCCATGTTGAATCGCTCATTATTATAGAACCGGGATCAAAAGCCAGTTCTATTTGAGGAAATTTGTTATCTTCCCTTGATCTGAGGAAAGAATGTCCGGATATGTTTCCCTTATATAACTGCGTTCCCCAGTTGTTCCAGATTATGGCATAATCTATCTCGTCTCCTTTCCCGGTTGCCCAGAGGCCAAAATTCTCCAGTTTCATTTTCTCACCCACTTCCATTAATGCAGTGTTCGATTCAATTTCTATGTCAGAATCATTTGAATTGATAAAGAAAAGGAGCTCATTCCACTGGCAATTCTTATATCTGAAAAATGGGAAATTCCCTGTAATATCTGTATAATTCTTCAGGGGACTGAATGTGCCAGAAAGTTTTGAATTACGCGCTATTTCAATGTCAGGAAAGAAAAAATCAGTAATCGGGAATGTATTTTTAAAATGAACGCTAAAGCGGAAATCATTCCGGTCTGTTTCAGGTACACCTGAAGTTATGTTTTGTTCATATGGCAACGTGGAGAAGTAATTATCAAGTAAAATCCCTGCATCTTCTTTAAAAGATTTGAAACTATACGACCCTGCAATTTCAGCATCAATCAGGTCAGATTCCAGGATCATGCTGTTGGAGTCCCGACGATGCTGGGCATGCAAGTTAAAATCATATATTTGAATCTGCTTGTCTTCTCTTTGAAACAATGAATTTATCAGATTTATTTCCCCGTTAAAATCATCCAGGTTTGATCCGACAAAATTTGCCTTGAGCATGCAGGAAAGTGTGTAGGAGGGATCGGTATGGAAAATGTTCAGAGGATACAGCATAGCCTTATCCACATTCGCCGAAAAATCGAAAACTGGTATTTCCCCGGCTGCATCAATCTTACCGAAAAAATCCATTTGCAGGTTAGGATCTTCAACCGAAAAGCTTCCGTCGAAGGTTTTATTGGTCATGTCCCCGGCAAGCGTAATATTCTGATAATTATATCCATTTATGTAAATCTGGGAGATCAGACCATCAAGATGTGCATTAATATTCCCATCAGCAGAGTTAACGCCATCAACCTGTCCGTTCATACTTATAAGGCCTAACATCTTTTCTGCACCGGCGAGCTGACCCAAATTAAATCCTGAGGTTTTGAGCCGTCCGCTGAAACTGACCATATTAGCAGAATCAGGCTTGATTGAAAGGTCAGAAGAAATTCTTCCCAGACCGGTATTGAACCTGCCGTAAGTGACAAAATCATTCGGGAATCCGGTAAACTTCCCGGCAAACTGAATTTGTTTTAATTTCAATAATGTTTCAGAGAATTCAAAAGGTTTTCCCTGTCGTCCTGGAATTACAATGGTTTTCATCCTGTTGATATCCGCGGAGAGATCCTGTATGTCAAAAAACATAAAAGTCTGTTTCCAGTCTGGTAATCCGCTCATGTCAAAATCTCCCCTGAAATGAAGGTGATCCATATATTCAAGGGTGACGTCCCGTGCTTTGAAATTATTAACCCTGCCATAAATCCTTCCGGAGAAACCCACATTCTGTTTCATCCCCCAGAAAAATGGTACAAAATACCCCAGATCATAAAGATTAACCTTCGAGGGATCGATCTGATAATCCATTTTGATCCTCGACATGATCCCATTATCCTTGAATTCCTGGTAATCCTTGAAAGAGAAATTTATTACAGGTGCAAAGATCCGTGAATTAGGACTTTCAATAAATAAATTCCTGAAATCCAGAAAGGTCTTATGGATTGCCATTTTCCCGTACACCTCTCTGGCTTCAAAACCGCTTTGATCGATGAAAGCAAGATGTATTATATCAAAACTGAGAGTATCTTCCCTGATTTTCATGTTGCTTATCTGGAGGTCAAGATTGCTGAGGTCCAGATCATTCAGGTTAACACCGGGACCAACAAATACTTCTTCATCATAAAGCTTAAGCATGAACCTTGAATTTGCCATCTCAACATTCTTAGCCAGCATCGTCCATTTGGTTCTCTGGGTATCAGGTACCTGTCGGAAACTTTCAATAATAAAATCAAGGTTTAGCACATTCATCGAATCAAGTGATATCAGAATCTGAGAACGTTCAAGTCTAATTTTATTCAGGTTTAATCTTTTTGAAGATGTGTTAAACGATTTGAGAGAAGCAATAATTCTGTCAGCTGAAAGAAGTGTATCCCCTCTCTGGTCCTTTAAAAGGGCATTTGTCAGAATAACTCTGTTAAAGAAGATTATATCCACTGCATCTATCTTAAATTCGGTGTTCAGATTCTCAGAAACCTTCAGGATTATCTCTTTAGTAAGATATGTCTGCATTTTCTTATTCTGAAGAATAATTAAAGCTATGGCCGGAATGCTTAAAAGCCCCAAAAAAATGATAATTAATATTTTGACTAATTTTTTGATAATTTCGTCCTTTGAGCAGTTATTTATTAACGCAAATAAACGAAATATAGTTCAAATAGTCTCATTTTCTTTATCTTAATGAACATCACTATTCTTGGAATAGAATCTTCATGTGATGATACCGCGGCCTCTGTTATCAGGGATGGATTCATTCTGTCAGATGTGACAGCTGACCAGGAAGTGCACCGTAAATATGGCGGTGTTGTTCCGGAACTTGCATCAAGGGCACATCAGCAGAATATCATACCAGTGGTCGACCAGGCTTTGCACCTGGCTGGAATAGGTCACAATGATATATCTGCCGTGGCATTTACAAGGAGTCCAGGTCTTATGGGATCCCTGCTGGTAGGTTCTTCTTTTGCAAAAGGATTTGCGCTTGCATTAAAAATCCCTGTGATAGCTGTCAATCATCTTCAGGCACACATACTTGTTCATTTTATTAAGGAGGCGGGGAAGGATATGAAATCCCCTGGCTTCCCCTTTCTGTGTCTGCTTGTTTCCGGCGGACATACTCAGCTGGTGATTGTTCGGGATTATCTTGATATAGAAATAATTGGCATGACTATAGATGATGCAGCAGGTGAAGCTTTTGACAAATGTGCCAAGGTAATGGGATTGCCTTACCCGGGAGGCCCTTCAGTAGATAAGCTTGCAATAACAGGTAATCCTACAGCATTCCGTTTTACTAAGCCAAAAACGGAAGGATTTGACTTCAGTTTCAGTGGCCTGAAGACCAACTTCCTTTATTTTATGAGGGATAATCTGATACGGGATAAAGAGTTCATTGAGAAAAATAAACCTGACCTTTGCGCTTCTCTGCAGAGAACTATAGTGGAAATTCTTCTTGATAAGTGCAAAAAGGCAGCCCAGGCAACAGGTATCAGTGAAATTGCCCTGGCCGGAGGTGTCTCTGCAAATTCTGAACTGAGACATGCTTTTACCCGGGAAGCAGACAGACGAAAATGGACATTATTTATTCCTGAAATAAGGTATACAACTGATAACGCGGCTATGATAGCTATCACCGGTTATTATAAATATCTTGCCGGGGAATTTGCAGGACAGGATGTTGTACCACTGGCAAAGGGCTAAGAGCTTATTAACAATTTACCCATTTAGAAATTGAATTATATCCCGAAATATTAATTAAGGTCTTTAGCGATAATAGTTTAATTTAGAATGAGTTCTTTTTAATATTCGAAAAAATATTAACTTTAAAGGTCGATCAGCAAAGATGGAACTAGTAAGATTAGAAGGTACAAAGAAAACTCCCGAAGTAACACTTGATCCATCTGGAAAGATAAAGATGGGCGGGAGATCCATTCCGGAAGATGCATCCAAATTCTATGAAGATATTCTGGCATGGGTGATGGAATATTGTTCTTCTCCAAAAGATACTACCAAGGTTGAAATTGAACTGGAATATTTCAACAGCGGGTCAGCGAAATATGTATTGCAGATACTACGTGAACTAAGTGAAATTAGACAAAACAAAAAGGAACTTATTGTCAACTGGTACTATGAGGAAGGCGATGATGATATTCTTGAAAGAGGAGAATATTATGCCAGTATTCTTGATATAGATATAAATTTTATTGAGATAGAATAGTTGTTCCTGATTATAAACTATCACTATATTTTATCACTTTTATAAGATCAGTGTCCTTTTTGGGCCTGATCTTTTCATTTCTTATGAAATCACTGATCATGTCAGCTTTTTCAGGGTATAAACTTAGAACGGCCTTCTTCGTTGGCTTAAAGCTGACAATCTCATTGCTGGTGAGTTTTATGCAGTATTCTTCTTTATCAACATATTCATTGTAATCCCTGTTTGCATGATATGGTGTTTTTACAGAAGCTTCCTTGTAGGTCTTTAAATGCCTTTTGAAAAGAACAGAGCGTTCGTTATATAAAATTTCAAGGTATTCCGGATGTCTTTCTTCTGGAAGCAGCTGCTTGTTAAACAGAAATATCGTGTCTCCCTTGGTGGGATAAATTACAAAATAATTAATGTCATCCCTTGCCGTTATGTATGTTTTATCGTCATATATAAACAATATATCTCCTGTTGTGCAATTATAGTTAAGTTTTAGTCCTGACATTTTTGTCATGTCTTTGAAATAAAGTTCTCCATTCTGGAATTCTTCATATAAATAGGGAGTTCCTTTTACTTCATATGTCGGAGCCATATTATACGTAACAAGTATGTTTCTCCCCAGCTCAAGCTTATCAATGAATTTTGGTTTATCTGTATAACCTTCGGGAAGTTGCTGACCATAACCCGATGTAAATGCTATCAGAGATGATAGAATAATTAATCCTTTTCTTTTCACGTTTTTAAATATTATCATAATGTTTAACTAATTCGACCAGATCTGTTTCATTTTTCAGATCGATTTTTTCCTTTTTAATAAAATCTTCCATAAGATCTGATTTATCGCTGAAGATTTCAATAAGGGAACTTTTTCTTGGCTTCAATAAAACGGGCTCCTGTTCACCAGTCATGACATAATATTCATGATAATCGTTATATTCATCAACCTGCCGGTTCTGTCCATATGGCTTATCAATGTCTGCTTTCAGAAACTCTTTCCTGTACCTTTTAAATAAGATTGATTCTCCCTGATAAAGAAGCTGCATAAATACCCTCTTCTTCTCAGACAAAAGAAATACCTGTTTGAATAAAAGAATTGCACGGTCTTCATTTCCGGTTAATGTGAAATAATCAATATTCTCGCTGTTGGCTGTGTAGGTATTGTTCTCTTCCGAAAACAGGACTTCATCAGTATAGCAGTTGTAATTTATCTGTTTCCCTGAAATACAGGTTTTATTGCTAAAATAGAAATTTCCGGTGTGAAACTCTTTAAAAACCAAAGGAGTACCTTGTACATTGGAATATCCTGAATTGGTTTGCGCTAATCTCTTATTCATCCACACCTGTTGCTGGAGATTTGATACACCATCATATCCATCAGGCAACTGCTGAGAAAATATAATTACCGGATGCAGTATTATAATAAATAGTAAACCTGACTTTAGTCTCATAACAACATTCAGATTTGAAACGGATCGCCGAAATTAAATAATTCATTAAATTGAAACAAATCTTTAACGATAAAACTTCTTTAATAGTGTTTCTTTATTAAATCACATCTAATATAATCGCTTATTTTTATCCGGCAGATAAAAAAAGGCTTAAAAGTGGGCTAAAATAATTTATAACTCCGAAAACGTTTGAAACAATAATTTATTCAGACAAACAATGCATTAATCATGTGATTATCGTCAGTTCAATGTCATCTGAGCTTTCACAACAGGTTATTTTATATATACATTTATAACAGGCTAAATTAAATTTTCATAATATTTTCAATCATGCCAGGGAAACCTTCACTTAGTTTTTGGCAAATCTGGAACATGAGTTTTGGATTTTTTGGTATCCAGTTCGGATGGGCTCTCCAGAATGCCAATGTCAGCAGGATCTTTGAAACTCTTGGCGCCTCAATTGAAAACATACCAATACTCTGGATCGCCGCACCGGTTACAGGCCTTATAATACAGCCTATTATCGGACATATGAGTGATAACACGTGGAACCGGCTCGGAAGGAGAAGACCCTATTTCCTGGTCGGAGCAATACTGGCTTCCATTGCACTGCTTATTATGCCAAATTCTTCTTATCTGTGGATAGCTGCAGGCATGCTATGGATTATGGATGCATCCATTAATATTTCCATGGAACCATTCCGTGCTTTTGTGGGAGATATGCTGCCACCTGAGCAAAGAACCAAAGGTTTTGCCATGCAGAGTTTTTTTATTGGTGCAGGATCGGTCATAGCATCCGGACTGCCTTATATACTTACCAGGTGGTTTGGAGTATCTAATGAACCAGGAGAATCTCTCATTCCAAATTCGGTTAAATGGTCCTTCTATGCAGGAGGTCTGGTTTTTATTCTTTCAGTCCTTTGGACGATCATTAAGACCAAAGAATATTCACCTGAAGAAATGAAGTCATTCAATGACAGGACAGACGGTCAAAATTCTGCAAGGGTGATTGATGAGGTCCCGGCTGACCGGAATCGGACTTTTATTAGGAATGGATTGATATGGCTGGTTGCCGGACTTGTTTTTAGCATTATCATATATTGGTTCTCACTGAAAGCAGAATTATATATTCTTACAGTTGGAGTGGCAGGCTTTGGGCTATTGCAGATCATTACTGGCTTGCTTGTGGGTTGGGGAAAAAGAAAAAATGGATTTGTGGTTGTCATAAATGACCTTTACAACATGCCGAAAACTATGGCACAGCTTGCTGTAGTACAGTTTTTTACATGGTTTGCGCTTTTTGCGATGTTTATTTATGCTACCTCAGCGGTGACAAGTCACATATTCGGGACCACTGACACCACTTCAGAACTGTATAATGAAGGTGCAAACTGGGTTGGTGTATTGTTCGCAGTATATAATGGTTTTGCTGCGTCAGTTGCTTTTTTATTGCCAGTAATAGCAAAAAAAACCAACCGAAGGATCACACATATGGTCTCTCTTATTGCTGGCGGTATAGGATTGATATCCATGTATTTTATCTCAAATCCAAACATGCTCATTTTATCAATGCTTGGAGTGGGACTGGCCTGGGCCAGTATATTGTCAATGCCTTATGCCATATTAACAGGTTCTTTACCGGCCGAGAAAATGGGAACTTACATGGGGATCTTTAACTTTTTCATAGTCATTCCGCAGATTATGGCGGCTAGTCTGCTTGGATTCTTTGCCCAACAGGTTTTTGGCGGGGAAGCTATTTATACGCTGATGCTTGGTGGCGGTTCAATGATACTTGCAGGGATCCTGGTGCTTTTTGTGTACGATCCTTTTGATAATTCAGGGAGGAAAAAAAGTAATTAATTATGAACAGATATCTAAAAATTGATCCATGGCGAATTATTGAAGAGTCTTTTAATCCTGATAATAACAGGGTGTCTGAAAGTTTATTCAGCCTTGGGAATGGAAGGATGGGGCAACGGGGAAATTTCGAGGAACACTACAGTGGAGATACTCTTCAGGGAACATATGTTGCGGGTGTTTACTATCCAGACAAGACGAAAGTTGGATGGTGGAAGGTAGGATATCCGGAGTATTTCGCTAAAGTCATTAATGCCCCGAACTGGATAGGACTGGATATTGAACTCAATGGCAAACCTCTTGATCTTGCTTCCTGTAAAATACTTGGATTCAACAGGATTCTGAATATGAAAGAGGGGTATCTTGAACGCAATTTCAGAGTGGAAATTTATGGTGCAGGGATTATAGAAGCAGAGGTCAGACGTTTTATCAGTATTGCAGACACAGAGGCAGGAGCTATCCGGTACAGCCTTATACCTGTCAATTTCAGCGGAACACTTGCAGTTACTGCTTACCTGGATGGAGATGTCAGGAATGAAGATGCAAACTATAATGAAAAATTCTGGGATGAAGCAGGCAGGCAAATTAAAGACTCAAGAGCCATACTGGTCTCAAAAACCAGGAAACTCGATTTTCAGGTTGCCACAGGAATGGAGCTGAAGATTTTCAGAAATGGGATAGAGACACAATTAAATCCAATACCGGAAAGCAGAAAAAAATATGTTGCCTGCAAAGCTGAAATTCAATTTAACCATGATGATCAGATAACTATATATAAATATGCAGCAGTACTGTCTTCACTGAACCATCCTTCTGACAGGCTGATGGATAATGCGCATCAGGTCCTTGACAGGATTGTTACCAGAAGTTTCGACCGGTTAATGGCAGATCAGACAGCAGCATGGTATGAAAAGTGGGAGAAGAGTGATATTGTTATCAGCGGAGACGATGCTGCCCAGCAAGGCATACGGTTTAACATATTCCAGCTTAATCAGACCTACTCAGGTGAGGATGAAAGACTGAATATAGGACCCAAAGGTTTTACAGGGGAAAAATATGGCGGCAGTACATACTGGGATACAGAGGCATTTTGTCTGCCTTTTTACCTTTGCTCGGCAGACCAGAAAGTAGCAAGATCACTTGTGGTGTACCGGTATAAGCATCTTCCAAAAGCAATTGAGAATGCAAAAAAACTGGGTTTCACAAATGGTGCAGCCTTATATCCCATGGTCACCATGAATGGCGAGGAATGTCATAATGAATGGGAAATTACTTTTGAAGAAATACACAGGAATGGTGCTATTGCATATGCTATTTATAATTACGTCAGGCATACAGACGACAAGAAATATCTTGCTGATTACGGACTTGAGGTTCTTATAGCCATATCAAGATTCTGGAGCCAGAGAACAACCTGGTCGGAACCTAAAAATCAGTTTGTTATCCTGGGTGTGACCGGTCCGAACGAATATGAAAATAATGTGAACAATAACTGGTATACAAACAGGTTTGCAATCTGGACACTCAGGTATACCATTGAATCAATGGATATTGTCAGAGATAACTGGCCCGAAAAGTACAACGTTTTACTTAAAAAGTTGAAATTCAGGGCTTCTGAAACTGAAAGATGGGAACGAATTATTCAGCAAATGTATTTACCTTATGATGAAAAGTCCGGCCTTTTCATGCAGCAGGAAGGTTATATGGATAAAGAACAGAAATTAGTTTCCGAATTGGATCCGAATGAAAGGCCATTAAATCAGAAATGGTCATGGGACCGTATTTTAAGATCATGCTTTATTAAACAGGCAGATGTAATTCAGGGAATGTATTTTTTTGAAGATGAATTTGATGATGAAATATTAGCAAAACACTTTAACTTTTATGAGTCCCGGACTGTTCATGAATCTTCATTATCTGCATGCATTCATTCGGTGATGGCTTCAAGGATCGGTGAACAACAAAAAGCATATGAATTGTACCTCAGAACAGCCCGGCTCGACCTTGATGATTACAATGATGAAGCTGACCAGGGGTGTCACATCACAAGTATGGCCGGGACCTGGCTGTCTATAGTGGAGGGGTTTGGAGGGAAAAGAATAAAAAACGGCAAGCTTTGTTTAAATCCTGCTATTCCGGACAAATGGAGGTCCTATTCATTTAAGATACGCTTCCGCGGTTCATCGCTTGAGATAAATGTAACCAGGGATGAGGTCAGGATAATTAATCGCTCTGAAAAGACCGCCGAGATTGTTTTATACGGCAAAGAATATTCAATCAAGGGAAACCAGGAAATGATCAGGGATACAGTTTCCGAACCCAGTTCTCTTTTTAAAGGATAAGAAAATCATAATCAGCAGGAATCCCGACAGCGAATCTGGTCAGGATCTGTAAAATGATAATTCATAACTAACAATACATTAATTATGAGAACAAAAAGAATACTTTTAACACCTGTTCTGGTTCTGATTCCTGCAATGGCTTTACTTAATGTCTGCCTGAATTCATGTAAGAATGGAAAACAAGATGAAATGAAAATCCAATCAGACAAACCGCTTGCAGGTACCAGTGAGGTTATAAACCAGGATTGGGTCAAAAATGCAGTTATATATGAAGTCAACATCAGGCAATATACTCCTGAAGGTACTTTTAACGCCTTCGCTGAACATCTGCCAAGGTTAAAAGCACTGGGAGTGGATATTCTCTGGTTAATGCCTGTGAATCCGATAGGACAGATGAACAGAAAAGGAGAGCTCGGAAGTTATTATTCGGTTAAAGATTATTACAGGACCAATCCTGAATTTGGGAATATGGACGATTTCAAGGCTCTTGTCAGGAAAGTTCATGAGATAGGATTGCACATCATTATTGACTGGGTCCCAAACCATTCGTCATGGGATAATGTCCTGACGCTTGAACATCCGGATTATTATAAAACCACTGAAGAAGGGAATTTCGTTTCACCTTTTGACTGGACGGATGTTATCAAGCTGGATTATAGCAATAAGGAGTTGAGAAAATATATGATTGATGCCATGAAGTTCTGGCTGACAGAGACAGATATTGATGGTTTCAGATGTGATGTTGCCCATATGGTCCCGCTTGATTTTTGGGAAGAAGCAAGGTCTGAACTTGAAAAAGTAAAACCAATATTCATGCTGGCTGAATCGGACCAGCCGGAGCTAAACCGGAAGGCATTTGATGTGACATATGGCTGGCCTTTTCATCATCTGATGAATCAAATTGCCGCAGGGAAGAAAACAGCAAATGCCATTTCAAGTCATTTTTCTAAAGTCGACTCAGTATATCCCGCAGGTGCAATAATTATGCAGTTTACTTCAAATCATGATGAGAATTCATGGAACGGTACGGAATATGAAAGACTTGATGGCGGAGTAAAGACATTTGCAGTCCTCGCTGCGACAGTCCCCGGGATGCTGCTGGTCTACAGCGGCCAGGAGGTAGGATTAAATAAGCGTTTAAGATTCTTTGAAAAAGATACGATCGATTGGAAAGATCATGAAATGACAAATTTTTACAAAGAATTAATTGATCTGAAAGGAAGGAATGAAGCTTTATGGAATGGCAGATATGGCGGTACATTAACACGTATTACCAGTTCAGATAATAAATCAGTCTATGCATTCATAAGGGAGAAAGGGGAGGATAGAGTGTTTGTGGTAGTGAATCTGACAGGTAATCCTGTGAATATCACGCTAAATGGCAAAATCTACAAAGGTCATTATACAAATCTTTTCACTGGAGACAGGGTCAAATTTGGTAAAGGAGAGAACATGATGCTCACTCCCTGGGCGTACCATGTCTATGAGTTGGTTAAATGATTCACGGAATCTGTTATTTCGCGAATTATTCTCTTATTAAAATCAGTTTACTTGTGTATTGAGCATTGCCGGAATGAATTTTTAATAAGTACATTCCCTGTGGCAACAGTTTGCCTCTTTGGTCGGTACCTTGCCAGATGAATTCAAATTCAGGATCGGACAGATTCAGAAATGTTTTTTGAACAACCTGCTTTCCGTAAAGATCAAAAATTTTCAGTGAAATCGACCTGTTTCCATTAGGATTCAATTTAATGTTGAAAGTACCGGTTGATGGATTAGGTGAAATACTTAATGCTTCCGGATAGATATTTTCACTGATGCCTGTTGCAACATCAATAACACTGTAATCAGGTATTCCCTCCAGTAATAATCCGGATTCAGCAACGGGAGTGACTTCAAAAAAGAGATAATATCCCCAGTCTCCGGCGGTTATCTGATAATTTTTTTCATTTGCCCCATCAATGACTATCCTGCCGGATCCGTTTTTATATGTACCTTTATACCACTGATATAATGAACTCCCTTCAGGATCACCATTTAGATCAAAGAAAGTATAATCCCCATACAGGATTTCTCCGATACCAGGAGTTCCTGTGACTGTAACTTCGAGGGCCTGCGGTGCGGCTATTAATTCAGGTCCGGGAAGCTTAACTGAAGTATATATTCTGTATTCACTCTTGTCAAAATACATAGGTATTTGTGTGCTTGTCACATTCAATGAATCTCCAGTAATATAATTGTACCATGTACCTGTTTTTGGGAATTGCAGATTAACATTATACGGCAATGCATCAAAGTTGCCTGCAATAACGATATCCATTGAGGGATGTTCAATATGTATAGTTTTAAAAGTATCGGCTACATCAATAGTGAAATCAGAACTGCTAAAAGCCTCATTTTCCCTTTTTAATTTAATTAATTCCGAAAATACCTGGTAAAGCCTTTGCCGGTTCGGCTGGTCAAAATAATCCCATCGTATGGGCTTTTCACAAGTTCTGCATCCATAATTAATACTGAAGTCATAACCCAGCTCTTCAAATTGCCATATCATTTTTGGACCTGGAATTGTGAAGAAAAAAGCAGCTGATAATTCAGCTCTTATCAGGGATAAGGGCAAATTATCCCTGACAATATAAAGCGGATTCTTATTATTGCCCCAATCGAGAATTTCTCTCATTTGCCTTTCTTCGTCATGACTTTCCATATAGGTTACCAGGTGGGGAGCGGTAAATCCCCTGGTCTTATATGATCCCCAGGAAAAATCTGATTTTCCGTCATAATTCCAACCCATACCTGCACGGGAATAGTTATAATTAGAATTACCCCACACCAGCATACCATAAGATGTCAATACAATTTCTTCTGAATTTTCAGCAAAATGTTCCAGAATAACCCGGGCTTCAGGATTTATTTTCCAAATAGAATCCGCATATGATTTCCAGATATTTATCCTGCTTGCATCATATTTGCCCCATGCATCTGTGTTACCCAGAGTGTTTTTTTGAGTGAATCCCTTGGAAAGATCGAACCTGAATCCATCCACATTATATTTATCAAGCCAGAATCTCACAACATTCACAAAAAACTTTTTCGTATAAGTACTTTCATGGTTCATATCGTACCCTACATTAAAATCATGCTTTGCAACCTGGTTGAACCATGGATTGTTAACCGCAGGTTGTTGGTTTTCAGAATCCCAGTACATTTTTACCATTGGGGACTGGCCGAAAGAATGGTTCAAGACCATATCAAGTATAACCGCAATGCCCTGCTGATGACATGTGTCGATGAATCTCATGAGGTCAGACGCAGGACCATAGTATTTGTCTGGTGCAAAATAATATGAGGGATTGTAGCCCCAGCTAAGGTTACCTTCAAACTCATTTACCGGCATCAGTTCAATCACGTTGATCCCTAAATCAATCAGGTAAGATAATGTGTCTATCAGGGACTTATAGGTGTGAAGGGCCGTAAAATCTCTTATCAGTAGTTCATAAATTACCATATCTTCGACAGCAGGAGGGATAAAGTCTGTCACTGACCATTGAAAGGTATCCTGGTTTGTCTGAAACACAGTAGTAATGTCTGATGTTTTACCTGATGGATACTGGATTAGTCCGGGATAAGTCTCTTCAGAGATATATGGATCATTTGAGGGATCAAGCACTTTCTCTGCATAGGGATCGCCGATGTGTAAATCTCCTTCTACAAGATACTGATAAGCATATTCTTTGCCTTTAATAAGACTATCGATTTCAATCCAGAAAAATTCACCATCCGGAGTCTGATTCATCAGGTATTTATTCTCAATGATCCAATCATTAAAATCTCCGGTAACATATACAAACTCTTTACCTGGTGCTAACAATACCAGTGTTATCGTGGAAGTATCGCTGTAATTAATGCCTTCTTTCAATCCTGCAGGAATTGCCACGATTTGATTGGATTCCCTCACATAATAGGATACAGAGTCAGCGACAGAGTTTGCATCATCCCGCGCAATAACCTTAATCCAATGTTCACCTGGTTCTGTAGCAATAATTGAATCATTAAGTATCGAATCCGGTGTAGAGCTTATAAAAACATCGTCAAGATATAATTCAATAGTATTGGAATTGTATGCTTCGGCTATTATGGGAATGGTATCATTAATAATAGCAAAAGATGAACTGGATGGAGGCTCAGTAATCTGAACAAATAATCCGACTACATAATTCAGGGGTACAAAAAAATCTTTGCAACCTGAATTTGCGAAATCTTTTCCTTCACTATTCCAGCTCCCATTATTAAAAACCATCGTTAGTCCCATAACAGGCTTTCCTCCAGGAGCGCCGTAAAATGCACCGGGAATAAATGTGATGGAATAAGTACCATCACCATTTGGAGTAAGATTTGTTGTATTATGGATCCCATCTTTAGGTACAGCATTGTAGTCAATTGTGGTCTGTCCCCAGGAGGGCCAGTTATCAATATTTTCAAGATAAAAACACGCGGAATGCATCATAATTATACTTGATCCGACAAGACTGCCCTTTCCCGAAGGGGTACAACCTTTTGAAGGATCATATGTAAGTGTAAGTTGCTCCCATGCAGTTGCGTCAGGAGGATCAATGGATATGGCTTCCGGAAGCTGGCTGAATACAGGTGCCTGTAAACTTAATATAATCAGCAAATTAATTATTCTCCCAACGGTATATTTCATGTTCTTAACTGTTGTGCCTGGAAATTAACGATATTAATTAAAAAAACAAACCCGACCTGGGGCCGGGTTTGTCTTATAAATGACAGCCAGATTATCTGATAACGAATTTCGCGGTTCCTTTATTTCCGTTTTCACCAAATATACTGAGGATATACATTCCTTTTTCAAGGTTCGATGTATTTAGCTCCACATAATATTTGTTTTCGACGGGGAAATTCATTACAGTCTGCCCAATAATATTGGTCACCCTGATTTCACGAATCTCAAATGCGTTTTCAATGTGCAGTACATCTCTGGCAGGATTCGGATAAATCATAATGTCATTCAGTCGGGTAACTGATTCAACAAATAGAGCTATATTATCATACCAAACAGTATCCAGGTCATTAACAACTCCACCAGTTGTATCAGCTATTGAAGATTCCCTGTTAGGTCCACCACCAGGAAACTCTGAGGTATCCCAGCTGCCATTAATACGGAATTTATACTGGATTGTAGCGTCTGCAGGTGCCAAGACCTGAGGAGTTGAAACATATATAAGGTCTGCATCATCATCAAAGAGTTGATTGCTTCCA
>Ga0105095_10000715_pt1 | contig 16570 bp, 6 predicted proteins | sample PPLLak2March2015_2_FD_79180 | JGI IMG/M metagenome (GOLD analysis project Ga0105095, IMG submission 79180) | Freshwater sediment microbial communities from Prairie Pothole Lake near Jamestown, North Dakota, USA - PPLs Lake P8 Core (3) Depth... | ecosystem: Environmental > Aquatic > Freshwater >...
CAACGCCTCAGGCTTGTTGAATGCGTTGAACGAGATGGTGCGCACAACGACAGGCGTAGGAGTGTTCATCACCATAATTGGTTTGATCCTAATGGTCAGCGCCAGTTTACTGGCCCTGAAGATCTATTAAGGGGTAGACATCGAATGACAGCCTTTTCCTTCATCATCGAGCTAAAACGAACCCTTCCAGAGACGGCTTGGCCCTGGCTCATCGCGGCCCTGCGCCAGGACCGGACCGTCTGGGACAGCCTGCAGGGTGAATTTGGACAGCGCGTCCTGGCTGAACTGGGAGAGCAGGCGGAAGCCTTCTCGCCTGCAGTCCTGTGCCTGCTTGCCATAGGATTCCCCGATCCTGTAGAGGCAGTGCGGAATGCCGACTACCACCAGGTACCTGAGCCTGTTTTCCACCCCACCGGGGAAGCAGATCTTTGGGATTGCGCACCGGATCTGAGGAAGGCTGGCATGCAGGCGCTGAACCTGATCGACCAGTTGAATGATGTGGAGACATGGCAGGAGATTTCATTCGACCGCGAAGATGTATCGCCAACCACTTTCGCCTGCCTGTACACCTTGCTGCCGGATCCCCTGGGATTGTTAACCAGCCTGATCAATGGCGGAAATGCAAACCTGGCAATTCACGCATTTTTGAGCGCGCCAATCCCGCTCGCAGGGCAGGTGGATCGATTGACCCAATTGGTCGACTGCCTGCCTATCAAACAATGCTTTCCCTTTATTAAAATGCTGTATGCCCACCGCCCCAGTCTGGCAGTCAGCATGGCGCAAACTTTGCTGCAATCCTCGAAAATGGATCCAGGCGCAGCCATCGCTGACATCCCCCTGAACGGCTTGGGATTACACGCATACTACGACCAGATCAACAGCCTGCTCGTCCGCTCGGAGGTATTAAGGTTGGCAGCCCAACCCAAGCTCGCCATACCCATCCTGAATGAGACGATCCAGATCGCCCGCTGTATGCAGGCGCAGCTCTCCGCCAGGCTGGCACAGGCAGCAGCTGAAGATGAAGACCGGCAAAGCTGCCTTAGTGCCTGGGAGCAAGCCAGCCGCCTGGATCCGGAGTCGCTCAATCATCTGGGCGGATTGCTGGTCTCTTTGATCGATGACAACCGGCACACCGATGCCCTGATCCATCTCAATGAGCATCCGCACCAGACCGGCACCCTGCTGCACCAGCCATCTGCACTTCGCTTCGCACGCGCCAGGCTGGCTCTCTCCGCCGGAGAACCCGAGGTTGCCCGCCGGCACGCCGAACATGCACTCAACATGCAGATCCAATCCCATGTTGCGAGTGGGACACCCCTCCCGTACGGTAAACAGCCACTGCTTGACCTGGCCCGGCTGTTCCTGGACTTATCTACGCCACGCCAGGCTATCCGGGCAATACAGATGGCTTTGGATATCAACCCTGCGGACGTGGAGGCAGTCTCACTGCTGGCAAGGTCTCAGTCGGCGGCTGGACAATTTCAACCCGCAATCGGGTCTGCTCACCTGGCCGTCGGCCTGGCTCCCGAGCGGATCGACCTGTGCCGCCAGCTGGCTTTGATCCTGGAGGCTGGAAACGAGTGGCTGGCTGCGTTTACAGAGCGCAGCAGCCTGATTGAACGCCTCGCTCACCCGGCGCCGCAGGACTGGTACGAACTGGCTGCCAGTGCCCTGCCATCCGGACAGGCAGAGCGTGCCATCCAGATCTGTGATCAGCTCTTGACCGCCGACCAAACCGATGGCATAGCCTGCGCCCTGCGTGGCGAGGCATTGGCTGCCCTGGATAAATTCGATGAAGCCATCGAACAGCTAGATCAGGCGACACAGCTGATACCCGACCACCCTGCTCCCTGGCTGGCGCTGGCACGTGTCTACCAATCGCATGGTGAGGCTCCCCGGGCATTAGAGACTCTACGCGCCGCATCCCAGGCTGCTCCAGACCAAGCGGAGATTTTACTGGCGCTCGGTGAAGCTTGCCTGGAAGATAACGCTCCCAGCCAGGCGCTCAGCTACCTGCGTAAGGCTCACAGTCTGGTGAACGAGAACAGGAATGGTGGAAAAGACACTGCACTTGGCAATCGGATTGCCTTGCGGCTGGGACAGACTTTGTTCCACCTGGGTCACCTGGAAGAGGCCTGCCAGCACCTGGAACAGGCCTACCAGGTCTCGCCCTACCATCCGGAGATCGCATACAGCTACGCTCGGGCGCTCCTGGCAATGGATAATCCAAGGCCGGCACTGGCCCCACTCCAGGCAGTTCTCAGCACCGAACCCGGTGATCCGGGTGCCTACCTGGATTTCGCTCATTGTGTGCTCAACCTGGATGGTCGTGTAGAGCCCGAATACTACCAGATGGCGCTCCATTACCTGGGCAGAGCGATGGAGTTATCTCCAGAGCTGCCGGAGGCCAGGGCCCTCTCAGCAGAGATTTTGGCTGCCTCCGGTGATCTCCTGCCGGCAGTCAGCGCTTACCGTAAGGCACTGGAAACACGGCTCTCCGAAGATGCCGCCTGGAGGATGCGCCTTTGGCTTGGCCTCGGCAAAGTAGCCCTGGACCTGGGGCAGACTGAAACCGCAGTAGCTGCCCTCCAGGAGGCCAGCCAGGCCGGACCGCAAAGCCCAGATGTACACCGCTTCTTGTGTGAAGCCTATCAATCAGCTGGCCTGGCAGATAATGCTTATGAATCCGCTCAAACTGCCCTGGACCTGGCACCGGAGGACATCGACATGCTCATCTGGTTTGCCCAAAAGGTCTATGATCTACAATGCCAGCCTGGCGTGCACCTGGCTGAAACACTCTCCGAAGCTGTCAAGGCTCTGGAAAAGGCCAGCCAGCTTGTGCCAGACCAGGGCAGCCTGCTGATACGGCTGGGTCAGGCGCAGATGCAGATCGGAGAATGCCATGCTGCCCAGATCTCATTTCACCGCCTTACCGACCAGCTGGAAGGGGATGTCCCGGGATTTGCTGTGGACGCAACGGCAGCCGACTTACACAACGCAGCTCAGGGGTTGCTGAACTTAGGCGATCCCAGCGGAGCGGTCGTGTGCCTGGAGCGCGCCCTGCAGATCCATCAAAATGACTCCAGGCTGCACAGCTTCATAGATGACGACGGCCTTCCGGATCAGATCTCTCTGTTAACCAGCCTGGTAGGCGCTTATCAGAAGGCCGGTCAGCGGCTGGCAGCCCTGCAAGCGTTGGAACAAGCCATCCAGCTCGATAAGGGCAGGAAAGAGTTCTATATCAAGAAGGCCGAGCTGCTCCTGCAGACTGAAGATGGGCAAAGCCTGGAAGAGGTCACCGCGTCCGGACGGACGGACCTGGCTCTGTTGGCATTAGAAACAGCTGCAGATATCGTCCCAGATGACCCAGAGATCCACATCCAGATGGCGTTGGTGCAGCGCATCCTGGGAAACCTCCCTGCAGCACTGGAGCGGGCGCTTAACGCCATCCACATCTACGCCAGGCAGGAGCAGCCCGATAGCCAGGCGATATTCTCCCCTCTTTCCGGATCACTGCTGCCTGCTGACCTGGCGCGCTCGCTGCTTCAGTTCGACAACGCGGCAGCTTTACTGGATGCCTGCCCAGACTGCGATGCCACCGCCAGCCTGTCAGACCGGCTGGAATACCACTGCCTGCGCGCCGAATTAGCCCTTGAAATGAACGATACCGGTCTGGCAACTCACCAGATCGCCCGGGCAGTCGAACTCTCCCCGGATCATCCGGGGCTGCTGGCATTACAAGCGCGCTTGAGCCTGCGCAAAGGCGAACTGCCAATCGCAGGATTTGCCAACCAGCCTTCTTCCCCCGCCGTCGATATTTATCAGCTGGCGCTCGAAGGTTACAGCAAATCCACCAGCAGAGCAGACGATGACGCTCCTCCAGTATGGGAGCTGATAGATCGTCGTGCCAGCACCCGGCGCCGCCTGGCTGAAGCGGCTCTCGACCTGCGCCTGTGGGCTGCCGCCTTCCGCCTGGCTGAAGAGACTGCCAAAAGCTGCCATGTGGAACCACACGCCCATCTCAACCTGGCGCGAGCTTTAGTGCTGAGGGCAGAGCAGCAGCGTCTTTGCCGGTCACTGGATGTCGTATCCCACGCACCGGGCGAAGAGGCACTCTCCGAGGAAGCCTTCCGGTCGTTCATCTTCTCTATGCAAAATGCCGAGGCCGCTATCCTGGATCAGGCCGGAGAAATCCCCGAAGCCTGTGCCGATACGCTCGGGCAGCTGAGCGTCGATCCCTACTGCCTGCTCAAACGCTGGCAGGCGCGTGGCATGGCAGTATTTGCCCCCAACACCCAGAGCGCTGAAGCCCTGGCTGCTCTCCCGCGCCACCCCGAAGACGTGATGGCAGAAATTGCCTGCCTAAGCGAGACTGGAGACCTGCTCGCGGCGGGTAAGTCCGCCAGCACGTATTCACACAACCCATTCGTCCTGGCCCAGCTTGCCCTGGCTCTCTCTGAAAGCAAACCGCGCCAGGCATTGGCAGCTGCTCACGCCGCCATCGATGGGCTGGTGCATCCTGAGGAAGACTCGCAAACTCACCCGTTGCCAGGCGAGATCTTGCTGCGCAGGAATGATACCCCCATGCTGTACGCTCTGCTTGCCAGGCTGACCCACAAGCACGGGAATCCCCTCGAGGACAGCACCATTGCACTGCAGGCTATCCAAAAAGCATTGAAGTATTGGCCCGACGAATCGCACTGGCACACCCTGGCAGCCAAAATCTATCTGAGCCATTTACCAAAGGATGGGCAGGCAGCTTCCGACAGCGCCATCTCGCACCTGGAACAGGCCATCCGTTTTGCCCCGGATTTCGCCGAGCCTTATATTCTCTTAGGACAGATTTATGCTCAGCGCAGCGTGACGCAGAAATCGATCGAATTGCTAGAAATTGCCTCCGAGATGACCCCCGATGACGTTCAAGTATGGCTGCTCCTGGCTCAGGCCCACCAGTCGGCCGGGAATGTAAGTGAAGCAGCCGAATGTGCAGAAAAAACGATCCATCTGGCTCCGAGCCAGGTGGCACCCTTGCTGCTGCGAGGAGAGATTGCCCTGGATGAAGGTCAACCGAAAAGCGCTCGAAGCCACGCTCAGGCTGCCCTGGACCTGGAACCCGAGAATGCCAGCGCCCTGCTGCTGATGTCGCGCGCCCTGCAGGCACTAAACCAGCCGGGGGATGCCATCGAGCTGCTTGAGAAAGCCTTACCGAACATCCAGGCGCCCCTGCCGCTGCACCTGGAACACATCCAGCTTATCCGGGAGGCACGCGGCGCAAAAGCAGCTCTCCAAACCGCACACGAGCTATCCGAGCGTTTTCCGGAAGAGCCGCGTGTGTTGAGCGAGCTCGCAAAGACCCTGGCAGAAGACGGTCAGCTCGAAGCCGCCATCCATACTGCCCAGCGCGCCTTGCGCAGCAATACCAGCCTCGATTCACAAGATGCAAACCTACAGGCATCTCTGCATTACCAGTTAGGCAGCTTGCTCAGCCAGGCCGGTCACCTGGATCAAGCCATCCACAATCTGGTGGAGGCCATCCATTCCAACCCCGATTTTATCGATCCATATCTGGAGCTTGGCCGCGTCCACCAACAGCGACGGCAGCACTCGCTGGCATTGAATACATTCAACCAGGCAATTGCTGCGGCCCCTAATGATGCTCGCCCATATTACCACGCCGGTGTGGCGCTCAAGGAGAACAAGGATTATCTTGAAGCGGAGAAGATGCTGCGCCGTGCTTGCGAGCTTGCGCCGGATGACGTCAGCATCCACCGTCTGTTGGGAGCTGTGGTCACCTTGAACATGGTACACAACCACCGGGAAGCAGCTGTCGTCAACTGAAGCAGGCATGGCAGGCTGCCGACCAGTTGATCATCTAAGGTGTCAAACGCTGTTTGTTCAAGGACTGGCAAGCCTGCCAGGTACGCCAGTCCTTGAGGACCACAAAATGATTATCGATCATAAAAGGAAAAAACAGGTATAGGGATTTGGCCTCAATGAATTCACAGCACAGCGCATATCTCTCCGGAAACTCTATCAGTCGCGAGCAGCTAATCAGTTTGCTGCGTGCGGCACAGTCCATCGACGAACATCGCTTTGCTCGCCAGGCTGCGCTGGCATGGCTTGGATTGTATCCAGGCGATCTGCAGGTCAACCTGCTCTACGCACAGGCGCTTCTGAAAGCCGGCCAGCCGGAACAGGCTCAGCCGGTGCTGGAACGCATCAGCCAGACCGATCCGGAATATTTAGAGGCTGTGGAAGCCCTCGTACAGGCTCAGGCGCTGAATCAGTTCCAGGGAAAAGCTGGGGTGCGGGCAAAGCTGGCAAATGGAGAATACGCCAACCAGATTGGATGGTTGATGGCCCTGGGCGGCAGCCCCGATGTTGTGCGGGCTGTTGGCATCGGACCTTCAGTACTGCGTGAAAAATCCCTGGTCGCCTGGAGCCGGGCGCTCTCGAAAGCTCGCCGCGCCCTGGACGACAGGGATCTGGATTCGGCGGAGCGCGAAATTCAGGAAGCCCTGGCATCTGAAATCGCCACTCCCCTGATCGATGCCACCCACTTACAAATCCTGCACTCCCGCGTGACCGGGCAGGGAGCCAGCGCTCAGATGCTGCGCAGCCTGGCAGCCTACTACCGCCAGCGTTGGCCAAACTGCCTGCATTTCTCGCTGCTCCTGGCAGACGCCTTGATGGACGGCGGCGAACAGGACCAGGCAGTTGCACTGCTGCACGAGGCAGCCGCGGGTGACGTGGGCGGGCAGGTGCCGCAGCGCCTATGGGGACACGACCATCCTTACCGCAACCTGTGGCCCGAACAGCTTCAAATCAATCTGGATATACCCATCCCAGCTTCTATCCTGGCAATTCTGGGTTGGAACCGGCTGCCGGAACATATTGAGATCACAGAGCCGGAGGTACAACCAATCGAAGAAGCCGAGGATCAACCTCCAGCGGAAGGCAAAGCACTGCAGGAGGAACCCGAGGCTCAACCACCGGGGATAAACGAAGCAGACAACACTGTCACCGAGACGCTGAGATCCGTCCAATCTGAGTTGGAGCGGTTGGGAGCGCGCCTGAACCGGCCCGGATTAGCCAATGCCGATGGGCGCTTCCCAGTTTATGTGATCATGACCACCCGGCAAGGACTGCAGCAGCGTTATGGGGCCCAAACCGCCTCGATCCTGGAAGAGGAGATGCTGCGCCTGGTTTCAGCTATCCAGGGACGAAAAGACTGGGGAGCCCTGTTATTTTACGCAGACGAGGGAAGGACCCTGCACGTAAGCAGTCAAAGCCAGCTCGAACGTCCCGCTGCCCGCCCTAATGATCCCTGGGCTCTGAAGCTGGCATTAATCGACCTTGACAGCAGCCTGCGCAAGCACGGCGAGCGGATTGGGGCTTTATTGATCGTTGGCGGTCCGCAAGTGGTGCCTTTCCATCACCTGCCCAATCCTGTTGACGATGCTGACATCGACGTCCCATCCGACAACCCGTACGGGACGAGCGATGATAATTACTTCATTCCCGAATGGCCGGTTGGGCGGCTGCCAGACGGAGCCCCGCATCAGGACGCCAATGCTCAACCGCTTCTCTATGCGCTGAGCGGATTGACCATCCGGCACAGGTCGATTGCCAACCGCAAGACGAATTCACTGTGGTACCTCCGCTGGGTGGAACGCTTGCTGGGCTGGATAAACCGCCGCAATCGCACCGGCAGTAATGGCAAGCCCAGCTTTGGCATTACCGCAGCGGTGTGGAGGCAGGCGTCGCTCACGGTTTTCCGCCCGATCGGCGATCCACGCGCCATGCGCATTTCCCCCCCATCCAACTCGAACGGTTCGTCAGGGCGGCATACCTCACCGCTCCCGACCGGACGGCTGGCATATTTCAATCTCCACGGGCTGGTGGATGCTCCAGAATGGTATGGACAGCGCGAATCGTCCGGAGAAAGCATCCCAGCTGCTGTCGGATCGCCGGAAGATTACCCGGTAGCCGTGCAGCCTGCGGATGTAGTAAATTCCGGGCGCGCCCCGCAGGTGGTCTTCACCGAGGCCTGCTACGGGACGAATATCATCGATAAAACCTACGACGACGCCCTGAGCCTGAAATTTATCCAGTCCGGCACTTATGCCATCGCCGGATCGACATGCATCAGCTATGGCTCTATCACCGCGCCCCTGATCGCGGCTGATTACCTGGGACAGTCCTTTTGGACCTTTATCAAGGAGGGATTGCCAGCCGGGGATGCCCTGCGGAGAGCTAAAATGGCCCTGGCTCGCGAGATGCATAACCGCCAGGGTTATCTGGATGGCGAAGACCAAAAAACGCTGATCTCATTCGTGCTCTATGGAGACCCCCTGGCTGTGCCCGCCGGGATGGAATCCACTGTAAAATCGGTCCTGCGTTCCGCCAAGGCCCCCTCCAATCTCAAAACAGTCTGCGATCACAAGCATGAGACTGGTGATTGCGAGCCGGTTCCAGAAGACATCCAGGAGTTTGTCAGAAGCGTAGTAAAGCAGTATCTACCAGGGATGGAAGACGCCTGCCTTACAATGAGCATGGAACATATCGATTGCGAGGCAAACCGCCCATTAAGCCATCCCGGCCAGGCAGTGCCTCGCGGCGCATCCAATTCTGGTGGATCTTCTCCGCGGCATGGTTTCCAACTGGCCCGCAAAGTGATTACCCTCAGCAAAGAGGTTCCCAACACTACCCACATCCATCACCACTACGCACGCCTGACCCTGGACGCTGAGGGCAAGCTGGTGAAGCTGGTAGTCTCCCGGTGAATTATGGTATGATTTTGTCCTGTGAGAGCTCGAGAACTTTTCTCGCCTTTGCGTTGGATCTCGGCCTTCTTGCTGCTGGCGGCGTTGATTCTTACAGCTTTTCAGCTTGTGCAGTACAGCCGAATGCGCGCCAACTTGCCGACAGGATTGAAAATTGCTGGTGTGCCTGTGGGCGGATTGGACCGCCAGCAAGCGGCAGAGCGCTTGTTGGAGGCTTACTCAATCCCGGTTGAGCTGATCTATAACCAGGCAGTAATCCACCTGGATCCGACGATCATCGACTTCCAGCTGGACCTGGAAGGTATGTTGGCGGCTGCCGACCTACAGCGCACTCAGAGCTTGTTCTGGGAAGGATTTTGGGATTACCTGTGGGGACGTTTGGAGACTCCCACAGATATCCCGTTGAACGCTTCTTTCTCTGAACAACGCCTGCGCAATTATCTCGAGGAAGAGATCGCCAGGCGCTATGACCAGCCTGCCACCGCTGCCAGCCCGGTAGTTGGTACCGTCAATTTCCAACCCGGCATTCAAGGCAACGCGCTGGATATCGACGGCTCGATCCTGTTGATCGACAATTCACTACACACGTTGAACCGGCGCCAGGTAGCCCTGCCTCTGCAGCGCACCAATCCCCCTCGCCCGGCCTTTCAAAACCTGCGCGTTCTCTTAGAACAGACGATTGATCTCTCCGGCTTCGATGGTATTGCCACGCTGTATCTCAAGGACCTGCAAACCGCCCAGGAGCTGCACTTCGCCCTCCAGCAAGGCGAAGAAATCCCTGTCCAACCGGATATCGCCTTCACAGCTTCGAGCATCATCAAAATCCCAATTATGACTTCGGTTTTCCGGCGCGATGGTGGAAATCAAGACGCAGAGACCCAGCGCCTGATGGGGGAAATGATTACCAAGTCTGGCAATGAAACTGCAGACTGGCTGATGGATCGGGTGATCGATCCTGAACGCGCCCCGCTGGAAGTCAGTGATGACATGCAAGTGCTTGGCCTGGAGAACACCTTCCTGGCGGGGTACTTCTCGCTGGGCTCACCGATGCTGGCGCGCTTCGATACGCCTGCTAATTCTCGCACGGATATAAACACCGATCCGGATCCGTACAACCAGACGACCGCCTCCGACATCGGAATGCTGCTGGAGGATATTTACCAGTGCGCCCAAAATGCCGGCGGGGCGCTCAATGCCGTCTTCCCCGGAGAGATAAGCCAGGCTGAATGCCAGACAATGATCAGCCTGCTGGTCGCCAACAAGCTGCCATCCCTGCTGACCGCCGGTGTCCCGGAGGGGACCCAGATAGCACACAAACATGGCTGGGTATCCACCAATGGCATCATCAACACCATCGGCGACGCGGGACTTATTTATACACCCGGCGGCAACTACGTGCTGGTTGTTTTCCTTAACCACCCCGATCAATTGGTTTGGGACCCGGCCTCGAAGCTGATCGCCGATCTATCCAGGGCAGTCTATAATTATTACAACATCCCCCAGCTATAGGCAAGAATCGAGCGACCGTTGGAATCGCTCAAGATCTTTACTCGGGAACTGATAGCTACCTGGAAACGAAGCCGGCCACCCCGCCTGTCGGCTGCGCTGGCCTATTACAGTCTGTTCTCTCTGGTCCCCATACTGTTTATTGTCCTGTTTATCGCCGATATCTTCCTTGAAGAGCTGTTCAGCACCGCGGAATTTTACGGACAGCTTGCGCAGGTGCTGGGTGCCGAAACCGCCGCACTGCTGCAATCAGCAGTTACCAGCCTTGCAGACAGTAGCACCAACGGCAGTGTGCTCGCTGCCCTGATCGGATTGGCAACCATGCTCTATGCTGCTACCGGATTATTCGCACAGCTAAAGAATGCGCTGAATACGATCTGGGAAGTACCGGCATCGAATACCAATAGCGCATGGCAGATTGTGAGTGATCGATTGGTGGCATTTGTGCTGGTGATCGGTGCCGGCTGCCTCTTTGCCGTCGCAGTCTTCGCCAACCTGGTCATAAGCTCCATAGCCGAGTTATTTCCTTTGCACCTCTCCCTGAGCCTGATCAATAATGGTCTGATCTTCATCGTCTGCACGTTGGCAATTGCCCTGCTGTATAAAATCCTTCCGGATGTGAGGATCAAATGGCGCGATGTCTGGGCAGGCGCAGCCCTGGCAGCATTGTTGATATTGGTGGGAGGGCGCTTGTTGAGCATTTACCTCGCCCACAGCAACCTGGCCTCAGCCTACCAGGCCGCCGGCGCGCTGGCGGTGCTGCTGGTTGGTATCTATTACCTGACCCAGATCTTCCTCTTTGGGGTGGTATTCACCCGGGTGTATGCCACAACTTTTGGATCGCTGAGCACCCGCTCTGCGATCTCGCCCGCGAATGCCAATCACTGATCGCCAGGGAGGCTTTAGAGCCGCGCTCTCACGTATCCCAAACCTCCGACTGCAAGATAATCGGATCAAACAAGCTGTCTGGTATAGACAATCCAGCCGGTCTAGGTTAACATTTAAACAATTCACCGCTATAGTTTTACAATAACAAATTGAGGAGCAGCAGCTATAATCCCCATTAAAGACCAAATCCCCACCCGGCGTGTGCCGGTAGTTAATTACATTTTGATTGCCATGAATATCCTGGTCTATGTGCTGTTCTGGCTGGCAGGAGCAAACCAGGAAGCATTGGTGTATCAATTTGCGATGATCCCGGCAAATTTTACAGCCGGTGTAGATCCGGGCGATATCAGCGATATGTTTACGAGCATGTTCATGCATGCCGGGCTGGCCCATCTCGGCGGGAACATGCTCTATTTATGGATATTCGGCGACAATGTAGAAGATAGCATGGGGGCGGTGAAGTACCTGGCCTTCTATCTGGTGGGTGGTGTGGTGGCTTCGCTGGCGCACCTCTTAACCAACCCCGGGTCGCAGATACCAACTGTAGGAGCCAGCGGCGCGATTGCGGCTGTCTTGGGCGCTTACCTGGTGCTCTATCCACAGAGCCGCGTAATGACCATCATCCCCCTGGGCTTTTATATGCGCATGACGCTGCTTCCAGCCAGCATCGTGCTGGGTTTATGGTTCGTACTGCAGCTCTTCAGCGGCGTATTGTCGCTTGGCGGACCGGATGTCGGCGGGGTGGCTTTTTGGGCGCATATTGGCGGTTTTGTAACCGGGGTTGTGCTGGCCAAGCTGCTGGCAAATCGCCGCAGGCCTGAAACAAACGTTCGCTGGTAAAGAGCACCGGTTACCACACAATTTAATCCACTTTTCAAGCCTGCATGTAAATGCCAAGGATAAATATAGATGCACGATCTGGTCATTCTGATCAATATCACCCTGGCACTCGTCGTGGCATTTATCGGGGGGATCATTGCCAGAAAAGTCGGGCTGCCAACCATCGTCGGTTATCTCCTGGCAGGAATAGCCATCGGTCCGTTCACGCCGGGTTTTGTGGGCGATGTCGAGACGATCCAGGAGCTGGCCGAGCTGGGCGTGATCTTCTTGATGTTCGGAGTGGGCCTGCACTTTTCCTTCACTGACCTGTGGCGCGTGCGCGATATCGCCATTCCGGGAGCCTTGATTCAAACCGCGATCGCTACCCTGCTCGGCATCGGATTGACCCAGCTTTGGGGCTGGTCGCTCACATCCGGTATTGTCCTGGGTCTGGCTGTCTCGGTTGCCAGCACGGTGGTCCTCCTGCGGGGATTGATGGACAATTCACTCCTCAATACCCCTCATGGACAGGCAGCCGTGGGCTGGCTGGTGATGGAAGACATCTTCTCCGTATTGATCCTGGTGCTTATGCCGGCCATGGTTCAGAACAGCGCGGGTTTCGATTGGGGATCCCTGGCCCTCACCCTGGTGAAAGCAGTCGCTTTTGTAGCGATTATGTTTATCCTCGGCGTGCGCCTTCTTCCTTGGCTGCTCGAACGCATCGCCCACACCCGTTCCAGGGAATTGTTTATTTTGGCGATCCTGGCCATCACGCTGGGAACTGCGATGGGAGCTTCTGAATTGTTCGGCGTCTCCCTGGCGCTGGGCGCTTTTATGGCGGGTGCAATCATCAGCCAATCCCATTTAAGCCACCAGGTGGGAGCGGATCTGTTCGCCTTCCGCGAGACTTTCTCGGTGCTGTTCTTCGTCTCGGTGGGCATGTTGGTGAACCCGTCCTTTTTGTGGCAAAACATCGGTCAGGTACTCTCACTGACTTCCCTGGTTGTGGCCGGCAAATTCATTATCGTTATCCTGATGGGATTGCTGTTCCCGAGGCCGGCACGCACATTCCTGGTCGTTGCAGTTGGATTGAGCCAGATCGGCGAGTTTTCTTTTATTCTGGGTCAGGGCGGTCTGGCCCTCGGTTTGCTGAACTCGAACCAATACTCCCTGGTCCTGGCGGCGGCCCTGATCTCGATAACCATCAACCCATTTATGTATAAGCTGCTGCCAGGCTTCGAGCGATGGCTGCAGCGCCTGCCGGGATTTTGGAGGAAATTAGAGTCGAACCGGCCCTTGCCCGAGATCAACGAGGAGCAGCTGGTCGATCACGTTGTGATCATCGGTTTCGGGCGGGTAGGTAAGCACCTGGTGGATGTCCTTCAGTCGCTTGACATCCCTATCCTGGTCATCGAATCGAATGTCGAGCGGGTCGAAACACTGAACGAGCAGAATATTGCGACCCTGTATGGAGATGCCGCCAATTCGGAAGTCATCGTCCATTCCCACCTGGAGCGGGCGCGGGCGCTGGTCATCACCGTCCCTGAAGAGAGCGCCGCCTCCATGATCGTCGTCGCCGCCAAACACATCAACCCCAAACTGCCCATCGTTGTCCGGGCAGCCACGGAGGATGGAGTTTACCAGCTATCTGCGATGGGATCTGATCACATCGTCCATCCCGAGCTTGAGGGCGGGCTGGAGATGGTACACCATACGCTGCTGCAACTGGGTTTCCCTCTGCGCGAAGTGCATGAATACTCGGAATCCGTCCGTCGTGACCGCTATCACATCGAGATCAGCTCAGCGGATGAGCATCGTTCCCTGCACGACCTGCTGATCGCCACCGACAGCATCGAGATCGCCTGGCACATGCTGGATGAAGAAAGTCCCCTGGTAGGCCAGACGCTGCAGGAAGCCAACATCCGTTCTGTAACGGGTGCCTCGGTGATCGCCCTGATCCGGGATAATCACCTCATCGCCAATCCGAAATCGTTGATTGTATTCAAACCTGGGGATCGGATTGGCTTGATCGGTGAAAGAGAGCAGATCGAAGGCGCACGGTCCTGGCTGTAATAGGTTTGGCGCCCTGCCCAACAAAACCTCCTGGATGGGCCAATAAAAACCGGCCCGGGGATATCCGCAGTGAGAGCTGAGCCAGATAAGGTGGCGCGTGGTCCACTTCCGGACAGTCCGGTGCTCTCGTGGAATCTCCCAGGTCCAGTAGTCCTGGTTCTGACGTGCAGGAACCGGTAGGTTATTGGGTTACGCAGCCGTTGACTTGCGAACGCTTATGGTATTGATGATTCGAAGCCATCCAAGCTATAAAATTATGGAATCGAGTAATGGTGTAATTTTATCTCGTGTATCAAACCTCCGTTTCCAACGTCGACGTAGTCATAGGCTTGAATTGGGCCCAAATCTTTTGTGAAATTTACCCTATAACCATCGGCAGCGAAGTAAGTATCTATTAAAAAAGTTTCATAGACCCCAGCGGGAACACTAACTATTGGATCGTCAGTTACAACGATCAGTGCACGTAGTGCAGCTGGTTCATCAATAAGCCATTCATTTCCGATGACTAATTGATATTCTGGAGGAAGATAAAGAAGAGGATCTGTATATATCTTATGAATTCCATCTTGATTGCATACGAAATCCTCTTGTATAGACAACGTGTAATCACCATAAACAGATCTCAACACCGAGAAACTCGCATTTTGTGTGTCGCCAATGATGGGCATAATTGTCCAGGTTTCGGTGTAGTTATAGGTAACCTGGTTATAAGAATCATCCCCGAATCCCGAGTAGACCCAATACGCACCTTCCACAATTGGCCAGTAGCTGTTGTTGCAATAGTGCGTTGTATTGCAGCCCTCCGGAGTCTGTTCTACATCCATCCCATCAATCATAGTATCTGTCCCCGCGTAGACAACCTGCCAGTATCTACCCACAATTTTCCGTTCGAACTGTTCAACATTTAGCACACGTACACAAGCATCCCAGCGCCGCACCGCCTCAGCAACAGTAGGGTCGTCGAGGTGCTGGCGGTAGTAGTCGATCACGCCGCCAAGCTGGCTATCAGCTAGGATATAGCGTACGCGGGCTTCATCGAGATTCTGTTGACTGTTTAGAGCTAGGGGCAAATAAGTAAAACGAAGTTGGGTACAGGTCACATAATCAGCAATTGCCTGATAGATCCTTTCTAGATCGGCGGAGGTAGGCGCATAGTAATAGTCGGATGGATAGGTGGCGATTTGCTGGAGCAGGTTTTCGTCGATTTGATTTCCAAGACCAATCGTAAGGATGCGCGTACCCTGATTTTTTGCAGCATTTGCTGCTGCCAACGCCTGTGCGGGGGTGTCGACATCAAAGGGGACTCCATCGGACATTAATAACATAACAGCAGGAGCCAGCGGGTTGTGGCGAGCGCTGATCAACTCAGCCTGTGCGATGTCGATCGCCGCGCTCATATTGGTCGTGTCACCTCCCAGAAGGGCATCTACCGCGTTTTTCACACTAGCTCCTTCATGTGAAAGGAAATGATCCAGGGTAGCAGATGTTTCGAAAGATGCCAGCCCAACCTGGTCTTGTGATAAATTCATTCGGTCGATGAAACCCTTGGCAGCATTTTTTTCATCAATTAATGGCGAGCCATTCATGGAGCCCGATCGATCTATCACAATCATCACATCGACCGGACTACCAATACAAGCCTGACTCGTATCTCCGTCGATTTGGATGTAATCGACATCGTTGATCGAATCCCAGGGTTGGTAAAAGCGGATCGCAGTGATCTGAGTGGGAATCGACCAGGTGCTTGATGTTACGTAGATGAAATCCTGGTCGGAATCGAATTTTGCCCAAAGTTCCCCACCATCGGCGCGGATTACGGCTTTCACCGTGATCCAGACATTTTCGGAAGGTGGAGCCTGTGTATGAATGCCAGTCCACGTCCCCCAGATATTGAAAACCCAGCCCATTGATGGATCCGAGCCGTACACTAATACGATAGTTTTGCTTGGATCGTTTGGAACGATGTGCAATGCTGCCGTGCGGTAGTCGCCACCTCCGCTGATGAGCCGCAGACGTGTTTCGATGGTTATGGGGAGTGTGATCGAGGCAGCTTTCTCCGCATAATCATCGTTCCCCAAGTCTGCATCAAAGTGCAACCAGCCATTGGCGGTATCTACACTAACGGATGTGTTGCTGCGAGCCCAACTGCCATTGGCAAAGACATCGTCGCTGAATTGTTCATCCAACAACAAATCACTGAATGCGGGAAAATTGGGTGGATTCGGAGCATTACTGCGCGCAATCGTGGGCATCCCAACCGTAAAAATAATTAAGAAAATACAAACCAACAGGATCATAATATGTTTCATGGGAGCCTCCGAACTTAAATCGACCTTATGTGAAAAATTTTATAAGCGTAGGATATTACCTCTATTAACCCGATGTGCATGTTTAGTCGATCAATAACTCGGAAAACCGCAAAGGCGATAATCCGATCCGCTGACAAAATAGCACTGCAATCAAATGGCTCAACAACTTTCGCCACCAACGAGAAGTAA
>Ga0105095_10000716_pt1 | contig 16559 bp, 10 predicted proteins | sample PPLLak2March2015_2_FD_79180 | JGI IMG/M metagenome (GOLD analysis project Ga0105095, IMG submission 79180) | Freshwater sediment microbial communities from Prairie Pothole Lake near Jamestown, North Dakota, USA - PPLs Lake P8 Core (3) Depth... | ecosystem: Environmental > Aquatic > Freshwater >...
GGAAGGCATCATCCCCGGGGCCGCCAACCTGAGGCTCCCTCGATTCATGGGAGAGCGGATGGCGCGCCAGGCGATCCTGTTCGATCGCACCTTCGGGGTGGAGGAGCCGGACGCGAAGGCGCTGGTGAACGAGGTGCATTCGCCGGAGGAGATCGACGAAGCGGTCGAGCGCGCCGTAGCGAACGCCCTCGGCTCGGGAATGGTGAGCGCCTCGGGCAACCGGAAGGCCCTTCGGGTGCAGCTCGAGCCCCTGGACACGTTCCGGCGCTACATGGCGACCTACGCGCGCCAGCAGGCCTACTGTCACCTCAGCGAGCAGCTGATCGGAAACCTGGAAAAGCACTGGCAAGCGAAGAGTCGGAGGCTGTGAAAGTGAAGCGAACGATAATTGGTCTTCTTTTGGGCGGGTTCCTGGGCGCTGCTTCGGAAGCGCGCGAATGGAGCTACTTCGGAGCGGATCGCGCCTTCACCCGGTACTCTCCTCTCGATCAGATCGGACCCGACAACGTCTCGAAGCTCACCGTCCTCTGGCGGCGGCCGGCGGTGAGCTCGACGATGAAGGAGACTTACGCCGAGCTCAGGGTCTCGGGGAACCTGCGGTCGACTCCAATCTTCGTGGATGGGGTCCTCTACGCGCCGAACGGCGTCGGCCTGGTCGCGGCGATTCACCCCGGGACGGGCGAGACGATCTGGGAGCAGGAGCCCTACGCGCCGAACATCGACGAGGCGGCGGGCCAGAGCCCGCGCGGGCTCGACTACTGGAGGAACGGAGCCCACATGCGTCTGTTCGTCGCGCGGGGCGAGTATCTCTACGCCGTCGACTCGAAGACGGGAAAGCTCGTCCCCGACTTCGGCGATCGGGGGCGCGTGAGCCTGCACTGGGAGACTCCGCTCGCCGGCCTCTTCAACTGGACGGCGGGCCCGATCGTGGTCTCCGACGTCGTCGTGGTCGCCGGAATAACGGGTGGGGCGGGCGACGGCGGGGTGAAGCGCGAAGCGGCACCAGAGGACGTGCGAGGCTTCGACGCGCGGACGGGGAAGCTCCTCTGGACGTTCCACGTCGTGCCGCCTCCCGGAGAGGAAGGTAACGAGACCTGGGGCGAGGAGTCGTGGAAGTTCTCGGGCGATCTCGGATCCTGGTGCTGCGTTTCCGCCGACGAGGAGCTCGGTTACGTCTACATTCCGTTGACCGCGCCGACCGCCGCTTACTACGGAGGCCATCGTCCCGGAGACAACCTCTACTCCAACAGCCTTGTGGCGCTCGAGGCGAAGACGGGAAAGAAGGTCTGGCACTTCCAGATGGTGCATCACGACGTCTGGGAGTACGACACCGTCGGACCCGCGACCCTCGGAGAGATCACCGTGAACGGGAAGCGAATCCACGCGGTGATGCAGCCGAGCAAGACGGCGTTTCTCTACGTCTTCGATCGAAAGACGGGTGAGCCGGTCTGGCCCATCGAGGAGCGGCCGGTGCCCGCCTCCGAAGTCCCGAGCGAGCACCTCTCACCGACGCAGCCCTTCCCCACCAAGCCCGCAGCGTTCGACCGCCAGGGCTTCACGGAGGAGGATCTCATCGATTTCACCCCGGAGCTCGCGCGCCGCGCGAAAGAGATCGCGAGCCGGCTCGTCCTCGGTCCGATGTTCACCCCGCCGTCCGTGAAGAGCGCCGACCCCGGGGGGAAGATAGGCACGATCGCGAACCCCGGCTGGTGGGGCGCGGGAAACTGGAACACCGGGGCGTTCGACCCCGAGACCGGCGTCTACTACGCGGTCTCGCACACCTGGCCTTCGATCTATCACCTCTCGCAGCCCACGGAGGCCGAGGCGACCCTGGACTACGCCGTCACCGGTGAGGAAGACGACGACTACCCGCTCATCGACGGCATCCCCATCGTGAAGCCTCCCTACGGGCGCATCACCGCGATCGACATGAACCGCGGCGAGCATCTCTGGATGACCGCGAATGGAGACGGGCCGCGCCACCATCCCCTGCTGAAGGATCTGAGCCTCCCGCCGCTCGGGATTCCCGGACGGGCCGCGCCTCTCGTGACCAAGACGCTCCTCTTTCTCGGCGAGGGCGGGGACGCGATTCCCGGGATCCGCGAAGGAATGTGGGGCACGAAGTTCCGCGCGTACGACAAGGCCAAGGGCAACGTGATCTGGGAGACAGAGTTTCCCGCGGGCACCACCGGAGCGCCCATGACCTACCTGTTCGAAGGCAAGCAATACATCGTCGTCGCCATCGGCGGCAAGAAAGTTCCCGCGGAGTGGGTCGCGCTCGGGCTTCCTTGAGGCGGGGTCCGGGGTCGCTGTACCGGAGCCTCAAGTCTCTCGAGTACCTGGCGACGCGGGACCGGAGCGCCGCGATCGAGCTCGTGCTCACGAAGGACCTCCCTTCCGTCCCGCTGGGAGCGCGGCTCGGGCTCATCCGTCACTTCGTGCGCGCGACCAATGCCGTCCGCGGCTACCACACGCTCACGGACATGCTCCGGGTCGCGCGGGCCATTCTCGTCCGCGCCGGGCGGAGCCCGGTGGTGCTCGAGGCCGGATGCGGCTACGGCGCCAGTACGGCGAAGCTGAGCCTGGCGGTGCGGATGGCCGGGGGATCGCTCATCGCCTGCGATTCCTTCCAGGGAATCCCGGAGAACGACGAGCGCCACGAGCTCCTCGACGGCCGGACGACCGAGTTTCGCGCCGGGGCCTTTCGCGGGAGACTCACGTCGGTCCGACGCACCGTCGAGAAGTACGGCGCCCCCGAAGTATGCCGCTTCGAGAAAGGCTGGTTCGCCGACGTGCTGCCGCGGATCGAGGGCCCATTCGACGTGGTGGTCCTCGACGTGGATCTGGAACAGTCGACGCGCACCTGCGTGAAGGAGCTCTGGCCCCGGCTTCGACCGGACGGCGTTCTGTTCTCTCTGGACGGCCAGCTCCGGGCCACCCACGAGCTCCTCTCCGACGCCGCGTTCTGGTGCGGGGAGGTCCGCTCGGAGCCGCCTCTCGTCGAGGGTCTCTTCGAGTCGAAGCTCCTCAGGCTGGTCCGGAAATGATCCTCCTCGCGATCGTCCTCTCGGCTCTTCCTCGGCCGAACGTGGTTCTCGTCACCATCGACACCCTTCGCGCCGATCACCTCGGCTCGTACGGCGCCCCTCCGGGCTCCACTCCCGCTCTCGACGCGCTCGCGTCCGAGGGGCTGCGCTTCGAGAACGCAATCTCCACCGTGCCCCTGACACGTCCGGCGCACGCGAGCCTCCTCACCGGCCTCTACCCCCCGGAGCACGGGATCCGCGACAACCTGCCGGCGAAGCTCGACGCCTCTCTTCCGACGCTGGCGACGCGGCTCAAGGAAGCGGGCTACCACACGGCGGGGTTCGTCGGCAGTTTTCTCCTGGGCCGAGGGAGCGGGCTCGAAGCCGGCTTCGACGTATTCGGCGACGGGTCGATCTCGGGAAGGAGCGATCTCGTCGGATCGAAAGCGGAGCGCCGCGCGGAACGGGTCGCGGCGGAAGCGCTCGAGTTTCTGACGACGGCGAAGGCCCCTTTCTTCCTCTGGGTTCACTTCTACGATCCCCACGCGCCCTACGATCCGCCGGGCCCGTTCGCGGGCAAGGGCTATCGCGGGGAGATCGCCTACGCGGACGCGCAGGTGGGCCGGATCGTCGACCGATTGCGCTCCCGGGGATTCCTCGACTCGACCCTCGTAGTCGCGACCGCGGATCACGGCGAGGGGCTGGGAGATCACGGAGAGGACGAGCACGGAGTCCTGGTGTACGAGGAGACGCTGCGGGTGCCGCTCATCGTTCGAGGACCGGGAATTCCGGCGGGCCGGGTGGAGCGCGAGCCCGTGAGTCTCGTCGACGTCGCGCCGTTTCTACTCGGAGACACGGGGATCCTCTCGACCCCGGCGCGAAAGCCGCTCTATTTCGAGTCCTACTATGGAAACTTCCATTTCGGATGGGCGCCGCTTCGGGGCATCCGCGAAGGTCCGATGAAGCTCATCTTCGCCCCGCGCGCCGAGCTCTATGACCTCGACTCCGACCCGAGGGAAGCGCGGGACGTCTCGCAGGAGCGAAAGGACGTCGCTAGACGGCTCTTCGCGGAGCTCCAGAAGGCTGGCGAGCAGAAGCCGTCGGCCGCGGCGGCCCTCGATCCGGGGGATATCGAACGGCTCGCGAGCCTCGGGTACGTCGGCACCGCGCCGGGCAAGGGAACCGGAGCCGACCCCAAGGACGAGATCGCGAAATACTCGGACTTCGGCCGCAAGCTCCGGGACGCCATCGCCCGCTTCGATCGCGGGGACTATCGCGCCGCACAGCCCCTCCTCGAAGAGCTGGCGTCGCGGGACATCCTCTCCTTCGAGGTCCATCTGTACCTCGCGCGCTGCCACCGTCTCGCGGGGAATCTCGCCGAGGCGATCCGCGAGTACGAGGCCGCGGCCGTCATCTACGACGGCTACTCGGTCCTCCACCTCGAGCACGGCCAGGCTCTCCTCGCTTCCGGCAGGCTCCAGATCGCCGCCGCCGCCTTCGAGAAGAGCCTCGCGCTCGCACCCTCCGCCGCGGCCGAGGTCGGGCTAGCGACCGCGGCGAGAAAGCTCGGGGAAGCGCCCCGCGCCATCGAAGCACTCCGCCGCGCCGTCGCCCTCGACCCGGCGGACGCCGATTCGTGGAACGAGCTCGGCGCCCTTTTGCTGCAGAGAGCCGAGCTCGAGCCCGCCCTCGAGGCCTTCGAGCGCGCGGTCTCTCTCCGGCCGGGGGACGAGATGTTCCGCCGCAATCTGGAATTCGCGCGTGGTATAAGAACGCCCCGGGAGAAATGAGCATGAACCAGAACAGGAAATACACCCGCTCCGAGTTCCTCCGACTGTCGGGCGCCGGGGCCGCCGGCCTGGGACTCCTGTCCTCGAAGGCGCGATCGCAGTCCGGCGGGACCATCGACGCGACCCGGCCCGACGTCGTTCTCGTCAACGGGCGCGTCCTCACGATGGACGATTCGCTTCCGCGGGCCGAGGCCTTCGCCGTGAAGAACGGCCGCTTCGTCGCCGTCGGCTCGAACGGCGACGTGCGGAACCTCACGTCGCGCGAGACGACGATCGTCGACGCCGGGGGGATGACGGTCACTCCCGGATTCATCGACGCCCACTCCCACCCCGCATCGGGCGGCGTGCGCGAGCTGGTCTCGGTCAACCTCGATCTCCGGAGCATCGCCGCCATCCAGGACGCGATCCGGAAGCGCGCCGCGGAGACTCCGCCGGGAGAGTGGGTGCTCGGGTTCAAGTACGACGACACCAAGGTGCGCGAGGGCCGGCAGATCACCCGCAAGGAGCTCGACGAGGCGGCGCCCGACCATCCCGTCTTCATCTCCCACCGCGGAGGGCACGTCTACTGGTACAACAGCAAGGGTTTCGAGAAGGCGGGGGTCACGGTGAACACCCCCGACCCTCCCGGGGGGAAGATCTACAAGGAGAACGGGGAGCTCACGGGGAAGGTCGCCGAGCGCGCCAACGACCTCTTCAGCGAGGTCGTCCCCTCCGGATCGACGCGCGAGCAGCGGAAGGCGGGCGCCGAGCTCATCTCCCGGCTCATGACCGCCTCCGGACTCACCTCGGTTCACGACGCGAGCTGCGGCACGGATTCCGCCATCGCCTACCAGGACGCGCTCAACGCCGGCGAGCTCCGCATGCGGGTCTACATGATGGTCCGGGGCTCGATGTTCGAAGGGTGCAAGACCGCGGGCCTCTACACCGGGTTCGGAAACGAGTGGCTCAAGGTCGGAGGGGTGAAGTTCGGTGCGGACGGATCGGCTTCAGGCCGCACCATGGCGATGTCGACGCCCTACGTGGGCCGGCCCGACGACCACGGCATCCTCACCATGACCCAGGAGGAAATCTACGACGCGGTCGACGACGCCCACCAGCACGATTTCCAGATCGGAATCCACGCGAACGGGGATCTCGCCATCGACATGGTGCTGAAGGCCTACGAGCGCGTCCTCGCGAAATGGCCCCGACCCGACGCCCGCCACCGCCTCGAGCACTGCTCCCTGGTGAACCCCGACCTCCTGCGCCGAATCAAGGCCACGGGCTCGATACCGGCCCCGTTCTATACCTACGCCCACTACCACGGCCGCAACTGGGAGGAGTACGGGCCGGAAAAGATGGAGTGGATGTTCGCCCACCGGTCGTTTCTGGACTACGGCATTCCCGTGGCACCGGCCTCCGACTACGTTCCCGGTCCCTTCGAGCCGATGATGGCGCTCCAGAGCATGGTCACGCGAAAGGACGTCGAGGGCCGCGTGTGGGGCCCGAGCCAGAGGATCTCTCTCGACGAGGCTCTCAAGATCTGCACCGTCAACGGCGCTTACGCTTCGTTCGAGGAGGACGTGAAGGGCTCGATCGAAGCCGGCAAGTACGCGGACTTCGTGATCCTGGGACAGCACCCGAACGAGGTCGACCCCGACAAGATCAAGGAGATCCCCATCGTGCGCACCGTCGTCGGGGGAAAGACGATGTACTCCAGGGCCTGACCCGTCCGATCGACCCGCAGAAGCGCCCGCACAGCGCGGTCCCACTCGCGGCAGGGGCCGGAGTTAGCATGGCGAGAATCCATGACTCCGCGTGAGCTCTTCGAATCGGAGCTGCCGATGGTACGCGAGGTCATCGCCTATATATCCCGCCGTCGGAGGCTTCCGCGCGAGGAGGCGGAAGACTTCCGTTCCTGGACGTTTCTCAAGCTCATGGACAACGAGTACGCCATCCTCCAGAAGTACGAAGGAAGGGCATCGCTGCGGACGTACCTCACCGTGGTCATCGAGCGGCTGTCGATCGACTACCAGATCGCCCGGTGGGGCAAATGGCGGCCGAGCGCCCGCGCCATCGAGCTCGGTCCGGAGGCGGTGGAGCTCGATTCCCTGCTCTTCCGCGAGGGCTACACGGCGCACGAAGCGGTTCAGCTCCTCCTCAGCCGCAAGAAGACCTCGCTCTCCGAGGACGCGCTGCTCGAGATCGCGAGCCAGCTTCCTTCCCGGCCCCGGCGCGCCCGCGCCCTCACGCCCCTTCCCGCGTCTCTCCCGGCGGGGACCGGCGGCGCGGATCGGGGAATCCTGGAAAGGGAGCGCGCGGAGGAGAGGCGCAAGCTCCGAGAGGTCCTCGATCGGACGTTGCTGGGGCTCTCGGAGGAAGACCGGCTGATCGCCCGGCTGCGCTTCCTGAATGGCCTCCCGCCGAACCAGATCGCCGCCGCGTTGAGACTTCCGGTGAAGGACCTGTACCGCCGCGTCGAGCACATGAAGAAGAGGCTTCGCAAGCGGCTGGAAAAAGCCGGGATTCGCGGGCCGCTGGATTTCGAGGAAACCTGACGGAAATTCCCGGCCGCGCCCGTCTAATCCACCGTGCCCCCGGAATGTCCCCCCGCCGAAGAGCTCGCCGCGCTCCTCGAAGGCCGATCGGAGCCCGGAGACCGTGAACGCCTCCTCGCCCACCTGAACGCCTGCGAGCCCTGCCTCCAGGTCTTCACCGCCGCCGTGGAGTTCCGGGCGAGGTTTCCCGAGTACTCGCAGGGAGGCGAAGGGCCGGAATCGGGATAGAATCTCCCGCGGTGAGTAGACGCTCTCTCCTCGTGCTCCTCGGCTGCGCGCTCGCCGCCGGCGAGGCGACGGCCCAGACCACGCGGCTGTCTCTGGAAGAGCTCAAAGACAAGATCGCGGGCGGCTGGGCCGGTCAGACGATCGGAGTCACCTTCGGCGGACCTACCGAGTTCCGCTACAACGGGACGATGATCCAGCCGTACGAGCCCATTCCCTGGTACGACGGCTACCTCCTCGAGACCTTCCAGAAGATTCCCGGGCTCTACGACGACATCTATATGGACCTCACGTTCGTGGAAGTCCTCGAGGAAAAGGGGCCCGACGCCAGGGCTTCCGATTTCGCCGACGCCTTCGCCCATCGCGACTACCTCCTGTGGCACGCGAACCAGATGGCGCGGTACAACGTGCTCCAGGGGATCGGCCCTCCGGATTCCGGCCACTGGCGGAACAACCCCGAGGCCGATTCCATCGATTTCCAGATCGAGGCCGACTTCGCCGGACTCATGAGCCCCGGGATGCCGAACGGCGCCGCCGAGATCTCGGACCGCGTCGGACACGTCATGAACCACGGCGACGGCTATTACGGCGGGGTTTACGTCGCCGCCATGTACGCTCTCGCCTTCGTCACCGATGACGTGCAGAGCGTCGTCGAAAAAGCCCTCGAGACGATTCCGCGCGAGAGCACGTTTCGCCAGACGATCGAGGACGTCATCCGCTGGCACCGGCAGTACCCGGACGACTGGCGCGAGACCTGGTTCGAGATCGAGAAGAAGTGGTCCGAGGACATCGGAAGTCCCATCGGCGTCTTCCGCGCGTTCAACATCGACGCGAAGCTGAACGCCGCGTATGTGGTGATGGGTCTCCTGTACGGGGGCGGGGATTTCGGAAAGACCCTCGAGGTCTCGACGCGCGCCGGACAGGACTCCGACTGCAATCCCTCCTCCGCCGCGGGCATCCTCGGAGTCGTCCTGAGTTACCAGGGAATTCCAAAACACTGGAAGGCGGGCCTCGCGGCGATCGAGCCCCTCGACTTCCCCTATACCCGGACGTCCCTCCGCGAGGCCTACGACCTCTCCTATCGCCACGCGCTCCAGTCGATCGCGCGGCGCGGAGGCAGCGTCGGCGAGCGCGATGTCGAGATTCCCGTGGAAGAGCCGAAGGCGGTGCCGCTCGAGCGGAACTTCGAGGGGCACTATCCGGTCGCGGAGATCCTCCTCGGGCGCGAGTTCGAGGACGAGACCACGTTCGCCTTCGACGGCATCGGGTTCGCCGCCGGGGGTGAGGCGCGCTCCAGGGACGGGAAGGACCACGTGGTGAAGGCCGAGCTCTTCGTCGACGGAGCTCTCGTCGAGAGCTTCGACCTTCCCACCAACCAGAACGCGAGGCGCTTCATTCCCGTCTATCGCTACGAGCTCGCCCCCGGACACCACGAAGCCCGGGTGCGGATCGCGAACCCGTCGAGCGCCGCGCGACTCTGGCTCGACTACGTCATCGTCTACGGGCCCCGGTGAAGAGCTTCGCCGCCCTCGCGATCCTCCTTTTCGCCGCGGCCAGCGACTGGCCCCAGTTTCTCGGCCCCGAGCGAAACGGCGTCTACTCGGGCCCCCCGATCGCCATCCAGTGGCCCGAAGGCGGCCCGCGGCGCGTATGGGAGAAGAAGGTCGGCCAGGGCTTCGCCGGTCCGGTGGTAGCGGGAAATCGGCTCCTTCTCTTTCATCGAACGGCGAACCGCGAGATCCTCGAATCTCTCGAGGCTTCGACCGGAGCTCCCCAGTGGAGACACGACTACGAGACGACCTACCGCGACGACTTCGGCTTCGACGAGGGACCGCGCTCGGTGCCCGTCGTCGCGGAGGGCGTGGTATATACCTTCGGCGCCCAGGGGGTCCTGTCGGCGGTCGAGCTCGAGACGGGAAAGCCGCTCTGGTCCGTGGCGACCGCCGAACGATTCAAAGTACCCAAGAACTTCTTCGGCGCGGCGGGCTCTCCTCTGGTCATCGAGGGCCGCGTGCTCCTGAACGTGGGAGGGCCCCAGGCGGGGCTCGCCGCCTTCGACGCCAGGACCGGCAGCCTTCTGTGGACGGCGACCGACGACGAGGCGAGCTACTCCTCCCCGACGGCCGCGGACTTCGGCGGCGAGAGGCTCGCTCTCTTCTACACCCGGAGCGGCCTCGAGATCGTCGACCCCGCGAAGGGCACGGTGAAACATCAATTTCTCTGGCGCTCGCGGTCGCGAGCTTCGGTGAATGCCGCAGTGCCTCTCGTCGTCGGAGACGTGATCTTCCTTTCGGCGAGCTACGGCACCGGCGCCGCCGCGCTTCGCCTGGGACCCTCAGGCCTGACGAAGCTATGGTCTTCGGACGAGGCGCTGTCGAGTCACTACGCGACCGCCGTCCATCGCGACCAGGTGCTTTTCGGGTTTCACGGGCGGCAGGAGTACGGCCAGAGCTTCCGGGCCGTCGAGCTCGTCACGGGAAAGGTCCTCTGGAGCGAAGAGGGCTTCGGAGCGGGCACGGTCACTCTTGCCTCCGACAAGCTCCTCATCGTGCGAGAATCGGGAGAGCTCGTCGTCGCCGAAGCCTCCCCGCGAGCCTTCCGGGTGCTCGCCCGGGCTCCGCTTCTGTCCGGAACCGTCCGGGCCTATCCGGCGCTCGCGGACGGAGTGATCTACTTGCGGAACGAGAGGACGCTCGCCGCCTTCGACCTCCGCACGCATTAGTGCGTGAGTGCCGCGGGCCCCACACCCGCGGCCTCGGCGAGTTCGTGGTCCCGCCTCGGCCGCCGGGAGACCGCTTCGAGTCCCCGCGAAGAACCCCGTTCCCGTCCTTCTCTCTTCGCCCCGTTCCAGACCACGATGTCGTCGGTGATGCTGTAGGCGGCACGACGAAGAGCGTCAGGAGCGAGCCTCTCGCCGGGCCTAGATCAGCGCGTCGAGGAGTCTGTCGACGTCCTCCTGATTGTTGAAGAAGCTCGGCGAGATTCGAAGGCGGTTGCCGGTCATCGTCACCTGGATAGCGGCTCTCTCGAGCTTTGCCTTGGTGCCCGCGTAGTCGGCGGGGATGAATACGATCAACGGACCTCGGGTGCCCGGGGGCGTGATGCACCGGTACTTGCTCTCGGGGAGTTCCCTGCGGATCCGATCGACGAGCGGCATCGTGTGCGCCAGCAGGTTGTCGATGCCGATTCCTTCCAGTACCCGGAACGCTTCGTACTGACCGCAGTAACCTTCGCGACTTGTATTGCCAGGCTCGTAGCGCGACGCGTCCGTCGGCGTCTGGTACGGGAATTCATCCTGGGAGCGATCGGCCGAATCGACCCAGGGCGGATAGTTGAAGGAGACGTAGCCCGGGTAGAGCAGGTCCTTCACCACCCGCCCCTGGAGATCCTCGCGCACATAGAGGAAGCCCGAGCCTCGCACGCCGGTGAGCCACTTGTAGTTGGAGCAGGCGGCGAAGTCGAGGCCGAGTGCAGCAACGTCGACGGGAATGGCGCCCACCGCCTGGATGATGTCGGCGTAGACGTATGCGCCGCTCGCATGCGCGATCTCACAGATCGCTTTCGCATCTTCGATATGACCGTTGACGTTGGAAAGGAGGGTGATGGCCACGAACTTCGTGTTCTTGTCGATGGCGGCGTCCAGGTCCTCGAGATCGATGGTCCAGTTCCGCGCCTTGACGATACGGAGGTCCATTCCCGCTTTCTGGTGACCGATGTAGCTGTGAATCGACCCCGCATAGTGCAGGTCGTTGGTGACGACGTTGCCCCCGGTGCGCTGGAGATCGAGGCCGTTGAAGGCGGTCCATTCACCGGCCTTCGTGTTCGGGACGAAAGCCACCTCCGTAGGTTTCGCGTGGACCCAGCGCGCGAACTGATGCTTCACGGCCCCCATCGCCTCTTCGACGTATGCCTCACGTCCTTCCGCGGAGCCGTACATGTGGAAGTCCATGTACTTCTCCATCCCGGCGCGGACGTGGGTGCTCAGCGGGCAGTGCGCCGCGCAGTCCAGGTAGACTTGCTGCACCGCCCTGGGGTAATGGGAGCGAAGGGAGGCAGGATCGCTCGGGCCCGAGAACAGGCTGGCCTTCGAGGGGAGCGCGGTGGTCGCGGCGGCGGCGCCGGCGACCGTCAGGAACTGCCTGCGGTCGATAGCCATAGTCGACTCCTTGGCAGGTGTTTCGATCGAAGCGACGCCGCATTCTACCGGCGGAAAGCCGCGGAGTCCACGACGTAAACCGGGACCGACGATCGCGGCGGATCCAAGGTCAACGAAAGAGCGACTTCTCGACCATCGCATGGACTCCCTTCGTGCCGTCGACGAGCTGGGTCACGCGGAGGTCGACGGCGACGGAGGCGAGGAAGTAAGCGTCTTCACGAGAGAGTCCCTTTTCGTCCGCGAGGAATCGGACCATTTCCGAGGTGGCGATGCGCGCGGCTTCGTCCAGGTCCTCGTCCAATCCGAGGCTCAAGTAGTGAGTCGGGGTTTCCGCGCGCGGCCAGAGGAACGAGCCCCGGCCACTGTGGAGGATCACGCGGATGCGTCCCTTGAGCGAGGTCTCGATGGCGGTTCCGCTCACCTCTCCATCGCCCTGTGCCGCGTGGCCGTCTCCAATCGACAGGAGGGCGCCCGGCTCGTGCACCGGGAGAAAGACGCTCGTTCCTGCGATGAGCTCCTTCAAATCGAAGTTTCCTCCGTGGTGTCCAGGAGGTCCGCTCGAGACCCGTCCTCGCAGGCGCGGCGGCGCGACACCGATCGTGCCGAAGAACGGCGCGAGAGGCACCACGACTCCGGGTCCGAGCTCCGAGGTCCGGGATTCGAGGTCCAGGTGGAAAAGCTTCAGCGCCGCGTAAGGGAACTCGTGGGGAAGCGTCCCCCCGTCGGGAAGAAATCCGCAGACACCCAGAGGAATCCAGAGATCGATGGCCTCCATTCGGACCTCGAGGACGTCTCCGGGCTCGGCACCTTCGACGTAGATCGGGCCGGTCAGCGGATGGGCGCCCGGCCCCCGCTCCCTCACCTCCGATTCCACGCGCCGCATCGACTCGGGAAAATCGTCGAGCGACGCTCCCGCGAGCTCCATACGCTCGAGCCCTCGGGCGACCATCGTTTCGATCTCGATGACGTCGCCGGACGCGACCCGGAGCACGGGCCCACGTGTGGCGTCGAAGTAACCCCAATGGACGTTCTCGGGCGCGAGCGGGAGCCGGTGGCTCTCCGCAGGAACGAGCCGCGCCGAGAGGAGGAAGAGCGTCGAGACCAACCGGATCTTCATGACCGCGCATCCTATCGCGGCCGGGTCGGGGGCGCTCGCCCGTTCTCGCCGCGCCAACACGGTCACCGCCTCGCCTCCCAGGAGTACCCGGTCTCCCGCGAGCTCCACGAAGTCGAAATCCGGCAGGCGGCGCGCGCCGAGGATGATCCCACGAGCCTGCACGCGGCCGAGCCTCTTGACAAGGAGCCTCAGTGGACAAGCGCCAAGGGGCGCAGGCGCGTATTCGAGCGAGTGGGTGGGCTCGTCGGGCAACGTCCCGGGGCAAGTCGTCGGGGCCTTGGTCAGTTCGTGGTCCCGGCCCTCGGCCGGCGCGAAACGACCTCGAGCACTCCCGCGAAGAGGCCCGTTCCCCTCTTCCTCCTCGTCTCGTTCCAGACCACCATGTCGTCGATGATGCTGTAGGCGGCGGGCACGACGAAGAGCGTCAAGAGAGTCGACACCATGATTCCGCCGACGAGCGAGATCGCCATCGGCCTCTGGAGCTCGGCGCCGGGTCCGATGGCGAGCGCGGGGGGCAGAGCGCCCGCGATCATCGCCGTCGAGGTCATGAGGATCGGCCGCAGGCGGATGGGACAGGCCTCGAGGATCGCCTCATGGCGCTCGACACCCCGGGCGCGGATCTGGTTGGTGAAATCCACGAGCATGATCGAGTTCTTCTTCGAGATCCCCATCAGCAGGATGAGCCCGAGGAAGCTGTAGATGTTGAGGCTCTGGCCCCCGATCCAGAGGGCGAGGAGCGCCCCCGAGGCGCTGAACGGGAGCGCGAGAAGCACCGTGAACGGGTGGGTGAACGCGTTGAACTGGCTCGCGAGCACCATGTACGCGACCATGACACCCATTACCAGGGCGAAACCCAGCGACTGGAAGGACTCCTGAAACGTCTTGCTGGTTCCCGAGGCGGTGGCGCGGTAGCCGGGAGGAAGGATCTCCTGCGCCTTGGCGAGCGAGACGTTGATCGCCTCGCCCTGCGATGCCCCGGGCGCCGGGTTTCCGAAGATGGTGATCGCCCGCTCGCGGTTGCGCCGGGTGATCGCCTGGAGGCTAGGCTTCTGCTCGATGCGGATCAGATCTCCGAGCCGCACCAGGCTCCCGTTCTGCGAACGAACCAGGAGGCGGTTGATATCCTCCGGCCTCTGCCGCTGCGAGGCGAGCAGACGCACGCGGATGTCGTAGCGCCTTCCTTTGTCCTTGAAGCGGGCGACCCGCGCGCCCCCGATGGAGGCGTTGACGGTCTCCCCCACCGTCGCCATGCTGATCCCGAGATCCGCGGCCTTGTTGCGATCGGGGATCACCTGGACCTCGGGCATTCCCACGCGGTAGTCACTGTCGAGATCGGTCACGAGGCCTTCCTGCCTCATGGATTCCATGATTTCGTTCGACTTCACGGCGAGCGTCGCCCAGTCGCGTCCGGTGACCGCGATCTCGACCGGGTATCCCCGGGATGCCGAGAACCCGGACTGCGAGAAATCCTGAATGCTCGCGCGAATCCCCGGGATCTCCGCCGCCGCGCCCCGCAGCACGTTCATGAACTCCTGCTGGGAGAGCGGCCGGCCGGTCTCGGGGCTCGGCGGCCGATCCCCGGGGTCCTTCAGGGTGACGAAGACGAGCCCGGAGTTGACGTCCCCGCCGCCGAACCCGCCGATGAAACCCTGGTAGCGAAGGACCTCGCCCCGCTGGGAAACGAAATCCTCGAGCTGGCGAAAGGCCCGGTCGGTCACGTCGATGCTGGTGCCGACCGGGGTGAAAAAGCGCATCCCGAAACGGCCCGAATCCTGGCTGGGAACGAACTCCTGCCGCAGGCGCGGGATGATTCCGAGCGAGAGCAGGAAAATCGCCAGGGCGCCGAGGAGCACGAACCCGCGGTGGCGGAGTGCCGGTTGCAGCGCCCGCAGGTACCCGCGCGAGGCGCTCGCGAACATCCGCTCCACCGCAGCGCCGATGCGATCGCGGCGCTCGCCGACGTCGAGAAACTTGGAGCAACGCATCGGGGTGAGGGTCAAGGCTTCGAGGAGCGAGAGCGCCACCGCGACCGAGATCGTCACTCCGAACTGGAAGAAGAACCTCCCGATGATCCCCTTCATGAAGGCGACGGGAAGGAAGATGGCGATGATGGCGGCGGTGGTGGCCGCAGCGGCGAAGGTGATCTCCCGCGCTCCCACCGAGGCGGCGGTGACTCTTCCCTTCCCCTCCTCCCGGTGCCGGTAGATGTTCTCGAGCACCATGATGGCGTCGTCGACCACGATGCCCACGACCAGCGTGAGCCCGAGCACGGTGAAGGTGTTCAGCGTGAAGTCGAAGAAGTACATCACGATGAACGTGCCCAGGATCGAGGTCGGTATCGCGAGAACGACGTTGACGGTGCTCGACCATGAGCCGAGGAACAGCCAGCAGACGAGCCCGGTCAGGACCGCCGCGAGGACCAGGGTGAAGAGAATCTCTTCGATGGACTCCTCGATGAAGGTAGTCGTGTCCCAGTTGACGTTCAGGACCAGCCCCTCGGGAAGCTGGGTCTGGATCTCCGCGAGCTTGTCGCGGATGCCGCGTCCCACTTCGACCGCGTTCGATCCCCGCAGTTTCTGGATCTGGATTCCGATCGAGGGCTGGCCCATCGCGCGGGCGATGCGCCTCCGGTCCTCGAGCCCGTCCTCGACCACCGCCACGTCTGCGAGTCGGACGGGGGCCCCTTCCTTATAAGAGACCACGAGGCTCCGGAACGCGGCGAGGTCGAGCGCTTCTCCCTCGGCGCGCACGTTCAGCTCACGCTCCGGGGTCTCGATCCGTCCCGCGGGCACTTCCATGTGCTCGCGCTGGATGGCGCGCACGACATCCTGCACCGTGAGCCCTTGCGCTTCGAGGCGCACCGCGTCGAGCCACACCCGGACGTTGCGCTCGCGGTATCCGGATAGGGAGACTTCCCCGACTCCGGCCACCGTCTGGAACTGCGGCCGGAGCACGTTCTGGACGTAGTCCGCCATCCAGGTCACGGGCCGGTTCCCGGAGAAGGACAGGCGCATGATCGGCTGGTCCTCGGGATTGTTCTTGGTGATGACCGGCGGATCGATCTCCCGCGGCATGCGCCGGCCGGCCTGCGCCACCCGGGTCTGCACGTCTTGAAGGGCGGCGTCGATATTGCGACTCAGGTCGAACTCCACGGTGACGTTGGCCTGCCCCTGTCGAGAGGTCGACCTCACCTCGGCGACGCCTTCGGCGGAGGTAACGGCGTCCTCGACGATGTCGACGACATCCGTCTCCATGATCTCCGGTGAAGCGCCTTCGTAGGTGATGGAGACGTTCACCACCGGAAAGTCCACGTCGGGGTTCTGGCTGATCCCCAGGCCCTTCATGACGTCACCGAACCCGGTGAACGTGAGGGTCCCGAACCCGATGAGGGCGAACATCAGGATCCACGCGAAAACGTGGTTCCGGATGGAAATATCCGCAAGGGTCATCCCCGTCGCGATCTTCTGGGGATCCTCCTCCTCGTCCGCTGCTTTGTGGGATGGGATCTCGTGCTCGGTCATGGGGTTGGTCCCTCCGGACGCGTGGCGGGCGGCGTCTCGGGATTGCCCAGGTCGGCGTCCTCGACCGGGACACCGTTCGCGAGGAGGTCGGAGCCTTCCACCACCACGGATTCCGTCCCGACCAGCCCCGACAGGATCTCGACCAGCCCGTCCTCGGTCTTGAGCCCGATCTCGATCGGCCGCTCGA
>Ga0105095_10000717_pt1 | contig 16556 bp, 13 predicted proteins | sample PPLLak2March2015_2_FD_79180 | JGI IMG/M metagenome (GOLD analysis project Ga0105095, IMG submission 79180) | Freshwater sediment microbial communities from Prairie Pothole Lake near Jamestown, North Dakota, USA - PPLs Lake P8 Core (3) Depth... | ecosystem: Environmental > Aquatic > Freshwater >...
ACGTTCCTCGACTTTTAAAAGTAAGGTATTATTACCCTTATTAAGCAAAACAGGGATCAGGTCATCATCGATAAATAATCCACGTGGTTGTTGATAATCCCATACATTCATCCCATTTACCCACAGTTTGCCTCCGTCATTTGTACCCAGACTGATGAACCATATCCTGGTTTCTTCTGCCTGAACTTCTGAATATGCATAAGCAAGTACAGGATCTTCATTTGATAATGTTTTATCCAGGTCAATTATGGAATCGGGTGAATTGAAAAGTTTCCATTTTACTGAACCTTTGGGGTATTTCACTGCATCACCTGTTTTGACTTTAAGATCCTGTTCTCCTCCTGATTTTAAAAGGTAGTCTGTATTAAAACCAACCAGGTGTTCCCATGTATCTGAAGCATCCCGGGGTATTTGCAAAGGTATGGGCCCGCACAGCATCCAGGATTTTATCCACTGTCCGGCGATAACCGGTTGTGGCAATAATTGCTGTGAGTAAGTTATTCCATAAATAAAAAGTGCGAGGTAAATGATAAGGAATAATTTTCTGATCATTTTAATATTGTTTAAGAGTTATTAAAATCTTTCATTTCAGTTTTCATTCACTTCTTCATCCCTTTTATGAGCCAAATTTCAGCAACCTGGGAACCTCGTTCACCTTCGCCACCATCGTCCTGGCCGCAGGTCCATGTAAATAAGACTTTACCATCCCGGGTTACTTCTTTTGGCAGAGCAAATTCGAATAAAGGCCGGGTTCCCATCCTTATAAAATCATGGATAGTAATTCCGTCAGCAACAAGTTTCATATTCGACCGGAAGCGTCCGGTATATGCAATCCTCAATACATAATCAGAATTTGAATCAAGATTGTCATATTCCATTTCCAAAGGTGTATCGTAAAGTGTATTGATCTGATCCATCCATGCCAGAGGGGTAGTTTGCCCTTCAAAACCTTTAGCTACAACTTCATGAACCCAGTCAATACCGGTTAATCCTACTCCGAAGCTCACCCTGGGAGACTCCAGGCTTCCGGGATCTTCCGCCCATGTTTTCCTTGCTTTAATCCTTTTCCATGCAGCCGGATTGCCAAAATTATCATAAAAACCTCCCGGACCAGGATCTGTCCGGTGAAGCATTTTGTCAATAGCATCCAAACGGTCTTGTTCATTATTAAGTTTTTCCACCTGTGATAGCTGATCCAGTATCCAAAGTGCATCATTAAGCGGAATGTCAATGTTGTCAATAAAGTTTCCCCTTCCACCGGTTGCATGATGTTTTTCGATTGTGAGTTGGGCCCCGAAACTACGGAAAAGTGAATCTGCGAGTGCATGACATCGTTCTTTTAGTTCCGGCGATACCGGCTTCTCATATGCAAGTGTAAGTATATTCCTTGCTTTCGAAATCGCTGGTTCCGAACCCGTTATTTTTGCCAGTTCAAGAGTATTTCTTGCCTCACATTCCAGAAAGGTTTCATAGATTAATCTTCTTTGTGTATATGCATCAAAATAGGCTCTGATCAATCCGCTCTGAAAACGTGGATTACTCAGAACGTTGTCCGGCGCATCTTTTTCCATATGCTGCCATTGCTGAAGAGTCCTTTGTACATTTTCATTTGATAAAAGTGGTCCCCTGAAATTTTTTTCCAGTGCTATAAATCCCTGGGCTACACCTTCAGTATAATCCGGGCCAATAAAGTAACGGGCATAATCACGCAGGGTTTCTATTACCGGAACTGAGGGATCCCAGTCCTGACCGCTCCACACAAATTTATTCACGTCATCATTTGTTCCTTCTGAATAGCTGATACTTCCACTTGCTAATCCGGCATACAGGTTATGAATATACTTTTCATCTTCAGGTCGTGGATTAATACATTCCCGGCCTAATGTCATGGCATAAGCTATATCCCAATCAGGTACAGGATACTGGCAACTCAGACTGTGTGTGATGTCGGGGTACAATCTTACAGGAACCGATGGATCTATAAGTTTCTTAATCTCAGGAAGCGGTGTTCTTATCCAGGGACCATAAACGATTCCCCCGAACCACTCATATCGTCGCTTTACATGTTCATAAAATTTATTGTACCATTCTTTGCCTGGTTTAAATGCCTGGGGTGATACCCATATTTTTGCTTCCGGGTGGTATTTTTTCAGAACAACAGCTACTTTTTTCAGCCAGTTAAATAGTTCATCGGGCTCAAGTTCTCCGGGATCCCCTCCCGGAACAAAAAGTGCGTTCAGTTTGGGCAATACCCCGAAAACGATTTCCCTTTCATCAAGCTCTTTCTTAATTGAATCGGGTGAATAATAATCACTGCCCATGTTGGGGTACCACATCCAAACATCCAGACCATATTCTCTGCAAATACGTGATTGCTCAACAATCATCCTGATCGCAGGCAATTTCATGTGAATATTTGAAAAATCATCATCTGTACGTGGCGGCATAATTTCAATACTGTTCGCTCCAAAAATTACCAAATCACGAATATAACTGTCAAATTGTGAAACACTCCATGCATCATAAGCGTTTGTTTTAGGACGATAACCCATCTGATGACCGCGTATGCTGTAAACAGGAGTTGAGGAGATGTTTATACTATCAGGAATAAATATCTTCCCGTTCCTCATTTCCATTTTACGTAACAGCCAGCCAATCCCATACAAGGCACCACGCTCATCATGGCCTGCAATTATAACAGTACTGTTTTCAATTAAGATAATTTTATAGCCCTCTTTGCCGGTTTCAGGAAGTTTCATGACAGCTGTTTTGCATGATTCAGGGAACTTATCCATGCGTCCTTCAACTCCAACAGCAATAATCTGTTTACCTCCGGATATTGCTTTGTCAAGGAGCGGTAAAAAAAGATTGGTACGTTCATTGATCTCTTCCCTCAAAATCTGAACAGCTTTTTGCAGTTGAACATTCTTCTTTTCAGGTAAGAATACACAGGCATCAGAAAATTCTAACTTTTGTCCAAAACTTGAATAAGACAAAAAAAGGGATGAAAAAAGGATAATGGTAATTTGCTTTGGATTCATCCTGGTTGAATTTTTTTTATTGAATTCATGTCATCCAGTAATTTATCAGCAAACAGGAGAATGTCGGAGCTATGCAAAATAATATTTGCACCTGCTTTTGCCCACTCCATCTGAATGTCGAGACTTCCTCCGGAACCACTATGACCACCGGCAGCAATACCATAGGATCTGGTTTTCTTAATAATGTCACAGCTTAAACTGAGAAACTCTTTACTTCGATATTTTTCCGGCATCTCATAAGATACTGATAAATCATGTGGCCCGATAATTATACCATCCACCCCGGGACCGTCAATTGATTGAACAGAAAGAAAAAGGTCCAGGTTGTTTACCCCTGCAGGACTTTCGATGTTGATCAACAGGGTGTGATCTTTATTCTGGCTCTTCAGATATTCCGTGAGTTCTTCCGAAGGTTGTTCTTCGCCATGAAGAATTTTTTCCAACTTGTTCCCCTTTAATGGACGATACTTTGTTGCCCCCACAAGGTTGTAAACATCTTCAATATTTTCGACATAGGGTGCAAGTATGGCTCCTGCACCAGCATCCAGGGCCTGTGTTGCCAGAAATGGATCCGGCGCAAGAATCCGGACTACCGGATTGATGCCGGCAATTCTGAATGCCCTGCACATCCATCCCAGAATTTCAGGATTGTAAAATACATGCTCATTACAAAAGAAGACGAAGTCAAGACCCAGGCTAACAGTTAAATCAAACATTCTGGGAGATGCAGATGTTATTAAGGTGCCATAGACAGTTTTGCCTGAGTGCAATGCATTTCTGAACTCTCTTCCTACCATTATATCAATCCTCCTTTCTTTCCTCGTTGAAATCCAAGTTACTTAGCCCACTTCTTATTCACAATCTTTTGCGGGTCGATTACAGCATGTTTGATAGTTTTCTTTCCTTCTCCCAAAGAATAGGAATAAGAAATATTCAGGAGACCATCATTCGTCTGAATCAAACAGGGATAGGAAAAGTTTCCCTTTTTACCAGGCTCGTATTCAACTAATTCTTTCCATTTCCAGGTTAAACCCTCGTCATCCGATATGTAAAGTGATAACTGATAGCGTCCATCATTGATATCGTTCCCTAAAAACACCCACTTTCCGTCCTTCAACACACAGATTTCCACACTGGCTTCATTAGGAATATCGGTCTTTCCGGAGAGACTCCATGATTCTCCGTTATCAGCTGAAATACTGGTATGTACCCTGTTGGGGGCATCTCCGCTGTCGCGCATATATGCAACAATGGTCCCGTCTTTTTTTACAGCAAGAGCAGGCTGAATAGGGCCTCTGCCAACAATAGGGAGGCTGGGTCTCCAGGTCGTTCCATCATCATCCGAAATTGCAATCATAGAAAAGTTAAGACCATCTGAATAAAGGGGTAACAGGATCTTTCCACTTTCCAGTGTGATTGGATGAATACGGGTCATCCATCCAATGCTCCTCTTCAGCAAATCTTTGCTTGCATCTTTGATCATGTTGTCATACAGAGGGGCATATCCTGCCCATCCGGCCTGGCTTTCAGGCAACTCGTTAAATCTATTTTCCACCTCACTGGCAAATCTTTCATCAGGTTTTAGCAAAATATTATCCTGCCATTCCCAAACCGGGGCCTCGTCACCGCTATAATTGGTAGTTGTGCGGAACCTGAGGATAGAATCTTCCCATTTATTGGCAACAACTGCCACCCAAAAAAGAAATAACTTGCTTTTACGATTTAGAAAGAGTACAGGATTACAATCAGGTATTCCTTTTGTATCTGCCATCAGAAATGGTAAACTCCATGTTTTTAATCCTTTTTTCAACCTTGCACCCATAATCCTGACATCGTCTGCTGAGCGTTCTCCGCTACCCTGGAACCATGCTGCCAGCAGGTCGCCATTTGGCAGCATAACAATACTGCTTCCATGAACATGTTCATTCTGAAAGGGGAAAATGAATTCTTCACTAATAATAGCATTTTTGCCATTTCTTGTTTGTGCCAACCCGTTTAAAACGGGCAAAAGCAACAGAATAAAGAATAACTGGATCATTCTCATAATCTGGCTCATTTAACGGTCATTATCAATTCATAATTCTATTTAATTCAATCATCATGACTTTGTCGCGCAAAATAGCAATTTTCTTAAGGTCTCTGTCAGGTGATGCGTTGTATAAATCTACAAAGTTGCTTAATGAAACTGACATGCAGATAACAAAAGCCGGAAGGGATCACTAAAGGTAATCCCCTCCTACATCAATATCCCCGCCAGCGAGGCAGATATGTAAGATGCCATGGTGCCGCAGATCATTGCTTTAAATCCCAGCCTGGCCAGATCAGCTTTCCGTTCGGGGACCATTGCTCCTATTCCACCCAGCTGAATGGCAATCGAGCTGAAATTTGCAAAACCGCACAATGCGAAACTTGCTATTACTATTGATTTGGCGCTCAGCGCACCCTGAGCTATCATCGGAGAGAGATCGGTATATGCAACAAACTCATTTATGACCATTTTTGTACCCATCAGAGAACCAACCTCGAATGATTCCGCTACCGGAACTCCCATTACAATGGCAAAAAGTGAGAAGAAAGCTCCGAAAACATCTTTGAGTCGAAGGTTTTCAACATTTAATCCAATGAAATCGAGCGATGCCCCTGTCCAGGCAAGGAACTGACCGAAATATCCCAGAAGCGCATCGATGAGGGCTACCAGTGCTATAACACCAATAAGCATAGCAATAACATTGATGGATATTTTCATGCCATCAGAGGCACCGTGCGAAATTGCATCCATGATGTTTGCATGCTCACTTTTAACTTCGAGCTTTACCTTACCTTTTGTTTCTGATTCCTGCGTTTCGGGAAATACGATCTTTGAAATCACGAGTGCTCCCGGGGCTGCCATCAGGCTTGCGGCAAGAAGGTATGATGCAGGAACTCCCATTGAGATATACACAGCCATTACGCCTCCGGCTATACAGGCCATACTCCCGGTCATTGAAGCCAGGAGCTCCGACATTGTCATTCCGGAGAGGTAGGGGCGTATCATAATCTGAGCTTCGACCTGCCCTACAAATGCGCTTGCAACATTTGAAAGAGCTTCGCTGCCGCTCACACGCATTGCCCAGTGCACAAAGCGCGCTATTCCTGCGATTACCCTCTGCATCAATCCCACATGGTAAGCCATTGCAACAAGAACACAGACGAAAATTATTGTGGGAATAAGAATAAAAAGGAATATGCCTCCCGACACGATTTCAGGTGGAAGGATCTGAGGAACTTTGGTAAGGTCACCGAAAACGAAGAGACCACCCTGCTGTGAAAAATCGAGCAGCTTGTTAATTGCTTTCCCCAGCCATGCAAAAATTGTCTGCCCGGCCGGTATCTTCAGAATAAAAACTGCGAGTGCTATCTGAAGGATCAGACCGGAGATAACAAGCCGGTAGTTTATTGCTTTTCTGTTGTTCGACCATAAAAAAGCGAGTCCAAGGATAACAAGGATCCCGATTATTCCAGTAAATCTTGCCATAAATACCGGTCAGATTAAAACGTGCATAAACTTACTTCTTTTTTCACAGGTAAGAATTGCATGCCTGAAAGATTTTCTGTTACAGTTTTATGGCAACCTGACCATGAAGCGGTAATGCCCTGTATATGATTTTTGCATCTTTCCGTGGAAGACGGATTTTTATGAAAGGATGATATTCAGGTATCTTGAGTGTAAAAACACTTCGTAAGGATTTTATTGTATTTCTTATCCTGTAACGCAGGTCGAATCCGAAAAGGTCCATACCATCACCCAATCTGATTTTTTCTTCCTGGTATATCGAAAAGATGATCCCGTTATCCATTTCAAGTATATAGTTAACAGGCTCATAATCAGCCGTATCAGGAATAATATCCGGTACGTATTCCGAGGTATCCTTTGGTGCCATTTTAATCATTAAGGGTTCCTTTTGAATGGATGAAAAATCCCTGACAATGGTGAGCGGGCGGGAGAGCATAGTTAAACCAGGATTATTATCGCCATACTTTAAAATCCTGCTGATGTCAGCTTTTTTAATGGCAGCTTTATGTACTGAAACACCGCTGGTCTCAAGTTCGGCAATACTGTCGGCCAGGTTAATTGTCAGATAGATTGAATCTGTTTCAGCCATTGCTATTCTTGATTGAAGGTAGGCTTTATCATTCTGCAAGCTGAGATATGCCGAATCTGTCAGTATCCTTTCATCTGCCGGATTCCCCTCAGCCTGGATTAATTCGTAATTTTCTTTCAGCGATTTTAGCAATTTTGCAGGAGCAAGCAGCATCATAACCAGGTAGTAAACCATAAAAACCAGAATTAAAACCGCCGCGATAATGTATCCTTTCTTGTTGACTTCCGGTTTATCCTGAATCTCTGTTTCCATGGAATTTAAGTGGTTAAGGTCAGAAAATATAGACTTTGGATCCAATGCCAAGGGTATTATAGATTGCCTTAAGATCCTCATCATTAAGACGGACGCAACCGTGAGTGACCGGCATACCTAAAAAGCGTTTGTACAGGGTACCATGTATAAGGTAACCATCACCCAGGGAAAGTGCATAATCGCCAAGCACTCCGTATTCAAATCTTGAATCATGATTTTCAGGTGGTATAGGTAATCCTTCCTCAACAAATGACCAGTCGGGTCTTTTCCATGTTGGATTTGTTGCTTTTCCCTGGACCAGGAATTTGCCTTTGGGTGTTTTGAATATCCAGCTTCTTCCCTCCAGTGTCTGGAGCATCTTATAACTGCCCGAACTGCAGTAACCCTCACGGATAAGCTTTTTGTTCCTGTAAAGCAGAAATTGGTTGTCTGTTGTATTTATTACCATGTATGACTGACCTGACGTATAGCTGCCGTACTTCCTTGCCAGACCCTGGACCTCCCTGCTCAGCTGGGATATCTGCTTTTTATATGCATTATCCTTTTTCAGCCCGGCAATATTTGCAGGCTTATCTGCCTTCCCAAAATGAATTTCCTGAATCTCAGGAACAACATAATTGAAGAAAAAGATAAGGAACAATATGAATAAAAAAACAACAAGCCGGAAAATGATCTTAGAGTGCCTGTTCATCTTCTCAGAGCATTTAAAAGATTGGTCATCGATCCTACGATTGTGACAGGTGTTCCAACTTTCGCGTTTTTAAAAATACTATCCATTTCTCTGTCTTTCAGGGCAATGCATCCATCTGTCCAATCGACTCCTTTCCCCCCGTTACCATGTATTTCTATCATACCTCCGATTTTTGCAGAACGAGGCAGTGATCCTCTGGAAATCTCAATTCTGAATTTTGCGGTATCCTCTTCATTTGGATAATTAAGAAGTAGAGCTTTATAATATAAGGTACTGTCCCCGTCAAGCTTTTTAATTATTTTATACATCCCCTCGGGTGTGGCTTTATCGCCTCTCAGTCTTTTATGACCCACCCAGTTCCTGCCAAGTTCAGCAGTGTACTCATCTACTTTTTCCCCGTTCAGGTATACAACAATTTTCCGTGAGAATTTGTCAACTATAATTGAGTAATCGCCGGTTTTCCTTGAAACGGCAATTGTACTGTCGATCCATGTTTTCCACTTCGGATACAATCTGAAGTAGCTTCTCAGGTCTTTATCTGCAAACTCGAATGATGTTTTAAGCAGTATTGCCGATTCGGTAAGGGTCTTCTCCGCATCGAGGTATTGCATGTTCCTGAAAGCTATTTCTGAATCTTTAAGCAGCATTTTTCCTTTCGAAATACGGTTTCGGATCTCCGCATTCAGGGGATAAGAATGAAAACGTGTATTTATTTTTTTAAGTAGCAGATTAACTTCTTCCAGCTGCCAGATGAGTTTCCCTCTAAGGTTCGTCTTAAGGATTACTGAACCTTCTGTGGCATGAGTGGCAGCTCTGGTTGCCAGTCCTGCAAGATCTGCCACCCTGCCGTAATTCCTGCTGTAAAGGAATCTCTCGTTTTCCTGTCGCCAGACCATCAATGCAGAATCATAGAGTTCTTTTGCCTGATTGCAGAGGTCGCACGAGTATAATTCAGCTTCATTCCTCGAAGCAGCTGAAATAGAATCTCTTGCAATTTTCATTTCGCCGGAAGGAGGATCCGGTACCGGGTAAAAAGTCAAAAATCCCGCCAGTGTAATAAAACAGGCTACAGGGGCAATTATCAAAATATGTTTCCAGGCTTTTCCCAATATATCAGGTCAGGTTCGTTATAAAAAAACCCCGGGTCTGAGCCCGGGGATTACTTCTAAAAAACTTATGCAGGATTAAAATCTTATTCTGGCTTTTGTCAAAGCTTCTTTGATCTCGGAATTGAGTCCATCAGCTTTTTCCTTGGCAGCTTTGATCTTGTTAAGAGCATCCATATAAGCACCTTTGTCGAAAGCACCCTGTGCTTCTGTAACGGCAGCCCCAACGTTTGCAAGGTCGGATTTGATTTGCTCAATTACGGCTGCACCCTCTTTTCCTCTTGGAAGTCTAGGAACAAGTTTATTATTTTCTGCGATAACTGATTTAATTTCATTAAGAAGTGATTCAGCTTCTTTCTTTACTTCTGCTTTTTTGGCAGCTACACCAGCAGCAGCCTGATTTGCAAGAGCTGTAACCTCATCAAGTTTTACCCTTACGTCTCCGAATTTCTTGAAAAGTTTCCCTCTCTGGGTTTCAACTTCAGCCATTACAGCATTCATTGAATCCTGTACTGCGGCAAATTCAGCAGGCAGGTAAACATTAGCTTCAGCTGCCTTTGCTGCTTCGATAGCTGCATTGGTAGCATCGATCTGAGCCTGTGGAACTTTACCACAGCTGGCAAGGATCACAACCATTGCGATAGCTGCAAATCCAATTAATACTTTGTTCTTCATTTTTTTTAATCTTTTTAATACTTTGTTATTAAAACTTCCTATCGTTTTTATTCTCCGATGGATTTTTAAAATTCGCTGCAAAGATACTATATTTTAATCATATAACAGCTAAAAACAAAATATTATAACGCGTTGTGCAGTTAACCATATTCTCTGGCTGCATGTACTTATCCCCCCGGCCCCCCTTGAAGGGCAACCCCCGTCCAGCTAAAGCTGGCCTGCCCCCTACCTTGCTCCGCCGCCTTCGTCGGCCGTAGGTCGACTTCGGCGACCGATGGCCGCAGCGGCTACGCGAAGGCGAAGAAGGGGGTCTAAATCCCTGATATTTAGATGATTCTTCTTTTTTATCGGTGCATTAGCCCCTTTTAGGGGGGTTGGGGGGTTGATATTACAAATGATGCTGAAACGCAATCGGATGAATTGGTGCCTATGTAAAGCTCAAATTCTCCCGGGTCAAATGAAAAGCTCATATCCTGATGATAATATGACAGATCTGCAGGTGATAATGTAAAAGTGACTCCGATACTCATTCCTTTCTCAATCAGTACTTTTTTGAATCCTTTCAGCTCTTTCACAGGTCGTGTTACCTCTCCTGCAAGATCCCGTATATATAACTGTACCACCTCTTCGCCATCCCTGTCGCCTGTGTTGGTGATTTCAACAGTGGCAGTGACCTGTTCATTCTGGTGGAATTCATTCTTATTCAGTGTAATCCCGGAATAGCTGAAACTGGTATAGCTTAATCCGAATCCGAACGGATAGAGGGGATCGTTCGGACTGTCAAGATAATTTGATCTGTATTTCTCATATGGATTATCAGGATTTATGGGCCTTCCGGTGTTTTTTGAGTTGTAAAATACCGGGATCTGCCCTTCATTCCGTGGAAATGTCATTGTCAGCTTCCCGGAAGGATTTACATCGCCAAAAAGTACATCTGCAACGCCATTCCCGGCCTGAGTTCCTCCAAACCATGCTTCAAGTATTGCCGGTGCGAGTACATTTAGCTCCTCTATAGCCAGTGGTCTTCCGTTAAAGAGTACTACGGTTACCGGCTTTTCTGTTCTTATAATGGCCGAAGCAAGCTCCATCTGGACTCCCGGAAGACCTATTTTTGCCCGGGAGGCAGCTTCGCCACTCATGTCCCTGCTCTCCCCAAGGGCAAGAATGACAAAATCAGCCCTGAGTGCTATAGAAACGGCAGTGTTAATACCATCTGTATTGCTGTCATTGATGTTGCAACCCTTCGCACTTAATACTTTGATCCTGCCGCTTACCTTATTATTTATACCCTCCAGTAAAGTGACACACTTGCTCCAGTCACCGGCTGCTGACCAGCTTCCCAGCATATCAGCCTTTGAATCGGCAAGGGGACCGATCACAGCAAGGGTCCGTACAGTTCCGGGAACGGGCAATGTATTTTTCTCATTCTTCAAAAGCACGCATGACCGGGCAGCAAATTCCCTGGCAAAACCCAGATGTTCCGGTGTCATGATCTCCTGTTTTTCGCGTTCCTTATCGCAATTCTTGTAAGGATCATCGAAGAGCCCCATTCTGAATTTAGTTACAAGTATCCTTCTGACCGCATCGTCAATCTTCTTTTCTGACACCCTGCCTGCAGCGACAAGCGGGGGCAATTCGTCAAGGAAGGCGCTTCCCTGCATATCCATATCTACACCTGCATTTATTGAAAGTTCCGCAGCTTCGGCAAGGTTTGCCGCCACTCCATGAGGGATCAGCTCATTAATGGAAGTATAATCGGTGACAATAAATCCATTGAAGTTCCATTCATCCCTCAAAACGTCAGTAAGCAGCCATCTGTTCGAGGTGGAAGGTATCCCGGCAATTTCATTGAAAGAGGTCATTACAGATCCTGCACCTGCATCAATACAGGCATTATAGACTGGCAGGTACCACTCATACAATGAACGTTCCGATATATCAACTGTATGATAGTCCCGTCCTCCCTGGGGTGCTCCGTAAGCCGCAAAGTGCTTTACGCATGCCAGCACTGATCTTTTATCAAAAAGGCCTGAACCCTGGAAACCTTTCACCCTGGCAGCTCCGATCAGACTGCCCAGCCAGGTGTCTTCACCCGCACCTTCCATTACCCTTCCCCACCTGGGATCGCGGGCAAGATCCACCATGGGAGCAAAGGTCCAGTTCAATCCTTCAGCAGTAGCCTCAATGGCAGCAATGCGTTCAGCTTTCCTGATAGCTGCAGTATCCCACGATGAAGCCTGTGCAAGCGGAACAGGGAATATGGTCCTGTGACCGTGAATCACATCGTAACCGAACAACAGTGGAATGTGCAGGCGTGTCTCCTCAACGGCAATCCTCTGAAGTTCTTTAACAAAGTCAACAGTATAGGCATTAAATATATTACCGGCTTTCCCCTGTCTTATAAGATCGATGTAATCGTTCCGTATGCTGGGGCCCGTCGCCGACCAGTCGCTGGTGAACAGTGATAATTGCCCGATTTTCTCTTCGAGCGTCATGAGGCTTATTATCGAATCGGCTTTATCTTCATATTTGCTCAGGTCGGATGATACCCGATTTTCATAGCCTTGAAAGAAAAATAAAGATGTTAAAATGAATGTCAACAGATTTCTGGTCATATTAATTCGGATTGGAATTATACTTAATTTGTTTAAGGAATTAATTATCTCTGCGGGAGGAAAAACCAAGGATCTTTAATCCGTTTTGAATTTCGGAGCTTGACATAAAAAGATCCCAGAGTAAGCCTGTCCTGTAATTCTCAATCATGACTACCACAGGACCCTGGTCTATTGCAAGATATTTTTGTGGATACCAGCCGGTTTGTTCACTGAATGCATCATAAAAACCGTACTTACCCCATATCCTGTCACCCAGGTTGAAATAGAAATCCTTCATCGCTGCCATTGATTCTTTCGGGGTATATGGAAATGAGGAGAGGGCAGCTGTGGGAGATATCACACCAAGATCATTTTTTTCACCAGGTGCATGGGCAGCATAACCTTTAGGTGAGTAGCTGGCGGTAAGTCCCCAGCGGTCTGCAGAATACCCTTTATATTTCTTTGGATTTTCAACACACCATTGATGATTAATAAGTACCTGATTAACATTTAGTTGCCAATAGTCGGCATATTTATCCGAGAGCCCCCCGGGATTTAAGCCCAGGTAGGAATAGTGAGCCCAGAAAAGCGGCCCTCCATATTTTTCTGCAGAAATATGTTTGAGGATCAGTGGTATATCGTACGTTTTCTGTTGTGAAACAATTGCACCTCCCTGTGCCCATCCTTCATGATATGCCTGAGGATCAACAGGATGTGTTGGTGAGGAGGCAGACAGAATATACAGTATCAGGCATTCATTATATCCCTTAACAGGGAAATTCATTTCCCACCCGAATTCAGGGGACCAATGCCAGTATATCACATTTTCTCCTCCTTTTGTGAACCAGGTCCACTCAACTTCTCTCCACAACCTGTCTATATCAGATGCCAGCTGTTTTTCCTCCGGAGTGCCATCAATAAAGTATTGCCTTACAGTAATTAATCCCTGGATAAGATAAGCTGTTTCAACAATATCAGCACCATTATCTTTAGGACTGAATGGTTTTACTCTTCCAGTTTCACCATTCAGCCAATGGGGCCACGCTCCGTGAAAGCGGTCAGCTTTTTTGAGCCAGTCCGCAATATGCCGTAGCCTTTCATAACCTTCTTCCCTGGTGATAAATCTTCTCTCCATCCCGACAATCATTGCCATTATTCCGAAACCGGAGCCCCCTGTCGTAATTACATTCATATCGTTCTGAGGGTATTGTCCGTCAACGTGGTATCTTTCCCTTGCCAGCCCTGAAACCGGTTCTGCACCATCCCGGAAGTACCGGAACGATTGATACTGCACAAGTGTCATGAGAGAATCATCACTGATCAGATCCTGTTTTGATCCGTAAGCGGAATTGCTTGTTTTCGTTCCCTTTCCGCCTGCACAGGATACTGCCGTGAAAAGCAGAACAAAAAATAACAGATTGGCTGCTTTCATGTATTAACCTCAATTAATAGGAAAATCCAAGTTTATCAAGGCCGTTTCTGATATCTGAATTAGTCATAAACAGGTTCCAGAGGAACCCGGTCCTGTAGTTTTCTATCATACATACAATCGGTCCCTGATCAATGGCAATATAGGAATTTGCGAACCAGAGTGATGACAGATTGAATGAATCGTAAAATCCGTACTCGCCCCATATCTTGTCACCAAGAGTAAAATAAAAGAACTTAAGAGTTCGCAAACTTTCAACCGGTGTGTATGGGAATGACGAAAGTGCAGCTGTGGGAGCTATCACGCCAAGATCATTGGTGGGTGAACTTGCACTGTATCCTCCCTGGATATCACTGGCAGTCAGGCCCCAGCAATCAGCACTGTATCCCCGGCGACCTTTCGGATTTGCCAGACAATATTGATAATTGATTGTTGAATGGGCAACATTCTGGGTCCAGTAACCGGCGTACTGGTCGGACAGGTTTCGCGGATCGAGGCCAAGGAGTGAATAATGAGCAAAAAAGAGTGGTCCGCCGTAATCCGGACCAAGCGGCAATGTTATACCTGAGAATGATCTTCCGTTCTTCATCGGATAGGCGCCATTACGAGCCCATCCTTCATCATAAACTATTTTAGGTATGGTGTGGGTCGGGGATGAAGCTGCAAGTACGTAAACGATAAGAGCTTCATTCCAGCCCGAGACAGGCATATTCATATCCCATCCATAATTTGGTGACCAGTGCCAGTAGAGCCTGTTCTGATTGTCCCTTCTGTACCACGACCAGTCAACATTCTCCCACAGCTTTGTAATCGTATCGCAGGTTGCTTTTTCGTTGGTAGTCCCACCCTTGAAATATTCCCGCACTGCAAGCAATCCCTGCATAAGAAATGCAGTTTCGACAAGATCGCCTCCGTTATCTTTTGTGCTGAACGGGATTACCTTACCTGTTGTCCCGTTAAGCCAGTGCGGAAAGGTACCGTGGAACCTGTCTGTGTTGGGATTGTTCAGGAAACCGACAATCTTTTCAATCTGTTCAAATCCCTGCTGACGGGTAATGAAGTTGCGTTCAATTCCAACCAGTAAAACCATCAGTCCGAAACCGCTTCCACCGATGGTTACAATATCCCCTGATCCCAGTCGCTCTCTGGCCAAACCTGAAACCGGGTGGGCATGATCCCAGAAATAACCGAATGTCTTTTTCTGTACAAGGGTTAAAAGCGAGTCATCGGAGATTACGGGGAATTTCGGTAAAGTGTCTAACCGGGTTATAAAAGCAAAATCAAATCCCTGGTAAACGATCCCTCCCAGGTTGAGTCCCACATCGAAGATCATCCTGTAACGAGTCAGCGGTTCAAGCGGTCTGTCAGGCGCTATCGTAATGTATTTCAGGCTTTTATCAAACCTGTGAGTATAGAAAGTATCTATATTACCTGTAAAGAATAATCTGCTTTTTTTGAATAAAGTGGTATCCGGCAGAGTATTGAACCAGATTTTTACTTCAACACTGGTGAAGTCAACACTATCAATTTCACCGCTGCTGGATACATTTATATTATTTATCAGAACAGAATCTATCAGTATTTCCTTGTCATTGTTGTTTTTGTCGTTATCCGTGTCACAGGAGAACAACAAAAAGGCACTCATGATAAGTAATACAGATACTTTCATCTACTAAAAATAATAAAACAAGGGAAAACCCTTCTGTTTTCCCTATTACCAACTATTTATCTGCCGTTAAGGATTGATCTGTGTTACTTCAGCATCATACAGATCCTTAACCTCAGTTGCAGTAAGAGCCTTGTCATAAACGCGAAACTCATCCACATTCCCTAAAAACCAGCCCATCCACGGATCATTACCGGTACTCTCTGATTTAATACGCCATGCACCGAAATTAATCTTATCGGCATTGGAGAAAGCCAATGGTCCGAGAGGTGGTCTGGGATTTGTTTCCGGTGGGGCAGCCCATCTATCTTCAACACCCTCATTAGTTTCCACCTTCACTCCATCTTTATAGATGTAGAATTTGGAGGTCGCCTGATCGTAGGTGTAAACAAGATGCATCCATGTGTTGATAAGGAAAATATCCTTACCGAAACCTATATGCTGGCCTGACCATTCTGCACCGGTCTTAAGGAAAAATATCTTGAGGTTCAGTGAATCTGCTGTAGCGGGCAGACGTAGCAATCCGATTTTTAAATTGCCCCAGAACAGGTCATCAGATTTTCCGATTTCAAAGATAGTTTGTTCGGGATCGCCGGTTACAAGCGGAGTCTTGAGCCAAAAGGCCAACGAAAAGGATGTCAGGGTTTTTAATTTGCTGTTTGCCGGAAGTGTGTATAGCAATCGTGCACCGTCAGCACCCTGGTAAGCCTGTCCACGTCGTCCGGCAACCCAGGTAACGCCCTGGTTTACATCGGGATTTATAGATGCTGTCCGCTCAGTAGCATTCCCGTCAAAAGGAAAATGTGCTGTCAGATTGGCTGTTGCAATGGTATTAGGGTCAATTTTCCCCCCATTTCCGTTATCATCATCTTCTTTACAGGATGAAACGATTATACTGATTACGAGAATTACACCAAGTAATGTCCCGCTGATTTTAATTGTATTTTTCATAATTTATTA
>Ga0105095_10000718_pt1 | contig 16551 bp, 13 predicted proteins | sample PPLLak2March2015_2_FD_79180 | JGI IMG/M metagenome (GOLD analysis project Ga0105095, IMG submission 79180) | Freshwater sediment microbial communities from Prairie Pothole Lake near Jamestown, North Dakota, USA - PPLs Lake P8 Core (3) Depth... | ecosystem: Environmental > Aquatic > Freshwater >...
AGGCTCACGCGATGCCCGGCGTGCACGGCAGCCGCCGTCCTGCGACCGCAGTTGAATGGCCAGCAGCACGCTCGGCGCGGCGATTGGCCTCCACCAGCTCGTAGAAGACCTCCTGCAGGATGTCCTCCGCATCGCGGGGATCGGGCATCCGCCGAGGGATGAAGTTGCAGGGCGTGGTGCGAAGCGACCCCACGCCGGGTCCTTGGGTCTGATGCGGGGCGCCGCGGATCGACGGCGACGTGCAGGGCGCCGGCGAGCTTCTGGTAGGGCCCGGCGGCGCCGAAGGCCCTTCCGGCGAGTCCGTCGGTCCGCGCCTTCACCTCCACGCGCACGAGCTCGGCCCAGGCGGGCGACGCGACGAGGAGCAGCAGCGCGATCAGGGTCCTCGAGGTCATGGGGTCTCCCGGTCTGGGACTCCACGACGAGGAGATGGGAGTAAGATCGGCAGCGTGGCCAACATAGAAGAAATCCTCGGGGCAGACGCTCGCGCGCTGCTCGAGCACCGTTGCCAGACCATCCCGAAGGAGAGCCTGCACCTGCCCGGGCCCGACTTCGTGGAACGCCTGCACCTGTCCTCCGACCGCCCGATTCGGGTGTTGTCCAGCCTGCAGTCGCTGTTCGATCACGGCCGCCTCGGCGGCACCGGGTATGTCTCCATCCTGCCCGTGGATCAGGGCATCGAGCACTCGGCCGGCGCCTCGTTCGCGCCCAACCCGATGTACTTCGACCCGGAGAACATCGTGAAGCTCGCCATCGAGGGCGGGTGCAACTGCGTGGCCTCCACGCTGGGCGTGCTGGGCATGGTGGCGCGCAAGTACGCGCACCGCATCCCCTTCATGCTGAAGGTGAACCACAACGAGTTCCTGTCCTACCCGAACTCGTACGACCAGATCCGCTTCGCCAGCGTGAAGCAGGCCTTCGACATGGGGGCCATGGGGGTCGGGGCCACCATCTACTTCGGGTCCGAGGAGTCGAAGCGGCAGCTCCAGGAAGTGACGGAGATGTTCCAGCACGCGCACGAGCTGGGGATGTTCACCGTGCTCTGGTGCTACATGCGTAACTCCGCCTTCAAGACCAAGGAGGCCGACTATCACCTGGCGGCGGACCTCACCGGACAGGCCAACCACCTGGGCGTGACCATCGAGGCCGACATCATCAAGCAGAAGCTGCCGGAGACCAACGGCGGCTTCACGGCGCTCAACTTCGGGAAGACGCACAAGAAGGTCTACTCGGAGCTGAGCAGCGACCACCCCATCGACCTCACACGCTACCAGGTGGCCAACTGCTACATGGGCCGCGCGGGGCTGATCAACTCGGGTGGGGCCTCCGCGGGCGAGAGCGACCTGAAGGAAGCCGTGAAGACGTCGGTGATCAACAAGCGCGCCGGCGGCATGGGCCTGATCTCGGGGCGCAAGGCGTTCCAGCGGCCGATGAACGAAGGCGTCGGCCTGCTGAACGCCATTCAGGACGTCTACCTGGACAAGTCCATCACGGTCGCGTGAGCTCGCGCGCCGACCTCCGCGTCATCGTCGCCCTCGCGGCGGTGGTCGTCGGGGCCGGCGCCTTCTCCCTGTTCCGGCCGGGCTACTCGCCGGACGAGGAGTTCACCCTGTTTGCCGTGCGCGGGATTCACGCGCACGGCGTTCCCCTGCTGCCCTCGGGACTCCTCTACGATCGCGGACTCGCCTACTCGTACCTCTCCTGGATCGCAGCCGCGCTCACCGGTCTCGAGCTGCCCGCCTTCCGCGCGGTGAGCCTGCTGTCGGGCACGGGTGTGCTGGTGGTGGGGTACACGCTCATCCGCGCGAGCGCGTCGGCAACGGCGGGCCTCGTGGCCATTCTGCTCGTCGCGGCGTCGGTGCCCTTCTGGGCCGCCATCACCACGGGCCGCTTCTACGCGCCGTTCCTGCTGACCTGCGTGGCGATCCTGGCGGTCGTGTCCCGCGCTCGTTCGCACCTGCCATCGCTCGGTCCGAGCTTCGGCGAGGCAAGCCCGCCCACGCCCGTTCGCACCTGCCTGGCTCTTGCTTCCCTTGCCTTCCTCTCCCGCCTGACGCACGAACTCGCCTTCACGCTGATGGCGATTCCAGTCGCCGGCCTGCTCCTGGACCGCGGAAGACACGCATTCACCCCCCCAGATCATCTGCGTGATCTGCCCCATCTGCGGCTGCGTCATCTGCGCCATCTGCGGCTGCGTCATGTGCGGCCCTGGGCCGTCATCGCCGCAGCAATCGGTGTCGGCCTCATCGCGGCCCAATCGGTGTTGGCCGCTCTCCACGTCGCGCTACCGGCGGGCGAGGGCGGCGGCATCATGCTTCGGCGTTTCTTCCTCTGGCAGGTGCTCAACCTCTTCGAGCGCCCGCGCGGAGCCCCGCTCGGCCTCGTCTTTGCGGCGCTGGTCGTGGCCTGGCTGCTCGTCCCCAGGCGAGCCGGCTTCGGCCTGGTCGTCGCATCGGCCGGAGCCGTCACGGTGCTGGTTATCGGTGTGGCGCTCACGTCCACGGCGGCGCCGGTCTCGGTTGCGCCGGTGCGGAGCGTGGTCGCCGGTGGTCTGGCCTATCCCCTCGACATGTTCTGGCACCTCGCCGGCGCCTACCCCGTGATGGTGTGGATGGCCATGGCCCTGCTCGTGGCGCGACTCTGCGGCGCGGGAGGCGAGTGGACCGTGGGCGAGCGGGCGGCGCACCTCGCCTGGGTGGGATGGGTCTTGTGGTTCGGTGTCATCGAGTCGGGCATCACCATCAACTACGTGCTGCTGCCGACGGTGTGCATGCTCGCGGCCATCGGCATCGACCTGGTGGCCATCGGCCAGCACGCGGCCGCATTGTGGCCGGGGCGCCTGGGCCAGATCATCCCAGCGGCCCTGACCGCGGCCGGCCTGCTGGTCGTGGTGGATCAGTGGCCTCGTGCCAGTCGCATTCCTGCTCGCCTGGCGGAGTCACGGCCCACGATTGCGATCGCAGGCATCGACGGCATCCGGCAGTACCTGCGTCCGACGGATCGCGTCGCCTGCACCGACGAACTGGCCTGCCTCCTCCTGGTGGGCCGCGTCGACGCCTGGCTGGCACTCGACGACTTCGTGCGCGAGCGGTTCGTGGTGATGCGCGGAGCGACACCGGTCGGTGTCTACGCCGGTGCGCCGGCGGTGTTCCGCCCGGTGGATCTGTTCGAGCCCGGCTCCGACGGCATCGCGCCCGCACGCGTCATCGTGGTCGATGTGTTCAAGCAGTACCCCGTGGGCAACTCCGCCGCGTGGCTGCCACGCGCTCTCGCGGCCAACGGCCTCGAGACCCGGACGCTCCTGCTCACGGGGCAGGCACGGGTGGTGGAAGTGGGGATCAGGAATCAGGAATCAGGAGTCAGGAGTCAGGAGTCAGGAGCCAGGAGTCAGGAGCCAGGAGTCAGGAGCCCGGAGTCAGGAGTCAGGAGTCAGTAACCGGGAATCAGGCGCTCACCGTTGAGGCGATGACCGGCCACGCGAAGCGTTCCACGACGGACTGCCGCAGCGCCGTCTCGACGAACTCGGCCATGGGCAGTCCGCGCTCGGCGTCCTCGATTTCACCCCGGCGCGCGCGAGTGACGGGATGCCGCGGCGTGAACAGCGTGCAGCAGTCCTCGTCCGGCACGATGGAGATGGAATAGGTGTCCAGCTCTTCGGCCTGAGCGGTAATCTCGTCCTTGTCCATCCCGATGAGGGGCCTGAAGATCGGCATGGTGACCGCCGCCCCTGTCACCGCCATGTTCTCGAGCGTTTGTGACGCGACCTGCCCCACCACGTCGCCGGTGACCAGGCCCTGCGCGTTCACGCGCAGGGCGATGCGCTCGGCAATCCTCAGCATCAGGCGCCGATAGAGGATGACGCGAAGCGCGCCGGGCACCGTCAGCGTGATCTGCCGCTGGATCTCGCCGATGGGCACCAGCTGCAGCTTCGCGCTCAGCTGATAGCGGGCGAGCACGCGGGCCAGCTCCCGCGCCTTGTCCTGCGAGGCCCGCGAGAGGAACGGGGCGCTGTGGAAGTGCACGAACGTGGCCTTGCAGCCCCGCCGCATCATGCGCCACGCGGCCACCGGCGAGTCGATGCCGCCCGACAGCAGCACGACCACGCGTCCGCCCGTGCCCGTCGGCAGGCCCCCCGCACCGGGCTCCTTGCCGAAGTGATAGAAGGCTTCGCCCGGCACGATCTCGATGCCGATGGTCAGCTCGGCATGACTGAGGTCCACGGCCCAGCCCCGCGCGTCCGCGATGCGGCCACCGATCGCACGTTCGAGCTCCGGCGTGCGCATCGGGAACTGCTTGTCGGCGCGCCGGACGCGCACGCGAAAGCTCTTCGGATGCTCGGTGGGCAGGTCGCGCAGGATGCCGGACACCAGGGCGTCGACGTCGGGCGCCACGCGCGTCGCCACCGAGTAGTTGGCGAGGCCGAACACATACTTCAGCCGCTCGCGCACCTCGGCGGCCGTGGACTCGCGGCCGAGCACCACCTCGATGCGCCCCATCGGCACGCGGATCTCGCGCACCCCGAGCCCCGCCAGCGCGCGGTGGAGGTGCCGGATGAGGTGCCGCTGGAACCACGGGCGGTTCTTGCCCTTGAGCGCCAGCTCCTGGTAGCGGAGGAGGAGGGAGGTGGCCATTGATGATTGACGATTGTAGATTGGCGATTGATTGGTGATTGGTGATTGGGAGATTGAGTGATTGAATCGAGCGATTGAATGATGGAGTGATTGGGCAATTGGGCAGGTCACGGTCGAGCAGCGGAGGCGGCCCGGTGACCGGAGACCACGGCCCCCTCGATGGTGGCCGGAAGTCCAGTATTCACCCAATCGCCGGCCAGCAGCAGTCCCGTGACGCCGGTTTCCGTTCCCGGACGCGTGGGCTGGCCGGGGGCCAGCGAGAAGGTGGCGCGGCGCTCGCGCACCGCGGAGGCGTGCACCAGGCGCGCCTCGCGGGCGCGGGGCAGGGCCTCGTTCACCTCGCGGGTGGCGGTCTCGACGATCTGCTCGTTGGTCAGGCTCACGATGTCGGCCGCCCCGCTCGACACCAGCGAGAGGTGCGATCGCTCACGGCCGAAGACCATGCCCTTGTCGAACACCCACTGGAACACGCGCCCTGGCAGGCCCACCAGCATCTGGTCCAGCACCGGGCGGTCGTACCAGAGGTTTACAGTGACGATGGGCGAGCAGTCGGTGGCGGCCGCGCGCTGGAGCAGGTCGTCGAGCGCGGGCGGCGCCGGCGGCGCGAAGAGCGCGGGCAGCGCAAACCAGGGCACGGCAGCGACCACCACGGGGGCGTCGATGGACTCTCCCCGCATCTCCACACCCATCACCCGACCGCCCTCGACCCGCACGCGTGCCAGCGCCTGCGTGCGAACGTGGGAGCCGCGCGCCTCGAGCCACGCGCGGGCAGGCTCGGCGTACATCTCGTCGAGCGGCACCGCGGGCACCACCAGCGACGCACGATCGGCCTCGGGGCCGAACATGCGCGAGAGCACCTCGATGAACGTGTCCACGGCGGCCACGCCGATGGGCTGGTTGAGCGCGGCCAGCGCCAGCGGCTCCCAGAAGAGCTCGATGAGCCGCGAGGCCTGGCCGTGGCCGACGAGCCAGTCGCGAACGGTGACGCCCGCGGCTCCGGCGACCCGCTCACGGCCGGTGACGGCCGCGCCCACGCGCAGCACCGACATCTTCTCGCCCCACGACAGCGCGGTCCACGCCAGCACGCCCGCCAGCAGGTGCAGCGGAGCCGGCAGCGGCGGCAGCTGCAGCGTGGACGCCAATCCACCGCGCTCGATCATGGTCACGGCCAGCCCCGCCTGGCGCCGGACACGGTCGAGCGCGCCGATACGTGCGAGGAACACGAACGTCTCGTCGTAACACCCCATCAGCACGTGCTGGCCGTTGTCCAGCTTCTCGCCCGTGACGGGGTCGTGCACGGCGGAGGCACGGCCACCCAGCACGGGACGCGCCTCGAGCACCAGCACGCGCGCACCCTGCTCCACCAGCGCCGTGGCCGCGGCCAGCCCGGAGCATCCGGCGCCGACGACGATGACGTCCGGGCTCGGATATCCGGTATCCGCTCCTCGACCAGCCTCGGGGCGACCCTGTGGCTCTCGAAGCGCCGGTGCGTGGGACGTCATGTCCGGGGTGCGGGGCCCAGGCGCATGCCCGCCAGGCCCATGCGGCTCCGCATCCAGATCGCCAGGGCAATGCGCGCGCGGACAGGTTTGGGCACGCGGACGCGCTCGGCGAACACGTCGTAACCGCGCCGCTCGATGCGCCGGAGAATCTCGAAGTAGATGCCGCCCATGATCTCCGCGGCGACCAGCCGGCGCGCACAGGGCTGCGGAATCACGTCGGCCGCGCGCGCGTAGTGCTCGCGCGCACGCGCGCACTCGAATGCCAGGAGTCGCCGGACAGGCTCGGTGACGCGTCCCTCGGCCAGGGCGGCCTCGGTGCACCCGAACCGCCTCAGGTCTGCCTGTGGAAGGTAGACGCGCCCCCGCGACAGGTCTTCCCTCACGTCGCGGATGATGTTGGTGACCTGCAGCGCGAGTCCCAGGTGCAGGGCGTACTCGCGCGCCTCGGGGCCCCGGCACCCGAAGATTTCCACGCACATCACGCCCACGGCTGACGCCACCCGGCGGCAATATTCCACCAGCTCGTCGAACGTCTCGTAGCGGGTGCGGTGCAGATCCATTTCCACGCCCTCGATCAACTGGTCGAAGGGCTCGCGCGACAACTGGAAGCGCTCGACGAAGGGCCGCAGGCGCCGGCCCTGCGCGGTGGCAAGCGCGTCGGGACCGAACAGGCGCCCGACCTCGGCACGCCACTCCCCCACGCGCGTGGACGCACGAGCCGGGTCCGGCTCCTCATCCACCGCATCGTCCACGGCGCGACAGAGCTCCCACACCGCGATCACGGCGTTGCGCTCGGCCGCGGGGAGAACGAGAAACGAGTAGGAGAAGGACGTATCGCGCGACACAGAAACGATCTAGGACGCCCGCCGCCAGGCGAGCGTCCTACACGCTATCACCAACCCATCGGTGACGCCGAGCGACGGGCGCGCGCGGAACACGTCGTAGCCATTCTGCTCCAGGCGCTCGAGCATGCGCGTTCCGCCCAGCCACGTGGCGCGCAGCTCGTATCGCAGCCGGCCCCGCACGCCGTCGCAGACCGCACGACCCTGTTCGAACAGCGCGCGCGTGCGCCCGCCGCAGTCCTCGAGCGTCGCGCGCCAGGCGGGCGTCCACACCCCGCGATCCAGGCCGGCGGGGCTCACGCCATGCGCCTGCCATGTCTCCGCCGGAACGTAGAGCCGCCCTCGAGACCAGTCCACGGCCAGGTCCTGCCAGAAGTTGGTGAGCTGCAGCGCCGTGCACACCGCGTCGGAGGCCTGGTCGAGAGCATCGCTCCGGTACCCGCTCAACCTGAGCACGATGCGCCCCACCGGATTCGCCGACCGCCTGCAGTAGTCGAGCACTTCGTCCCATGTCTGGTAGCGCGCGGTGGTGACATCCTGCTCGAACGCGCTCAGCAGGTCGGTGAAGAGCGACACCGGCAGGTCGAAGTGATCGATGGTGTCGAAAAGGGCGGGGAAGATCAGATCGGGAGGCGACACGGCTTGGCGGGAGGGCAGGGCGCCGGGAGGGAGGTCCACCCGCCGGGAGGTGACACGCTGCCGGTACTCGTCCAGGAGGGCCAGACGTTCCGCGGGCGCGCGACCGGGCTCGTCGGCGATGTCGTCCGCGGTGCGGGCAAAGGCGTACACCGCCGCCACGTGCGGGCGCAGGCGCCGCGGCAGCAGCCGCGAGGCCACCGGGAAGTTTTCGTAGTGCGTGCGCGTCAGGTGCTCGCACGCGGAGTAGGAGGCCTGGAGGTCAGGCACGGGGGTGCAAAGCACAGGAGTTCAAAGCACGAAGGTTCGTCACCACTCCGTTTCGCTGACTCCGCGTCGGCGGTTGGCGGCCCTCGCCATCATGAACAGCAGGTCCGAGACGCGATTGAGATAGACGACGAGCACGGGCTCGACGGCAGTTCCGCCGATGGCCAGCACCGCGCGCTCGGCCCGCCGGCAGATGGCGCGCGCCAGGTGCAGCTCGGCGCCGGAGGGCCCGCCGCCGGAGAGGATGAAGTGGCGCAGCGGGGGCACCTCGGCGTCGAGGCGATCGATCCACCCCTCCAGCCGCGTCACGTGCGCGTCGGTGATGGTCGCCTTCTCCACGCGCGCGGCGATCTTGTGCGACGGGTCGGCGAGCCGTGCGCCCACCGCAAACAGGTCGCGCTGCATGGTCACGCACATCTCGTCGAGGTCCGCGTCGAGGCCGGTGGCGCGGGCCACCCCGATCGCGGCCTGCAGCTCGTCCACATCGCCGTAGGCGGCCACCCGCGGGTCCGTCTTGCTGACTCTCGTGCCGTCGAACAGGCTCGTCTCACCGGAATCACCGGTCTTCGTGTAGATTTTCACGTGAGAGAATTATACGGGGGCCGGCGTCAGAAACCTCCGCCCACCGCTGCTTGCCGAGACCACCGAAACTGCACCCGCTCCCCACGCCTGCCGAACGGCAGCGCTTCCGGCGTCACCTGCTCGCATGGTACCGCGCGCACGGGCGCGACTTGCCGTGGCGCAACACCAGCGACCCGTACCACATCCTCGTCTCGGAGATCATGCTCCAGCAGACGCAGGTGGACCGCGTGCTGCCGAAATACCACGAGTGGCTGGGGAAGTACCCGACCTTCGAGGTGCTGGCCGACGCGCCGCCGGACGAGGTGCGCCAGACGTGGTACCCGCTCGGCTACAACATCCGCCCGCACCGCCTGCAATCCATCGCGCGGCAGGCCGTGGAGCAGCACGGCGGCCAGCTGCCGTCAGACGAGGAGACGCTGCTGTCGTTCAAGGGCATCGGCGAGTACACCGTCGGCGCCATCCGCAGTTTCGCCTTCCGGGAGCGCGCGGCCATCCTCGACACGAACGTGGCGCGGGTGTTGTTTCGCGTGTTCGTGGGCAAGGGCGACCCGAAGAGCCACGCGATGAAGAAGCGCCTCTGGGCCATCTCCGAGGCGCTGGTGCCGCACAAGCACGTGTTCGACTTCAACCAGGCGTTGATGGACTTCGGCGCCACGCAGTGCCCGGCGCGCAAGCCACGGTGCCTGGTGTGCCCGATGCGGAAGTACTGCCGGTCGTACCCGCTCGAGGCCTGACCGCCGCTAAGTCAGGATTCCGACGCGAGCAGCCGGATGAGCGCCGCATCCGCCTCGGGAAACGGAAGCAACGCCAGCTCCTCACGCGGTACCCATCGCATTTCCTGCCCCACCATCGGCTTCGGCTCGCCGCGGAAGCTGCACCGGTAGAAGTGCAGTTCCACGGCCTTCTCGGGATAGGCATGCGTCACCGTGTGCAGCACCTCGCCCACCTCGGCGGCGATGTCCAGCTCCTCGAACAGCTCGCGCCTGAGCGCCTCCGCGTGCGTCTCGGAGACGTGCACCTTTCCGCCAGGGAACTCCCAATGCCCCGCCAGGTGCGTCCCCTCCGGGCGCAGCGTCAGCAGGAACGCCCCGTCACGCTCGATCACGGCGGCGACGACGACGATGGTGGGCATGGGGTGGGCTTGGGTCGTGGGTCTTGGGTCGTGGGTCTTGGGCCTTGGGTCTTGGGTCTTGGGTCTTGAGGTGTTCAGCGTGTTCTTCGTGTCCCTTCGTGTCCCTTCGTGGCTTCGTGGTTTCTTTCTGAACTCACTGTCCACTGGTCGCGGGGCTCCGCGCTTTCAGATGCCGATCGAAGAAGTCCGCGGCGGCGGTGAACGTGCGCACCCACCGCTGGTGCAGCAGGAAGCCGTGAATCTCGTCGGGGAACACGATCTGCTCCACGTGCACCATGCGCTTGCGGAGCTGCTCCACCAGGTCCACCGTCTCGCTGAACGGCACGTTGCGGTCGTCGTCTCCATGCACGACGAGCACCGGTGCACGCCAGCCGTCGAGGGACGCCATGGGCGACGACTCGTAGGCGCGCCGGGCGATCTCCGGCGACGCCAGGGGGTTGAACGCGGGCTGAAAATTACGGATGACGTTGGTCCAGTCGTGCACGCCGTGGATGTCCACGCCGGCCGAGAACAGGTGCGGCGCACGTGACAGCGCCATCGCGGTGAGATACCCGCCGTACGATCCGCCCCACACGCCGATGCGCGCGGGATCCACGTCCGCGCGGCTCCGCAGGTACAGCCCGGCCCCGACGACATCGCCGAACTCGCTGGCGCCGCCCGCGCCGTAGTTGGGCGCCTCGCGGAAGTCGAGGCCGTACCCGGTGCCGCTTCGATAGTTCACCGACAACACCACGTAACCCCGGCTGGCGAGGTACTGATTGAACGCGTAGGTGTTGTGGTAGTAGTCCATGTAGTGCCAGCCGAGCAGCATCTGCCGGCGCGAGCCGCCGTGGAAGAACACCACGGCCGGGTGCTTCCCCTCGCCAGATGAGCGGGGCTTGAAGAGTTGCCCGTGCACCTGCAGGCCGTCCGCGGCGGTGATGGCGACGGCCTCGGGCTCCACCAGCGCGGACGCAGGATACGAAGCGGGAATCGACCCGGGAGCAATCTCGCGGGGCGCGGCAGGACCGTTCTGGATGACCGGCTGTCCCGGCCGCCGTGCATCGGCGCGCAGGTAGGCGAGCTGGCCGTCGGCGAGCGGAGCCGGGCTCCACTCGATGGCGGGTCCGCTCGTCACCGGCTGCGGCGCCGCGCCCGGTGACACCCGCCACACGTCGCGCCTGTCGATGTCGCCCTGGTTCGAGCTGAAGAGCACGCTCTTTCGATCCGGCGCCGGAGCCACGTCCTCCACTTCGAACGCGCCAGGCGTCAGCAGCGTCGCCTGGCCCCCCGCGACCGGCACCGCGTAGAGGTGCTTCCAGCCGTCGCGCTCCCACGGGAAGACCAGCTGACCGTCAGCCATCCACACCAGCTGCGGCCCGGTGACGCCCTGGAACACCGAGCCGGGACCCTGCTCCGCCCGCCACACCTCGCGGGCCGTTCCGTTGGCGACGTCCACGATGCGAATGCTCCACGGCTCGGCCTCGCGCTGGGCTACGAAGATCACCGTGTTGCCGTTGACCGGCTGCCGGATGAACGCGATCTGACGGCCATCCGGCGACCATGTGGGCTCTGTGTCGCGGTCCACTGACGGGTCGAGCCATGTGACGGCCTTCGCGCCGACGTCGTAGACCCCGATGAAGGCGTGGCTGTTGCGCGCGCTCACGAAGGCGACCTTCGACCCGTCCGGCGACCAGCGAAGCGACCCCGCCGATCCGCGCGTGTTCGGGCCCTGCGCCGCCGCCGGCGAACCGCGCACGCCTGCCAGCCAGATCTGCCCCTTCTGGACGAACGCCACCACGTCGCCCTTGGGCGACACCGCCGCGCCGTCACCGGTGCCAATCTTAATCGGCTCGTGGCCCGAGAGCGGCATGGCCCAGACCATCTGCTCGGCTCCCGCGGCGTCGCTGGTCGGGTTGGGAATCTCCCCCCCACGGTTGGCGCCCCCGCCGCGCACGAAGATCACGGCCTGCCCGTCGGGAGTAAACCGCAGTCCGCCGATCTCCTGCCCGTTGTCGCCCTCGAACGCCGTGAGCCTGCGCCCCGCGAACGCCGGCCCCTCGGCGACCCACACGTTGCGGGCGCCGCGCTCGTTGAACACCCAGGCCACCTTCTGTCCCGACGGAGAGGCGACCAGTCCAGTAGCGAACGGCGCGCTCATGATCTGCTCGATGGTGGGCGCCGCCGGCAGCTGCGCGGAGGGCGTCACGCCAGCCAGCGCGCACGCCGCGACGACGGCGAGGGTTACGGTGGTTCGCTTCGACATCTCAGCCTCCATATGCATCCGCCAGGCACGTCATCGCGGTGCTCCCGCGCCGACCGCCACCGGCTGCGTCCAGGCCACCGCGCCGTTCGACTCGAGGACCTTCGCGCGGACGTACCCTTCGTCGCCCTTGATTGCGTAGGTGGCCGCGCTGTCGGCTACCTCTCGGAGGACGCGCCCGTCGCGCCCGATGAACTGGATGCGGTACTTGCTGAACGGCGTCGCCTTCACCGTCACCTTCACCGCGGTTCCCGTGGCATCCACCGCATCGAGCACGACGCCCGTGGACGAGTAGAACTCCCCGCGCTCCAGGGCCTCGACCAGCGCGCGGGGCTCGAGCGACGCGGCGCGCACGTATACCCACCCGTGCCCTGGAGACGAGGCCGTGGCGTCCCACGGTCTCTTGAAATGATGCGCATCGTCCACGGCGATCCCGTAGAGCATCCGGCCGCTGGAGAGGATGCGATCCCAGACCTCTTCGAGCCCGGGCACCCCGCCGCCACCGAGGTTGTTCACCTGCGGGTGTCCGTTGTAGACCTCGAACAGCCGCGTCCGCTGCACCGATGCCAGCTCGTCGGCCGTGATCGCCCAGCCGAAGTTGGGATGGTTGATGCTCGGCACGCCTCGCGCGTCCCGGATGGCGTCAACCATGCCCTGCACCATCTCGACGACGGTGGCGGCCTGCGGCGGCTCGACGAGGCGATCGACGTCGAGACCGTTCACGTGAATCGGCTTCGTCCCCACGGCACTGGTCACCTCCTCGCCCTTCACGACGAGGAACCTGCCGGGCGCGCCCTGCGTGGCGTTCAGTCCATCGACACCGGTGAGGAAGTTGTGATCGGTGAGCACGAGGAAGTCGTACCCGTGCTCGCGATACCAGCGCACCACCTCTTCGGGTGTCGAGTCGCCGTCGCTGTTGAGCGTGTGGGCGTGCAGGTTGCCCTTGAACCAGCGGGCGCGTGCGGCCGGCTGCAGGGCTCTCGCCTCGTGCGCGAGCCGCCGGCCTTCGAGCACGTCGCGCCCCGCGGCCAGCGCGATGCCGGCAGCAACGAGCAGCGCAAGGAGAGCGAATCGTCTATGTGACCGGAGCCACGAACGGGAGCGATGTGACGACTGCGGGCCTGCGCTGGGCGCCATCGATGACCTCTACCTGGGTGCCGGGGTTGACGAAGTCGCGATGAACATACCCCAGCGCGATGACGCGGCCAAGACGAGGTGAGAACGCCGCGCTCGTGAGGTGGCCGATGGCGCGATCGCCAGCCTGGATGGGAGCCCCTGACGCCGGGGCTGAAGCCCCGGCGGTCTGTTCGGAGGCTCCGGCGCTCTGTTCGGACGCCCCAGCGGTCGGGTCGCCGTCGAGCGTCAGGCCGACCAGCTTCTTCGCCACGCGCCCGCCCCCACGCTGGGTCACCCTGACGATGAGCTCCTGGCCGACGTAGCAGCCCTTCGTGAACGAGATGGCGCGATGTTCGATGCCGGCTTCGAGCGGGATGGTGTCTCCGGTCATGTCGACGAGGAATTTCGGCACCCCGGCCTCGATGCGGACCACGTCGAACGTGTCCAGGTCCACCCATGGTGATTCGCGCAGCCGCGACAGCCCGTGGGCGCCGAGCAGTGCGTCGAGGTCGCCGTACGCGACCAGCGCGGGCACGCCGTAGGTGTCATCGGGCACAACTACCCCCGCACTCTGCCCCGCTGCACCCTGCACCGCACCCTGCACTGCAGCACTCTGCACCCCTGCACTCAGGATGTGCGTGCACGCCATCTCCGCACTCACGTCCTCCACCTGCACGTCCTCGGCGAAGATGAGCGAGTCGAGCCTGGTGGCCAGACCCGCGGCCAGTGGCGCCGGCACGTCCAGCAGCAGGGCATCGTCGGTGGCGACGATCCAGACGTCGGTGATCATCCGTCCCTGCGGTGTGAGGTACGCGCTGTAGAGCCGCTGCCCTGGGGCCAGGGCCCGCACGTCGTTGGTGACCAGCCCCTGCAGCCACGTGGCCCGGTCCGCGCCGCGCAGGCGGATGACGCCCCGATCCGTCCGGCGGACGAAGGCCGCCCCGGACCGGAGCGCGTCGTATCCCGAGATGGAGAACATGCACTACGATCTTACCGTGCTGAAACGACTGGCCATATCGCTCGTTCTGGCTTCAACGTCTGTCGGGGCGCGTGCGCAAGAGCGCCCCTTGCAGGTGCCGTCCGACCCGGGGAGCACCTCCTATCTCGTCTTCCTGCGCCAGCAGCCCATCGGGCGCGAGGAGGTGGCGGTGGTGCGCAACGCCGAGGGCTGGACCGTGCGCGGCACCAGCCAGCTCGGGGTGCCCGTCGACATCACCACCCGGCGCGCGGAGATCCGCTACGACGCGGAGTGGCGCCCCGTCTCGGTGCTGGTCAACAGCATCGCCCGCGGCCAGGAGATCGAGCTGCGCACGACCTTCGCGGACGGCAAGGCCTCGAACGAGATCGTCACGCAGGGCAACGTCACCCCGAAGGTGGACACCGTGTCGGCCGACGCCGTGGTGCTTCCGAATACCTTCCTCGGTTCGTACGCCGCGCTCGCGCAGCGCCTGCAGGGCCTCGCCGTGGGGGCGGAGCTGCGCGCGTACGTGGCGCCGCAGCTCGAAGTACCGGTTCGTGTCGCGGCCATGGCCGGCGAGCGGATCGAGACGCCGAAGGAGGCCATCGCGGCCACCCGCTTCTCGCTGAAAATCGTGAACCCTCCCCCGGTCGGCGAGCTGGACGTGGTCATCTGGACTGACGGTCAGGGCCGCCTGCTCCGGATGAGCATCCCCGGCCAGGCCCTCGAGATGGCGCGCGAGGACATCGCGTCGGCCGCCACGCGCACGGCCTCGTTCTCCATTCCGGGCGACGAGCGCGTGTCGATCCCGACGATGGGATTCAACCTCGCGGGCACCATGACGGGGCCGTCCGGCGCCTCGGGCCCGCAGCCCGCGGTGGTGCTGATTGGCGGGTCGGGGCCCACGGATCGTGACGAGACCGTGTTCGGCATCCCGGTGTTCGGACACCTCGCGAAGGGCCTGGTCGAGGCGGGCTTCACGGTGGTGCGCTACGACAAGCGCGGCGTGGGCCAGAGCGGTGGCCGCGCCGAATCGGCCACGCTGAACGACTACGCCGAGGACGCCCGCGCCGTCGTCCGGTGGCTCGAGCGGCGGAAGGACGTGGACCGGAACCGCATCGCGGTCGTCGGGCACAGCGAGGGTGCCGCGGTGGCGATGATCCTGGCCACGCGCGAGGACCGCGTGAAGGCCGTGGTCCTCATCGCGGGCACCGGCACCACCGGCGCCGAGCTCGTGTTCGAGCAGCAGCGGCATCAACTGGATCTGATGAAGGTGGACGCCTCGGAGCGCGCTGCGAAGATCGCCCTGCAGGAGCAGATCCAGGCGGCGGTGCTGAAGGGCACGGGCTGGGAGGGCGTGCCGGACGGCGTGCGCAAGGTCGCCGACACGCCGTGGTTCCAGAGCATGCTCTCGTTCGACCCGGCCCGGGTGATGAAGGACGTGGATCAGCCCGTCCTCATCGTGCAGGGCGAGCTGGACGTGCAGGTGCCGCCGCACCATGCCGACAAGCTGCTGGCGCTGGCCCAGGCGCGGAAGCGGAACGTGGACGAGCAGCTGCTGAAGGTGCCGGGCGTGAACCACCTGCTGGTGCCGGCGAAGACCGGCGAGGTGTCAGAATACGCTTCGCTCGGGGGTGCCGAGGTGGCCGCGGCCATCCCAGCCGGCATCGGGTCGTGGCTGGCAAAGACGCTGGGGGCGGGCAGGAAGTAGGTTCTGGGGTTCTCGGGTTCTCGGGCTCTCGGGTTCTGGGGTTCTGTTCTCGCCCCGCCAGGGGCGACACCGGGCTTTGCGGGACTCACCTCCGTCACCGTCTGATGTTCCCCGCGATTCAGGCCTATTGCGGGCTGCCTTGCCTGGCAGATCTCGACAATCTGCCGTAGGGGCGCACACTCCTCCAGGCGGCGCTGGCCGTGTGGCCGGTAGGCCTGCCGCTGTTCGACGCGCGCGCCTCGACGGTCGTGTATCACGACGGCGGCCACCCGCCGTCCCACCCGCCATCCACCGCGGCTCGCGGAAGAACCTGGGCAGTTCGGGGTCGGCATACTCGTCCGCCGCGGCGCGGATGCGCGCGGCCAGGTGCTGGCGCTCGCGGCGCAATGCGCCGACCCCGTAGCCCAGGCACACGGCTCGCAGCAGCCCGAGCGTGGAACCGAGCAGCTGTGCCTGCGCCTCGAGGATTCTGAGCGTCGCGAAGAAGCTGAGGGGGAGGAACGCGGCTCCCACGAGGGCCCACCACGGCCCGAACCGCCATGCCACGACAGCCGCCAGGGCGGCGTAAGGGCCGAAGGGCACGCACCCTGGGCCGGTGCCCCCGGGCCTTCAAGGCATGCCAGAGATCCCACTTCGCTTGGAGCGTCAGCCAGATCTCGGCATCCCAATGTGTCGGCGCTTCGAACAACAGCGCCGTGTCCGCACTGACGCCGCGACGTCCCCTGACGATCGCGTTGAGGCGCTGGAACGGAATGTTCATCCGATGAGCAGCCTCGACTTGAGACACTCCCAACGGCTCGAGGAACTCCTTGAGGAGCACCTCACCGGGGTGCGTCGGCGGGCGATGGGTCGGGAGCATGTCGGTTTCCTCAGTGGTGGTCAATGCAGCGCACGTCGAATGCGTCGGATCCTTCGAACCGGAACACCATTCG
>Ga0105095_10000719_pt1 | contig 16545 bp, 13 predicted proteins | sample PPLLak2March2015_2_FD_79180 | JGI IMG/M metagenome (GOLD analysis project Ga0105095, IMG submission 79180) | Freshwater sediment microbial communities from Prairie Pothole Lake near Jamestown, North Dakota, USA - PPLs Lake P8 Core (3) Depth... | ecosystem: Environmental > Aquatic > Freshwater >...
CCCATCATGTTCAGCAAGTGCGCCACGTGCCACCGCGAGGGCGAGGTGGCGCCCATGTCGCTCCTCACCTACGAGCAGGTGCGGCCGTGGGCGCGCGCCATCAAGAGCAAGGTGATCTCGCGCGAGATGCCGCCCTGGGGCGCCGACATGCGGGAAACGCTCCCCATGCGGAACGACATCAGCCTGTCGGACCAGCAGATCCAGACGCTGGTGGCCTGGGTCGACGCGGGCGCCCCGCGCGGGAACGCGGCGGACCTGCCGCCGGCGCCGACATTCGCCACGGGCTGGACCTACGGCAAGGAACCCGACTACATCCTCGAGATGCCGGTCGAGTTCGATATTCCGGCCGAGGGCGAGCTCGGCGTGCAGATGTTCTACTCGAAGGTGCCGTTCGCCGAAGACCGCTTCGCGGAAGTCGTGGAGCTGCGGCCCGGCAACGGCAAGGTCGTGCACCACGCGGGCATCTACTTCGTGGACATCCCCGAAGGCGCCACGCTCAAGGATGGCCGCATCATCGGGCCCGACGGCAAGGTGATTGGCGATCGCGGCTCGCGGGGCCTGCCCTCCACCGACAGCGGCCTCCCCGGCTCGAGCAAGCTGCTGTCGTGGGTGCCGGGCCGCGGCCTCGACCGGCACCGCCCGAACGTGGGCAAGCGCATCCCCGCTGGCAAGTACATCAACTGGCAGATGCACTACAACCCCACCGGCAAACCCGAGAAGGATCGCACGCGCCTGGGTCTCTGGTTCAACAAGGTGCCCGTGACCCACGAGGTGCTCATCCGCCAGGCGGGCGACCCACTGGCCACCACGAAAGGCGGGCTGTCGCTGTACCGCGCGGAGGGCCGCGAGATCGAATACAGGGCGGACCCCGGCAGCACGCGCCGCTCGCGCACGACACCGAACATCCCGCCCTACGTGGAGAACTGGAGCCTCACGGGCATCACGCCGGTCACCGAGGACATCACCCTCTACGCCATGTCGCCGCACATGCACCTGCGGGGCAAGAGCCTCAAGTGGGTGGTCACCTATCCGGACGGCCGCGAGCAGACCATCCTCAACGTGCCGAAGTTCGACTTCAACTGGCAGTTCAACTACGAGCTGGCCGAGCCGCTGAAGATCCCGGCCGGCAGCAAGATCACCGGCATCGGCTTCTACGACAATTCGCCGAAGAACAAGTGGAATCCGGCGCCGCACCTCGAGGTGTACTGGTCCGAGCAGAGCTGGGACGAGATGTACCAGCCCTTCACCGAGTACTCGGTGGACAGCCAGGACCTGACGAAGCAGAAGCCTCAGCCGACCACCAGCGCGCCGCCGCGCCAGCAGTAGCGACGCCTGGGCGTCGCGGCCCCGCCGTCACGCTGCTGCGCGCGCGTTGGCCGCGCCACGCGAGGTGCGAGGGGGCCACCAGCCGCAGTACAATGCTGCCCGCGATGACGAGCGTGCCGCCGCAGGAGTGTGACTAGTACTTGGGGAAGCGCCAGGCCTGGGGACTCGTGGCGTTGCGCCTGTGCCTGGGGGTCTTCTTCCTCTTCGAGGCGCTCGGAAAAGTCGGCTGGTTCACCAGCAGCGCAGTGCTGCGCGCGCGATTCGCGGAGTGGGTCGGGAACGTCGGCCCCCTGAGCCGCGCCTACCTGGAGACGGTCTGCATCCCGGGCGTGGAAGTCTTCGCCCGGCTGGTACCGACGGGTGAGTTTGCCGTGGCCACCGCGTTCCTGCTGGGCGGCTACACGCGCGCCGCGGCGGCCATGGCGCTGCTGATGGTGCTCAACTTCCATTTCGCCAGCGGCGTGATGTTCCAGTACAGCTACCTGACGAATGGCTACGGCCTGCCGGTGCTTGGCGGGTTGCTCGCGCTGGCGGTGGGCGGCGCGGGGCTGCCGCTCAGCGTGAAGAAGTAGGCGCGACCGGCATCCGGGTCGCGGCCGGGACCGCCTATATAATCCCCGGCGAAGCTCCCGCCCCCGAAGAGCACCCGATGAGTCGAGCGAACGGCACCCTCTCGTAGCACCGATTCTGCCTGAATGGTTCGCCTGTGCTTCCTCGTCTGCGCCCTCGTGGCGCACGCGCCCGTGGCGCTCATCGCAACCCCCCAGGGCCAGAACCCCGCTGCCACTCCCGCGCAGGACCTGCCGGCGCCAGGGGACCGGAAGCAGGCCACCGCCACGCGCGTCGAGAGCGGCGCCATTCGCGTGGACGGGCGACTGGACGAGGCCGTGTGGGTGCGATCGGCCGCCATCACCGACTTCATCCAGAAGGAGCCCGAGCAGGGCGCGGCGCCCACCGACCACATGGAGGTGCGCTTCGCCTATGACGATGGGGCGTTCTATGTGGGCGCGCGGATGTGGGCACGGAACGCGAAGGAGATCCAGGCCCCGCTCGGGCGGCGCGACAACACCGATCAGGCCGAGCACATCCTGGTCTCGCTCGACACGTTCCTGGATCGCCGCACGTCCGTGGTGCTGGGCGTCACCGCCGGCGGCGTGCGGCTGGACCGCTTCCACGGGACCGACAACGAGGACTCTTTCGACACCACCTTCGATCTGGTGTGGGTCGCGCGCACGTCCATCGACGGCGAGGGCTGGACCGCGGAGATCTGGATCCCCTTCACGCAGCTGCGCTTCAACCCCGAGGACGCGCTCACGTGGGGCTTGAACGTGCAGCGCTTCCGTCCGAGCATCAACGAGGAGGACACGTGGGTGCTGATCCCGCGGACGGTGCGCGCCTGGTCGTCGCGCTTCGGCGACCTGGAGGGCGTCTCGGACGTGCGGCCGGCCCGCCGCATCGAGCTGCTGCCCTACGTGGCGGCCAGGTCCACGCTCTATGGAGACGCGGCTGGCACCGACCCGTTCCGGCAGGGCGCGAACCCGGGTGGACGCGTCGGGGCCGACATGAAGATCGGCTTCGGCCCGAACCTCACGCTCGACGCGACCATCAATCCGGATTTCGGCCAGGTGGAGGCGGATCCCGCCGAGGTGAACCTCACGGCGTTCGAGACCCGGTTCACTGAGCGGCGGCCGTTCTTCCTGGAAGGGTCCCCGCTCTTCAACATCGGCCACCCGAACTTCTACTACTCGCGCCGCGTCGGCGCTCGGCCCATTGGGCCGGCGACGGACGACTACGTGGACTATCCCCAATTCGCCTCGATCCTGGGGGCCGCCAAGCTCACCGGGAGGCTGCCGTCGAAGACCTCCCTCGGTTTCCTGGCAGCGGCCACGGCTGAAGAGTCGGCGGATCTGGCCAATGAGGACCTGGGTACCGAGCGCAGCGTGCGGGTGGCCCCGCGCGCCTACTACGGCGTGGCCCGCGTCCTGCAGGAGTTCGGCGCGAACGCGTCGACGGCGGGCCTGTTTGCCAGCCTTGTGCACCGCGACTTCGAGGATGCGGACCCGCTGGCGAATCTTTACGCGCGGAACGCGGCGGCGTTTGCCGGCAACACGCTGCTGCGCTTTGCCGGCGGCCAGTACGAATTCCGCGCTGCCGCGGGCGGGTCCTACATCACCGGCACCGAGCAGGCGATGGAGCGCGTGCAGCGATCCAGCGCGCACTTCGCCCAGCGCCCGGATCGCGACTACTCCACGCTCGACCCAACGCTCACGTCGCTCCCGGGGTGGACCGTGCAGGCCAACTTCGACCGCACGGGCGGCCGCCACTGGCTGTGGGGTGCCAGCACCAAGGTGGACTCCGAGAACTTCGAAACCAATGATCTGGCCATCCTGAACGGCGCAGACGGCCTGCTGATGTCGGGCAACCTCACTTATCGCGAGACGCAGCCGGGACGCGTCTTCCGCGGATACGCCTTCACCTTCAGCGCCTCGAACGACTCCACCCTGCGGTTGCTGCGCCAGGACGGCAGCTTCAGGGGACAGGCCAACTTCACCTGGGCGAACTTCTGGACGACCAACATCTCGGTGAGTCGCGTGCTGCCGCAGATGAGCGTGTCCCTGACGCGTGGCGGGCCCCTGATGGGCCGCGGGCCCGGGTGGAACACGCAGGTGAGCGTGGGCAACAGGTCTGCCTCCCAGACCCGGTTCACGGCGACCGCGACGTTCAACAGGAACGACGATGGCGCGTCGGTGGGGCGCATCAGCGGCTTCGTGTCGTTCCGGCCCGGCCCGCGCTGGCAGCTCTCGGCCGAGCCCTTCTACGACCGCGTCACCGAGCCCCAGCAATACACGACGACGCTCCCTGACGGTCGACCCGAGACCTACGGTTACCGCTACATCTTCGGCTTCATCGACCGCAGCACCGTCTCCACGAAGTTCCGCATGGGCCTGACGGTGAAGCCCGACATGAACATCGACGTCTACGCCGAGCCATTCGCGGCCTCGGGTCGCTACTACGACTACGGAGAGCTGCTGGAGCCGCAAAGCCGGCAGCGGCTGAAATACGGCACCGAGGGCACCACGCTCGTCGTGAACCCGGACGGCAGCCAGACGGTGACGGCCGAGGGATCGACCTTCACGCTGCGGAACCGCGACTTCAACACCCTGTCGTTCCGCTCGAACGTCGTCCTCCGCTGGGAGTGGCGGCCTGGCAGCACGCTCTTCGTGGTGTGGCAGCAGAGCCTCGGCAGCACCGAGACGATGGGGGACTACGTGGGCCTGGGCGACATGTTCCGCTCGATGACCGCGCCGGGACCGAACATCTTCGTCGTGAAAACGACGTTCTGGCTGCCGATACGGTAGCGATAGGGCCGGGCGGGCCTGCCCGCCGAAGCTCGCGCGCTGATCGCCGCGAGCAAAGGCGGGTGCCGAGTTCCTGTCGATCCCTCGCCCGCCTGGGGGCCCGCGTTCGTCGTTCCCTTAACAAAACCTCACCTGCCGGTTGGCAAAGTCCTTGTAGACGACTGGGGTATGCGCTTCACGAACCGGGACAAGGCCGCCTGCCTGCTGGCCGACGAGCTCCGGCGGTTCAAGAACCAGCATCCGCTGGTGCTGGGTGTTCCACGAGGCGGCGTGCCGATGGCGAAGATCGTCGCGGACCATCTCGGCTGCGGCTTCGATCTCGTCCTCGTGCACAAGCTGCGCACGCCCGGACAGCCCGACCTGGCGATGGGCGCTGTGGACGAAGCCGGACAGGTCTTTCGCTTCGGCGCCAAAGCGGTGGTGACCCCCGATCTCTATGCAGACGAGGTGGCCGAGCAGGTGGCGGAGATCCGACGACGCCGAAAGGTGTACTCGGCGGCGCGCGCAGCGATCACTGCCTCCGGATACACCGCCATCATCGTGGACGATGGGCTGGTGACCGGTGCGTCGATGGTGGCCGCGATTCGGTCGGTGCGAGGCCACCGGCCCCTGCGGGTCGTGGCCGCGGTCCCCGTGGCGCCGACGAGCGCCCTGGAGCTGGCTCGGGCCTATGCCGACGAGGTGGTCTGCCTGAACACGCCACGGCTCTTCTTCGCACTGCGTGACTTCTACGACGACTTCACGCCCGTGGCGGACTCAGAAGTCGTGGCGCTGCTGCTCACGCGGCAGTTCGGGGAAACCGGGGCGGCGGGGGGCTGACGAAAAGAGACCACGAAGGCACGAAGAGCCACGAAGCAATCGTGGTTTCCTACTTCCCGAGGCGATAGGCGATGAGCTCGCCTGGGAATCCCGGCGCACTCACCGAGACGGTGATGTACTGCTGACCGTTCAGCATGTAGGTCATCGGCGATCCGGTCTGCGGCGCCGGCATGAACACGGCGCCCGCGTCCGCGCCGGTGGCCTTGTCGTAGGCGCGCAGCAGCGCGCCGCGTCCCTGCGGCGTGGTGTTCATGCCGCCCTCGCCGGCCATCACCAGCGTCTTGGTGGTCAGCACGCCGATCCGCCCCTGGCGGCCCGTGCGTGGAACGTCCAGGCCCTTCAGCGCGGGGTGGTTCTTGACGTTGTCCGGCGTGTCGCCGTGGGCGATCTGCCACGCCAGCGTGCCCTTGTTCAGGTCCAGCGCGGTGATGCGCCCGTAGGGCGGCTTGATGAGCGGCAGCCCCTGGATGTTGGTGTTGGGGAAGGCGGGGCGCCCGCTCTTGTCGTTCGGGTCGGCGGCGAAGCCCCGCACAAAGAGCATGTCCGACTTCACGCCGTCGCCGGGCGCGAGGCCGAGCGCCGATACGGACGTGTTCGAGAAGATGTAGAAGTAGTTGGTTTCGGGATCCAGTGATCCGCCCTGCCAGTTGGCGCCGCCGGTGACATTGGGCAGCATCAGCGTGGCGCGTGGTCCCTCCCACTTGCTGACCACCGGAGGTGTGAACAGCGGCCCGATCTTGTACTGCTGCACCAGCTTCACGGCCTCGGCCCTCAGCTCGGGCGTGAAGTCGATGAGGTCGTCGATCGAGACGCCCTGGCGCTCGAAGGCGGGCGGCTTGGTGACGAAGGGCTGCGTCGGCGAGTACCACTCGCCGGGCACCTCACCCTGCTCGACCGGCCGCTCTTCAATCGGCCACACGGGCTGCCCGGTCGCGCGGTCGAACACGTACACCCAGCCCTGTTTGGTGGCCTGCGCCACGGCCTTCACGATCTTCCCGTCGATGTTCAGGTCCGCCAGGATGGGCGCGCACGGGATGTCGTGATCCCAGATGCCGTGATGGGTGAGCTGGTAGTGCCACTTGCGCTGGCCGGTGTTCAGGTCCACGGCAACGAGGCTCTCGCTGAACAGGCTGTTCCCCGGGCGGTGCCCGCCGTAGTAGTCGCCCGTCGGGAGCTCCACCGGCATGTAAACGAGGCCCAGCTCCTCGTCCACCGTCATCTGTGCCCACACGCCCGTGTTGCCGCTGTAGCTCCACGAGTCTTTCTCCCAGGTCTCGTTGCCGAACTCGCCCCGGGACGGGATGGTCTTGAAGATCCACAGCCGCTTGCCGGTGCGCGCGTCGTAGCCGCGCACGAAGCCCTTCTGGTTGGTCTTGCTGCGGGGCGCTCCGCCTTCCATGTGCGCGGCGCCGATGATGATGGTGTTCTTCACCACGACCGGCGCCGAGTGCAGCCCGACCTGGCCCGTGACCAGGTCCATGTCCTGGTCCATCTCCAGCTTCAGATCGACGATGCCGTTCCGGCCGAAGGCGGGGATGCGGTCACCGGTCTTCGCGTCGAGGGCGACGAGCTGATAGCCGGGCGTCACGTAGAGGATGCGTTCCTCCTTGCCGTCAGTCCAGTAGGAGAGGCCACGGCCCGAGAGGCGACGGGGCGCGGCCTGCCCGCGCGGGCCCTCGTCGAGGCTGTGCATCCACTTCATCTCGCCCGTCGCGGCGTCCACGGCCACCGCCGCGCGTCGCGAGCCGGCCGTGAAGTACAGCGTGCCCTTCACCATGAGCGGCGTCGACTGGAACTGGAACTCCGGCGTCGGCCCCAGGTTCTCGGTCTTGAACCGCCACGCGATCTCGAGCTTGTTGAAGTTGGTCGCGTTCACCTGGTCCAGCGGCGAGTAGCGCCGGCTCGCGAGGTCCCCGCCGTAGGTGGGCCACTCGCCGTTCTTCGTCCCCATGGAGATGGTATCCATGCCCTGGCCGAATAGCGGCAGCGATAGAGCGCCAACGACGAGCGTGAGCAGGCCGACGCGCGCAACGCGGGTGGGAAGGGTCGAATGCATGGCGACACTCTAGCAGGTGAGGAAACACCCGACAACGGCCTTGACAGCCCGTGCCGGTTGACGATGATCGGCGGATGAAAATCGCGCACCTGGCCCGCGGCGTGGCCGTCGCCCTGGTTTCGGCCGGCACGTTGACCAGTGCCCCGGCGGCGGGCCCGGTCCAGTGGACGCCGCACGATATCGACGCGAACTTCCGCGGCGGCTACGCCGTGGCCGTGGCCGACTTCAACAAGGACGGCAAGCCGGACGTCATCGCCAACTCGCTCGCGGTGAACGAAGTGGCGTGGTACGAGAACCCCTCCTGGGCGCGTCACGTCATCATCCCCGACACCCGGTCGATCGTGAACCAGGCGATGGCCGACATCGACGGCGATGGCATCCCCGAGATTGCGTTCCAGAGCGCGTTTGCCATGCAGCCGGGCAAGAGCGAGGGACTCAACTGGGTCGCGGGCCACCAGGGCGACCCCCGGCAGCCCTGGAAGGTGGAGAAGGTCGACGCCTTCCCGACCTCTCACCACGTCGTCTGGGCCGACCTCGATGGCGACGGGACGCGCGAGCTGGTGAACGCGCCGCTCATCGGGCCCAACGGGCTGGCGCCCACCTACGACCAGGACAAGGCATCCGTGTTCTGGTACAGCCCGAAGGACTGGACGCGCCACGTCGTCACCGAGGACATCCCGGGAATCATCCACCGCGTGCGCGCCACGAAGTGGGATGGCAACGCCCGCGACCAGATCGTCGTCGCGAGCTTCGAGGGCATCGCGCTCTACCGGGCCACCGGCGCCGGCGCCGCCATGAAGTTCGAGAAGCAGCTGCTGTCGGCCGGTCACGTGGAAAAGGCGCCGCGCCTGGGCGCCAGCGACGTGGGCATCGGCACCCAGGACGGCCGTCGCTTCCTCGCGTCGGTCGAGCCGTGGCACGGCAACGAGGTGGTGATCTACACCGAGAAGGGCGGCCAGTGGCAGCGGCGCGTCATCTTCGACAAGGTGGCCAGTGGTCACGAGATTGCCGTGGCAGACCTGAATGGTGACGGGCGTGACGATGTCATCGCCAACGACAACAGCCGTCCCACCGAGCGGAACCCGTCCGCGCCCGTGGGCGGCGTGCACGTGTTCTATGCCCCGGACGATGCCGCCGCAGGACAGTGGCAGTATCAGCGGCTCGACGACAAGGACCCCATGAACGGCTGCGTCGGCGCCGACATGAATGCCGACACGCGCACCGACCTCGTGTGCACGGGGGCCGGCGGGAAGGTCCGCTGGTACGAGAACCGCGGGAAGTGATCGATTGCGGCGGGTTCGCCGCCGCCTACGTCTCGAGGGCGGTCATCACGCGCTTCAGGCGCGCCTCGGCCTCTTTCGATACCTCGTCCAGCGCGGTCGAGCCGCCAGCTGCGGCCAGCATCGCCACCGGGGCCACCGCCGTGACCACGGAGGTGCCCGGCGTGTCTTCGTAAACGGTGACGTTGCAGGGGAGCAGCAACCCGACATCGAGGTCCGCCGAGAGCGCTTTGTGCGCCAACGGCGGATTGCAGGCCCCGAGGATCACGTACTTCCGGAAGTCGGCATCCAGCTTGGCCTTGAGCGTCTGCTTTACGTCGATGCTGGTGAGCACGCCGAAGCCTTCCTGCTTGAGGGCCGCCGTGGTCTTCTCGACCGCCTCGTCGTAGGGTATGGGCAGCTTCACCTGAAAGCCGTAACGGGTTTCCGTCATCTCTCGCCTCCTCCGCCTCTATTCTGCAAGCAAAGTGCCGCTGGGGGCCGGGAGTGACACGCCCCTCGGGGGAACGGTGTCGGGAGTGAGAATCGCCGGAAGGCATCCCGGGGCCCAGGTTGACCCCTTGCCAACGGTCTGTTATCTAAACCGGGTGTCCATCGATATCACGGAGCTCGAAACCCATCGTCCCGCCATTACGGGGCACTGCTATCGCATGCTGGGCTCAGCCGCGGATGCGGAGGATGCCGCGCAGGACACGTTCGTGCGCGCGTGGCAGAGCCTGCACCGGTTCGAAGGCCGCTCGTCGCTCAAGACCTGGCTCTATCGCATCGCCACCAACGTGTGCCTCGATGCCCTGTCGGACAAGGCGCGGCGCTTCCGGCCCATGGAGGAGGGGCCGGCCGGCACGGTGCAAGACGACCTGGTGGACCGGCCGCGCACGCACTGGCTCGAGCCCGTGCCGGACGCGCGCGTCGTTCCGGCTGACGCGAGCCCGTTCGAGCGCGCGGCGTTGCAGCAGAGCATCCGCCTGGCGTTCGTGGCCGCGCTGCAGCACCTGCCTCCGAGGCAGCGCGCGGCCCTGCTGCTCTCGGACGTGCTGGGCTGGTCGGCGGCGGAAGTGGCCGACGGGCTCGCCATGTCGGTTGCCGCCGTCAACAGCGTCCTGCAGCGTGCGCGGGCCACGCTCGCGGGCAGGAACGTGAGCCTGGCGGCGCCCACGGCAGCCGAGGCCTCGTTGTCGGACGAAGAGGCGCGGCTGCTGCGGCGCTATCTCGAGGCGTTTCATCGCTACGACGTGGACGAGCTCGTGTCGCTCCTGCGCGAGGACGCCACGTTGTCCATGCCGCCCTACAGCCTGTGGCTGCAGGGCCCGGAGGCGATCCGCACGTGGCTGCTGGGGCGGGGCGCCGGCTGTCGCGGCTCGCGCCTGGTGCCGACCGAGGCGTGCGGCCTGCCAGCCTTCGCGCAGTACCGGCCGGGCGATGCGGCAGGCCCACATCGCGCGTGGGCGCTGGTCGTGCTCGAGATGCGCGACGGGCGCATCGGATCGTGGAACTCGTTTCTCGACGTCGAGACGCTGTTCCCGCTGTTCGGCCTTCCCCTGGCGCTCGCCTGATCGGGTGTCGGTCCGCCGTCCCGGCATTCGTCCCTGGCGGCGCAGGGCCGGACCGATGAATTCCTGGTGGACCGGGAGTCTATGCCTTCAAACACGTTTCGAAGGAGCACTCCCGTGACCAGCCCGCGAAAGTTCTTCGTCAATCTCGCCGTCCACGACCTCAGGAAGACCAAGGGTTTCTTCGTCGCGAAGGCGATCCAGTAGGGGAGAACGACCATGCCCGTCTCTCATCGGGAGATCCGGATCACCCGCGTGTTCGACGCGCCTCGGCACCTCGTCTTCGAGGCGATGACCAGGCCCGAGCACGTGCGGCAATGGTGGGGCGGCCTCGCGTTCTCGGGCGTATATCGTGAGATCGCCCCGCCCGAGCGCCTCGTTTTCGCCGAGGTTGTCGGGGCGTTCCCAGACACCGAATCGACCGTGACCGCCGTGTTCCTGGAAGAGGGCAGCGGGACACGTCTCACGCTTACCGTCACCTCCGGCCCGGGGTGAGCGCGTGACACGGGACTGGACGGCGGTCTGACCCCTGCCATCGCGAGCCCAGGGACGCCTGTCCGGTTCGTGCTGCCTTTCTCGTAATCCCAGAGGGGGAGCGATTGGCGCTCCCCGGTGGTATACAAGCACGATGGACGACGTGACGTCCTGGGCGACCCTCAGCCGTCTGCTCGACGAGGCGCTGGATCTGCCGCCGGACGCCCGGAGCGCCTGGCTGGAGGGCCTCGGCGCCGAGTACGACACGCTCAAGCCGCGCCTGCGGTCGATGTTCGATAAGGCGCTCGTCTCGGGTGACGAGTCGTTCCTGGCGACGCTGCCGCGATTTGCGCCGCCCGAGCTCGACGACGGGGTGCTCCACCTTCGTTCGGGGCGGGGCGGCGGGATGGTCGGACCTTACCGCCTGGTCCGCGAGCTGGCGTCCGGTGGGCAGGGGACGGTCTGGCTGGCCGAACGACCCGATGGCCTGGTCAACCGCCCCGTGGCCGTGAAGCTTCCAATCGGCCTCGCGTACCGCCCCGATCTCGCCGAGCGGTTAGCGCGCGAGCGCGACATCCTGGCGGGGCTCACGCATCCGCACATCGCGCGGTTGTACGACGCCGGCCTGACGGCGGAGGGCGAACCCTACCTCGCGCTGGAATACGTCGACGGCTCGGCGATCGATCGCCACTGCGACAGCGTCGGGCTGAGCCTCACGCAGCGCATCACCTTGTTCCTCCAGGTCGCGCGCGCGGTCGCGTACGCGCACGGGCAGCTCGTCGTCCACCGGGACCTGAAACCGTCGAACGTGCTCGTCACGCCGGAAGGAGAGGTCCGGTTGCTGGACTTCGGCATCGCCAAGCTGCTCGGCACGGGCGAGGCGGGCGACTCGACGCTCACCGAGGCCGGGGGACGCGCGATGACATTGCACTACGCGTCGCCCGAGCAGGTCTCACACGCGCCCCTTGGCATCGCCACCGACGTGTACTCCCTCGGCGTGATGCTGTACGAACTACTGACGGGCACGAGGCCCTATCGCCCGGCCCGGGACACGGTAGCCGCCCTCGAAGAGGCCATCCTGAGCGCCGATCCGATCCTCCCGAGCGAGGCCGCCGGCGCGCCCGATCGCCGCCGGGCCATTCGCGGTGATCTGGACACGATCCTCCTGAAATCACTCCAGAAGGCGCCGGGAGATCGCTACGAGAGCGCCACGGCCCTCGCCGACGACCTGGAGCGGTATCTCGCCGGCAGGCCCGTGCACGCCCGGGCCGACAGCCACTGGTATCGGACGCGCAAGTTCGTGGCGCGACATCGGCTGGGGGTGATGGCCACGGCCGCCGTCGTGCTGGCTGTGGTTGGCGGTGCGGGCGTGGCGACCTGGCAGGCGCTCGTCGCGCGGAGCGAGCAGCGGCGGGCGCAGGCGGTGAACGAGTTCATCGTCGCGTTGTTGCGCGATGGCAACCTGGACATGGAGGCGGCCACGCCCATGACGGTGGCGAACCTCCTGGAGCGCGCCCGGGAACGGCTGAAGGGCTTCGATCCTGGAGAGGCGAAGGCCGAACTGCTGCTCGTCGTCGGCGAGGCGCTGCTGAGCCTCGGCAACACGGCGACGGTGGCGGAGGTGGCCGCGGAGGCCCTGGCCGAGGCGCGGCCCCTCGGCGACGACCACCCGCTGGTGTTCCGCGCGCGCGTGCTCGGCGCGTGGGCGCACATGTACCGGGGCGAACCGGCCGAGATGCGCGCGGAACTGGACGCCGTGGCACCGGCGCTGGAGCGGAATCCGGTGGTCTACGCCCGGGAGCTCGCGATCGTCGCCCGCCTGCGCGCCGATGCGGCCATCGATGCCGGGCAGTACGAACAGGCCGAGGCCGCGGCGCGCGAGGCCGTTCGGCGGGCCGATGCCCTGGGACCGCGCACGCTGCAGGGCCTTCAGGCGAACGGCGTCCTGGTCGAGGCGCTCCGGCGCACCCGCAAGTTCGACGAGGCCGTTGCGGTGGCGGACCGCGGTGTGGGGCTGGCGGAGGAGTTGTCCGGCAATGCCGCGAAGGGCGCGCACGTCGTCCGTGCGCGCGCGTTGTACGCCCGATCGCTCGGCGATGCCGGGCAGCTCTCCGTGGCTGCGACCCAGATTGAACGCGTGCTCGCCGACGCCGAGGGCCTCTACGGCGCGGACGGGAGAACCGTGGCCTTCCACCTGCACTCGCTCGCGGGCCTGCAAATCAGGCTGGGGCGCTTGAAGGACGCGGTGGCGACGGCAAACCGCGCGCTGGCGATCATCGAGGCGCACAGTACGCCCGAGTCCGCAACGCTCGCCTCGTTCCGCAACATGGTCGGGGCGGCGCTCCTGGCGTCGCGCCGCGCAGACGAGGCACTCCCGCCGCTCTCTCAGGCGCGGGATACCGCCGCGCGGGTCTTCGGGCCGACCCACGAGAACACCCTCGCCACGCGCGCGACCGTGGCCATGGCGTTGGGCCTGGCCGGTCGCCGCGCCGAGACCGACCGCGAGCTCGACCGGCTGGTGACCGACATGAAGGCACTGGGCCGAGACGTGCCGCGCGTGCTGATCGCGGCGGGCACCGTCCACCGCCTGCAGGGGGCCAACGACCTGGCGGTCGACACGCTGCAGCGTGCGGCGAAGGCTACCGACGATGGTCTGGAGCTCGCGCAGATCCGGGCACAGCTGGGGTTGGCCCGGCTGTCCCAGGGTCATCTGGACGAAGCACGCACCGCGCTCGAGGACGCGCGGCGCGTGCTGACCGAGTTGGGCGTCGAGATGTCACCAGGCCTGGCAGACGTGCTCGTCGGACTTGGCCGTGTGCACCTCGCGCAACGGAGACCCTCCGATGCGCTTCCTCTGTTCGAGGAGGCGCATCGCTTCTGGCAGGGGTTTGGCCCGAGCCTCAGCGACGCGAGAGTTGCGGCGACGTGGTTGGCGCGGTGCCGTGCGGCGTTGGGACTTGCGGTTCCCGGCAGTTGATGCCCGCCTCGTTGTCCCCCACGGAGCCTGGCGCGGGCGGGCATGGCAGCGTCGCCCCGCACGCCACGCGCACGGCTACACCCCGTCCGCGGGAATCGCGATGGAGGCCGACGCGCTCAGGTACGCCAGGGCCTCGGCATCCGCGCCGAACACCTGCTGGGCCTGGCGCCAGAGATCGCGTGCCTGCAGGTGCGGGCAGTCGTCTTCGCCGTCGCAGCCCTCGAATCCCAGGGCCCTGGCCGAGCGTTCGTGGCGGACCATCTGGTCGTGCCACCGGCTGAGATCGTGAGCGAGCGAGACCGCGTCGTTCGTGCCGGCGCGGTTGGCGAGATGTCGATAGACGTGCAGCATCATGACCCTCCAAGGTCGTCATGGGAAACCGTTTGAATGGAACGGGACCGAGAACCCTCGGCCGAATCCTTAGATGTGGAAGGCCGAGGCGGAGAGGAGGAAGATGCGACGCTGGGAAGCGTACAGCGAGCCCGGCGCGCGGAGCGCTGGTACGGCGAGATGTTCGCGGACCGACATCACGTCTACGATGATATCACCGAGTGCGGTTCCCGGCTCCCGACTCCGGCTCCCGGTTTCCCGCTCCCGACTCCCGGTTCCCGACATGACCTACCGCCCTGGCTTCAGCTTGCCCTGGTGGCACGCCATGCAGCCGATCTCGGGGTTCTTCACGCCGGCGAAGTGCTTGTTGATGGCGCCCACCATGCCGCGCATGCGGCGGCCGGCGCCCTTCATGGGGTTGTCGTCCGAGCCCCAGTTGTTCGGGTCGTGACAGAACGAGCAACCGACGCCGAGCGATGCGGTGAACACGCCCATCTGCAGCGCGAGGGAGGTGTCGCCGTTGAACGCAGCCTCATAGCGCTTCGCGTCGCGCTCCCATTGCTCCTGCGTGATCTTCGGAGGAGTGAGCTTCCCCTGGTGGCAGGTGTTGCAGGTGATGCCGCCGTAGTTCTTCAGCGCGCCCGCGTTCAGGTCGTTCACCATGCGCGACATGCGATACGCAAGGTCGAATGTGGGCAGGTACGCGAGGTCCCACTGCCCATCGAGGTGACAGTGCGTGCACTCCACCCCGAGCGCGTTCGACCACTCCTGCATCCGCGCCTGCACATCCTCCTGCGCGTGAAGGGTGGTGAGGGACGCGGCGAAGAGACCGAGGACGAGCACGAACACGGGGGACCGGCGCATGTGTGACAGCGTATCGCAGCCGTGCGGGCCGGCGCCAACGGCCAGGCTCGCGATCCAGTCCGCACGCCAGGGTGCAGAATCCGCACGCTGAGGTGAGACTTCCGAGTGCAGCAACTGCCATTCAACGAGCCGCTCGAGGCGTTGTGTGGCCATGTTGACCGTGGCACAGCCTTCGCAGCATCCAGGGGCTCATGTCGGAACAGTCCAGCTCGACTCGGCCGCAGCCGCCGAAGCTGCTCGACCAGCTGCGTGCCGCGGTCCGGCTCCGCCACTACAGTCCGAGGACCGGGGAGGCCTATGCCGGCTGGGCACGCCGCTTCATCGTGTTCCACGGCAAGCGTCATCCCCGCGCGCTGGGTGCGGGCGAGGTCACGGCCTTCCTGTCGCACCTGGCGGCGCAGGGGGCCAGTGCCTCGACGCAGAACCAGGCGCTCAGCGCGATTCTCTTCCTGTATCAGGCCGTGCTGGGCCAGCAGCTGCCATGGATGCACGACATCGTGCGGGCGCAGCGCCCGGCCCGGCTGCCGACGATCCTGTCGCGTGACGAGGTGGCGCGTGTGCTGGGGCGGTTGAGGGGTGTGGTGTGGCTGATGGCGTCGCTGATGTACGGTGGTGGCCTCCGGCTGCTCGAGTGCGTGGAGCTGCGGGTGAAGGACCTGCACTTCGAGCGAGGCGAGGTGCTGGTGCGAGATGGCAAGGGGGGCAAGGATCGCGTGACGATGCTGCCCGGTGCGTTACGCGAGCCCCTTCAAGATCACCTGCGAGAGCGGAAGGCCCTGCACGACGCGGACCTCATGGCGGGCCGTGGCGCGGTGGCCCTGCCGGGCGACCTCCGCGCGAAGTATCCCAACGCGGGGCTGGAGTGGGGGTGGCAGTGGGTCTTTCCAGCGACGCGGTTCTACCGCGATGCGCAAACGGGCGAGCGGAGGCGCCACCACCTGCACGAATCAGTCGTGCAGCGGGCGGTGAAGGCCGCGGCGCGAGAGGCGGGCGTGGCGCGGCCGGCCAGCTGCCATACGCTGCGGCATTCCTTCGCGACGCACCTGTTGGAGGCTGGGTACGACATCCGGACGATTCAGGAGCTGCTCGGGCACCGCGACGTGAGCACGACGATGATCTACACGCACGTGCTGAACCAGGGAGGGCGAGGGGTGAAGAGCCCGCTGGATCAGCTCGGGACCGGCGGGAAGGGATGAGCGAGATAGGCAGTTCAGCCTCGCACGGATATCGAACTACGCCGGTCGGCCTATTTCCCCGTCGCCACGCGGGCTGTGCGCCGCCAAGTCATTCTCCTGGCGGCGGTTGGCCTGGCGTTGACCGCCACATACCAGACGGCTAGACTGCGGTTGAAACGGAGCAGTCGGGCTACGGAGTTCTGCCGACTAATCGTTAGGCTGCGACGATCAACACCCGGGTGAACCGAATGTGCCGACCCGCGGATCTTCTCGTCCCCTTTCTTGTGCTGGCCGGTGGGGTGTGCCTCTCGGCACAGTCGGCCACGACATGGCGG
>Ga0105095_10000721_pt1 | contig 16539 bp, 7 predicted proteins | sample PPLLak2March2015_2_FD_79180 | JGI IMG/M metagenome (GOLD analysis project Ga0105095, IMG submission 79180) | Freshwater sediment microbial communities from Prairie Pothole Lake near Jamestown, North Dakota, USA - PPLs Lake P8 Core (3) Depth... | ecosystem: Environmental > Aquatic > Freshwater >...
GCTCTTTCAGAAAAAGATGCCGCTGAAACAGCGCTTCGCTCGCAGATCGTTACACTAAACCAGAATATTTCCGAGAGGGATACAGTAGTCGCTGAAAAAACAAGACTTTCTCAGGATCTGGAGTCTAAAGCCGCTGTGCTCACTCACCAGGTTGTCGATCTCGAATCTAAAATTACTGCGCTCACTCACCAGATTGCCGAGAAGGATACAGTAGTCGCTGAAAAAACAAGACTTTCTCAGGATCTTGAATCTGAAATCACCGTGCTTACCCACCGGATTGATGAAAAAGATCAAAAGATACGAGAAGTTTATACTCACATTTTAACGCTGGACCGAGAGTTAGCTGAGATGAAACAGAGTGTACTTTGGCGATTTTGCTGCAAGTTTGATAATAGAATTATTCAGAGAGTTTTTCCGGAAGGCTCAAAAAACAGAGCGAAGTACCATTTGATGATACGTGGTGCACGAATTTTTGCCAATGAAGGTTTTGGTAAATTGCTCTGGCATTATCGTGAACGGGAAAAGGTTAAAAAAACTGAAAAAGATGCCAGCCGGAAAAATGGAAGAAAAAAAATTCCGATGGTTCCTGGACCTGATTCTGATTTGTCTCAAATCCAATTCCCGGTAATGAATAATGAGATCGAAGTATCGATCATAATTCCCGTGTACAATAAATTTCAATACACGATTAATTGTCTGCGGTCCATTTCGGAAAAAACCAAAGAAAGATATGAAGTTGTAGTAGTTGATGATGCTTCAACGGACAAGACGGTTAGTCTGCTGATAAATATTCCGAATTTATTGGTAATTCGGAATGACGAGAATATGGGATTTGTTGAATCCTGCAACAAGGGTGCACAGTCGGGTAAGGGGAAATATCTCTTATTTTTAAATAATGATACCGTTGTTACAGAAAACTGGTTACCCACGTTAGTAGAAGTAATGAAAAAGGAGGGTAGTGGCGCTGTCGGATCAAAATTAGTGTATCCCGACGGCACGCTCCAGGAAGCCGGCGGTATCATATGGAATGACGCAAAGGGCTGGAATTATGGAAGGGGAGATAATCCGCTCAAACCGGAATATAATTTTGTTAGGGAGGTCGACTATTGCTCCGGTGCTGCGTTACTGGTGAGGAGAGATCTTTTTGAAAGAACAGGCGGGTTTGATCCGCGTTTCAAACCAGGATACTATGAAGATGTGGATCTCTGTTTTTCAATCAGGGCTCTTGGATATAAAATCGAGTATCAGCCAGAATCAGTAGTCATTCATTTTGAGGGTATTACCAGTGGAACAGATCCATTGGCAGGAATGAAAAAAAGCCAGGAGACTAACAGAATAAAATTCCTCTCAAAATGGGGAAAAGAACTATCAGAATCTCATTTCAGTCCATTGCCGGAAAATGTATTCCGGGCCAGACATCACATTCGCGGAAAAAATATCCTTGTCATCGACCATTACGTTCCCACGTATGATAAGGACGCGGGATCCCAGCGAATGTACCAATTACTAAAAATCCTCCGCGATCTGGGGAACAACGTGACATTCGCCGGTGAAAATCTGCTTAAATATGAACCGTACACTTCTGATTTACAAAATCATGGGGTAGAAGTCCTCTACGAACCTTATGAAACTTCCCTTGAAAAGTATTTATCAGATTCTGGTATCTTTTTTGACCTTGTGATCGTCAGCAGGGCTCACATAGCAATCAAATATATTTCCGTGATAAAAAAATGCTGCCCCAACGCAAAAGTAGTATTCGATACGGTTGATCTTCAATATCTTCGTTTGTTAAGACAGGCCGAGATTGAACATAATGCAAATTTACGAGATGAAGCGGAAAAAAGAAAAAAGATCGAATTGAACCTTTCAAACATCTGTGATGCGACATGGGTTGTCAGTCCGGTTGAGAAGGAACTGCTCCAAAAAGAAGATAGTACAATCCGGGTTGATATTGTGTCGGACATTCAGGATACATGTGGACAGAAAACTTCATTTTCGGATCGGAAAAATATTCTTTTTATCGGGGGTTTCATTCACCAGCCAAATGTGGACGCTATCCATTGGTTCGTCCATGAGATTTTTCCTTTGATAAAAAATCAAATACCGGATGTCAGGTTGTTTGTCATAGGCAGTGATCCCCCTGCTGACATTAGGTCACCCACTGATGACAGCATCGTTGTCACCGGTTTCGTAGAGCAGGTGGAACCCTATCTTGAACAATCCAGGATATTTATAGCACCAGTCCGGTACGGTGCAGGGGTAAAAGGAAAAATCAATAAAAGCATGTGCTATGGTCTCCCTGTTGTCACTACAACCATCGGTGCAGAAGGGATGTATCTTGTGGACAGGAAGAACGCTTTAATCAACGATGATCCGAAAGGATTTGCAGATAACTGTGTTGAACTCTATCAAAATGAAGAACTCTGGACTGAATTATCCAAAAATTCCCTCGCTAACATCAACAATCATTTTTCCTACCAGTACTGGAAAGATGAAATTGAGAGACTGCTTGGGGAAATTTCCGGTCCCTGAAAACAGGGAGTCTGCTCCAGATCCGGTCATAAGAAAAACGGTTCTTCTACAGTACTAATTTCGATATATTCAAAATAGGTTAACGTTGAAGAATTCCAACACACGTAAGATCATTATTGCCAATCAATCTGGCCATTTTTTCAGTATTTGGTCATATCACAAATTCCTGTGGGAAAATAAACCGGACAGTTCACAGGAATAAGAAATTCAAAACGGTTATCATGCCCGGATAATAATCTTGGATCCATAACAACCTACATGCTATCATCAGTTGCGGGTAAATGAGGTAATGAAGGTTATGGATTCAGAATTTTCTCCTGCGGATTTCATCAGTTTTCAATGCAATATCTGTGGTCAGGAGAATGAAGTTCCTGCAGTGAATATTGACCGGGAAAAGCCCTCCTGTAAAAGATGTGGATCGAATGTCCGTTATCGATCGATTATTCACCTTCTTTCGAGAGAATTATTCCAGAAGAGTATTCCTTTATCCAGTTTTCCGGAAGATAAGAATATTTCAGGCATCGGCATGAGCGACTGGCAGAGGTATGCAAGGATTCTCGCAAAAAAAATGGATTACCAGAATACCTTTTTTCATAAAAAACCCAGGCTGGATATTAAAGATATCAGGAATTTCAACAGGACCCTTGATTTTGTAATATGCTCGGAAATTTTCGAACATATTGAATATCCGGTTTCTCCCGCATTTTTAAACCTCCGGCTTCTTCTCAATAATCAGGGATTTGTTTTATTTTCGGTTCCCTACATCATAACCGATAGAGAGACCTCTGAATATTACCCCGATTTATACAAATTTGAGATCATCCGGGAAAAGGGTACTCCGGTTTTAAGGAATATGACGAGAGATGGTGAGGTGCAGGCGTTCAGAGATCTCAAATTCCACGGCGGAGCAGACTCAACACTCATACAGGCAATAAAAAGACTTATTTTCAGATCGGGTAATTCGGTGACTCTTGAAATGAGATTATTTACGAAAAATTCCCTGATTAACGAATTTAGGAAGGCAGGATTTACGGACATATCTTTTTTCCATAAAGAAGAACTGAAATGGGGAATTCTCCAGGGGAATCCCTGCGGGTTGCTTATTGTCGCTCGTCCTGGATGACTGTCTGAAAAATTATCGTATGCGGGAGATCATTCCCAATTTATGAGTGTCATATCTCATTCCTTCGCCTTTGGAAATGAATTCTGTTTCTAAAGAAATATTTTCATGACACCACACCTGATATCAACTATTGTTCAACCTCAGTGTCGGACTTAAATTCAGGAACAGGATATGGATTCAGGTCGTTTTTACGATAACGTTGAGTATGCTACAATTGAGAGTGTGATGTTTTGCAACGCCGGGGTAAGCCAATCGGGATTAGCACCTGTTTTTGACATCCTTCAGAGATTGGATTCTCATACCTTTTTACACTTGTGACGACCATCAGATAAGCATTTTCACTAAGCCGGCTTTGCAACGCTATGGGTCTGGTTTGTTGATTATCACAACGTACCCGACATATATTTGGTCCCTCCTGCAAAAGGAAATAATTATTCCTGCTTAAATTAAGAACGTATTTGAAACGATGAGTTTTCAACTATATATCGGAATCTATCCAGCTGCAGGAAGCTGGACCGGTTTTTTCCCGGGAACCATCTCCCGGCAAATCCAGGTTAACCGATATTTGCCTCAGAAAGAGTGAAGGATGAAAGGGCAATTGCCAGATTTCTCGAATCACCGGATATTCCGAGTTCCTGCGGAGAAATTGCATCAGGAAAATAAAAAGTGAGGTATTGTACTTGTTCATTGAGATAATCCGGCTCAATTAAAAATTCCATATCCTGCGGTTGGGATTGGGTGAATGAATAATTGCCGAGTTCATGCTTGTTGAGATAGACAGCTACCCGTTGTATTTCATGCTTGCGTTCAACGATAAAGGGATAAGCAGTAATCTGTAAATTCATCAAAGTTGACTGTGAACGATTCATTGAAAATGCGATTGTTGCACTTCCACCATCAGACCATAGAGATCCATCATCAGGACTGCTCCAACCCGAACTGGTGAAATCCTGAGATTGTTGATAGTTGCCGAATTTTATTGTAGTTCCCAGATAATATTCCGGGGGGTTGTGAATTTCGATTCCCCTGGAGGTATATTCACGATAGGTTGGATGCCAGGAATTTGCGTACCAGCTGAAATTGCTGACAGTATATTCCTTCAGAGGGGGCAGATAATCCCCGTAATAGTATTCATGTGTCAGGAAGTAATGATAAAAGGTAAAATTCCGTTTGTCAGTTTCGCGGACATTGAACACAGATTCCCCACCAAATGAACTGGATACATTCAATTCAGCAGCAACACTTTTCGGGATGTCGGAAATCGATACCGGAGCATCTGAAATGGTGAATGGCCGGGTAGAATTTAGAGGCTTGACCAGCATGAGCGGAAGCCCACCGGTTACGACATTTTGTGACACATATGATATTGCAGCTGTAGACTGCATCTGAGACAAATTCATCCCATACGCGTTATTCGATACACCGTGGTCTGCAACTACTACGATCATCGATTTGTCAAAAATTCCCTTCTCCTTTAACCGCTCCAGTAAGATTCTGACAATCTGGAGAGATGCCTTTGATTGTTCTTTGTAACCGGCACGATTATCCGGTAATTTTCCATATTCAAGATGTTCATTGAGGAGAAAGGGCATATGAGGTACATCCAGATGATAAAATTTGAATGTTGGCGTCTCTTTGAGACGAATTGATTGTTCTTTTAATCGTTCAGCAAAACGACCGGATTTTTTCTCATGGTAGACATCTATTAACAGGGGGTAAGTTGTTTCTTTGAAAAAATGGGGACTCTGCCTGAATATTGTCAGTTTACCTAATTTTTCAAGCTGATGCAACATTGCCTCATGATTCAAAAAATTTGGTTGTACATTTGATTCAAGATCCTTATCGGGATAGACAAGACGTGAATATCCATAAACGTCGGTAATATATCCAAGTTCTTTAAAAATTTTTGGTAGTGATTCTGACTCGTACGACGTCTGAATAAATGTATCAAAAGGTACTGAGTTATTGAAATATTCTCCGGTAAGGATTAACGGGATAGAAGCGACCGTTGAGGGGTAACCACCGACTGTGTTCCGGTAATAAATAAATCCCGTGAACATTTCTTTATAATCGTCGTCATCATTGATAATTTCCTGGAACATATCAGACTGGAATGCATCTAAAACAATGATAATGACATTGTTATTTTCTGAAAATTCAAATTCAGATTCATCATAAATAAACGAATAACTCTTCCACTCGGGTTCGTCGGGAGCAAAGTGAATAAGTGCGAGAAATCCCCCGGTTTGGATTATTAACAGAAAAATACAGGCAATGGGGATAAATTTGTAGATTTTTTCATATCTGATATATGAAAAGGTAATTACGCCTGCCCAGATAAGAGTATCAATTAACCCGATGAGGAGAAAATTATTCCAGATAATCTCATGCCCATCTAAAAGACCGTAATCCCAGACCAGAATGTTCCCCTGGATATAGAATAATAGTCCGAATGAAAAAATAATGCAGATAATCCTTTGGTGCCTTTTTCCTTTAACTGATAAGGACACAATGGCTAGTACTATTCCGCAAGAAATTGTCAAGGCTAACAGGTAAGGACAGATATCAGAGAACGCATATTCAAATTCAAAAATATTTGTGAAATAAAGTGTGGAAGGACCGAAAAACCAGAGGGTAAATGACAGTAAAAATGACGCTGACAATGCAGTAATCACCGGTTCTGATTTTATTTCTGCAAATAATCGTTCAGGAACCAACCGGCTTCACCCGTCTCACCATAAAATAAAAAATCCGGTCGTCAGGTTTAATATGCTCCTTATTCATGATATCAAAAAAAGAGGAAAATGCCTTTTCAAAATGCTCCTCGGTATATGTATCAAAAATATCTTTCCGGTTCATCAATAACTTCTGCACCTGCGAATCACTTTTCGGCACAAATTCAATGATTAATGAATTCCCAATCCTGGAAAGAAATCTGGCAATCCGATCCAGAGGAACATTGTTCGAAATGGCAAGGTGGTGAATCAATGCCAGTGCAAGAACTGTATCTGCAGGCCCTCTTTCTATCAGTGAATCCCGTTCCTCGTTCTCCCATCCTGTACCCGGACTGGGATTTGTCAGGTCCAGGAGTAACGGGAGAATATATTGTTCCCCGTTCTGCACAATCTCACGATAATTTAATTCAACGCATGCGGGATCTATATCAAAAGCGACGGTCGGAATTTTATTGTTACTCGCCAGTCTTGAAAAAAATCCAGTATTGGCGCCGATATCCCATACCGTTTCAGGATGAGCTAATCCCAAAAAATATGACAAGAGCTCTTTTTTTCGTTCAAATGCTTCCTGAGAATAATTCGTATCCTGATAATAACCGGCCCATTCAGTACCTTCCGGTTGCCATTGCATTTTCACCAGAGTGGAAGTTAAATTATCGAGCATTCCCGATAATGCATTTTTACTGATCTCTATCGGTTTGATGCGTACATGCGCACCAGCATATTTTTTCTCGCTTTTTGCATGCAGATGGATATGCATCAGGATTCCCGTATTCAGCCATGTTTTTTTTGGTAAAAGCATGCTCGCCAGATCAAGGGGTATACCGTCAAGATTGGTACGGAGGATCTGTCCAAGGCGGATATCAATATAGTGCATTAGTGAAAGCGGGGCAAGGAAATGGCGGCAAAATTGGCGGTATCCTGTCCATGGCTTACCGGATTCATAGATTTCAAAGGATAACGTATCAATAAGAACAGGTTTTCCCTTAAGAAATTGAATATTATAGGCACTGGCATCTTTAAGAGTCATACCATATTCCAGTGAAATTCTCTGAATTTCAAGAGTTAACAAAGCGGCCTGTTTCAATTGAGAAAATGACCACTCATAAGGATAGGAAATAAAAGGTATCTGCAACGGTTTAATCACTTTAAAGGCATTATCTGGATTTTGTGGGGGAATATCAACATCCATATGAGGGATTAATAATTGGTTTGAGGATAATTTTTCATATAATCCAGATTGAATGAGCTGATGATAATGATCCTGATACCCCTTGTTAATCTGACGGTAAAGATTCCCATTGCGGAAAAATAAGAAACCTGACGGATCACGGAATGAACCTGGTAAAATCATATTCCCGTTTATTCCTGGATTTTGTTCTTTTTAGAATTGTGTAAAAAACTCTTGATCTTCTGCCAGTATATTTTCATGGTGAATGCAGCACCGAATGCCACAGCTGCAATCATTTGCCACACCATACTCCCAAAGCCGGGATCAAGATATGCTGATGCGGGTTGAGGAATCACTGTAATAAGGAAAAATACAAATAAAAATATCTTCGATTTCACAATAATCACGTAAGTACTCTTTTAATTTGATGCTCAACAAGAAAAAGGTATTTTCGCAGTGCTGGTTCATTCCGGGCACTGCTTAAAATTTCTTTTAAAAATTATTGAATTCCTCATTCTGCCATTTCCCAAGGACACATATAGCTTAAAAAAATCATAAAATTTCAATTTTCCTGCCTGAATGAATTCCTACAAAAAAATGCTGCGAAGATGGTATCATACCCGATCTTACTGTTTGGACTCAGTTTAATTTTTTCAAGAGTTACTTTTGCGAAAAATCATGTGTTTTTTCCGAAAACACCCGCAACTTTCCCCTTTCTCTGTCTTATTTAAAGGGGAATCCATGCTCGGGAGGTGTTCCTTCAAATTATCTGCCGGGCTGAAGAGAGGAGGAGTGAGACATTTTTCACAATGGTAAAGTCAATGAATCCCCGGTATATTTTTTCAGATGGGAGAAATTAATAAACAAGAAAAAACCTGCTCATGAGAAATTACTTCAATATCAGATAAAATGACCGAAAAAATCTGCCTCTTTTACCATTTACCACGAATTCATCGTCGAAAACCGTTTAGATGAAACTAATGAACCTGTCAGATAACCCTGAACAAGAGGTTATCAGGAGGATAAAATGAGATTTTTCAGCTGAACAAAAAAGAGTTTCCTGGAAATTTATGTTAATTCGAGAAATTTCATTCCCAATGTTCTCGTATCATCATTAATTCCTTCATTTTTTGGAATGAAAAATTTATTTAAAGAAATATGGAGCAGAACATCTGAATTTTTTTCCGTTTGTAAGGTAATGGGTAGTATCCCATGTTCGTAATTTTTTATCGAGTAGCTGACTGAGTGGATTTTTTCTGAATTTGCCGAGATCTCAATGGTTACCTCACCGTGATAGATCGTTTCAAATATCCCTTTGGGTATAAAGAAATTTAGTTCAATAATTCCTTCACCCGAACTTTTCACAAGGATTTCACTTTCCCTGCCCATCCATCTCCCATTTTCATCTCTTTTAAACCATCCTTTGCCGAATTGAAATGCATCAGATGACATCGATTCCTGGCTACCGGGTGATTTGGAATAAGAAGGATATAGAGGGGTCCTGGAGCCTCCGATTGATAAGAGATCTTTACATAGGTTATCAAACCCGGGAATATTCCGGGGAACAACCAGAATATCCGTCCACGGTTGCGGGCGTTTTAATGTTTCAGCAATAAATTTCTTAAACCCGGACTCGGGGACAGGAGTTACTGTGACGTTATTGAAGTGATCCTGACCGAGATCGAACACAGAACAGTTCCTGCTTATCTTTTTAAGAAAATCCAGAGAATCGATCCGCGTTGATAAAAATTGTGGAGAAAATTCCCAGATACATGTGCAATAGTGTTCATGTAATGTTTCGATAAACCCTGAATATACCTCATGCTCTGCTCCCTCGGTATCGATCTTCACAATAAAGCTGGTCGTTAGGTTATGGTCATGTACGTAGTCGTCAAGCGTAGTAGAATTCACAACAAAGGATCTGTCTTCCATCTGCGGGTTCCGGTTTACTATCCGGTTGCCTTCCGTATGACTTGAGGTAGTCCACATGATCACGGGAAAATTATGGTCACTGACTGCAATATTTTCAAACGTGACTGCGTTCTGGACGTTATTGATCCGGATATTATGGGGGATCAGGTCTGCAGTCAGACCGGGTTCAAAGAAAATCACCCTGTTGTTATGTTTGGAACGTCGTATCAGACAGGAGTTGATTATTGCGGTGATTCCGTAAGGGCAACCAATATCAATCAGCGTGAAATCCAGGTTTTCCCTCCAGTAGTGGTTAAATAAAATATAGTAAAGATTTGTTTTACATTCTTCAGGGAGGATTTCATGGTCACGGGTCTTGATGGCAATGGCGTCTTTTTTTGAAAACTGATAATTTTTCATTTCATCAGGAATGCAGGAATACATCATATCGTCGACATAAACAAAAAATTTTAAATCGCCGAAATTTACCAGATCCACCCTGCGTTTTTCAAATAAATATTCTAATATTTTCTTCTGGTTCAGGACAATTTCTTCATCGGTATTAATCATTTTATTCCAATAACTATCAAAGGCCACCTATTTATAAATAGTGAATTTTTTCACCCGGTTTCCGGTCATCTTTAGTTCAGTCGGACTGTTTCAGGTTATATTGTCCCGGCCGGTAATCATTCCCTGGGAAGGTGAATCAGATTATTCGGGTTATCCGGGGATCCCTGGGCTATCTCAAATTTCGTGATAAGAATTGAAAGCAATCTCGTATCCGGAGAACCGGATAGTGCCGAAGGTAAAAATTCTTCGCTTGTAGTGATTTCGCCATTCAGGTAATCTGAACGTGCAATGTGGAGAAACAATGATAAAGGAACGGATAACCTGTGAAACCCACCTGATTCAATCAACTTGCATCTTTCTTCATTTTCTATCCTGAACTTTATCTCTATCGAATTGTTTCTGTAGTTTGTAATATCCGGAATATAAAATTCCACATTGAGAAAATTCCCCTCTTTAATTATCGATGACCCAATCAGAAAGGTAGCATTCTTCCGGATCCAGCAATAGCCATCCGCTTCCGGTTCATACCACCCGTCCAGTAAAATAATTTTGTGTTGTTTCGAACTTAGCAGAAATCGCTCGTACTCATCGGAAATATACTGATCGATCTCGTCTTTGTCAGCCCGTGCCTGAATTTTTTTAAAGAGCATTTCCTTTTTAATAAAAATCTGGGCTTTGGAGGAATACACCTGAGGGGCGTCTCTGTACGTTAGTGATAATACATTGCATTTGGTATCCCATTCATCCATCACTTCGTTCAATTCTACCGGGGATAGATGATCATTCATATGAAAATTTGAAAAGTCCTTGAATTTATCCCAGTTCATATCAACAGAGACAAGATTTTTTTCTCTTGCCAGATCCCAATAGTATGAGCCGGGATAGGGTCTTAGCATTCCCCACCCGATTTTATTCAATTTTTTATCCTTCAGGTTATGGAAAAGGGCTTTCCATGTGGTTATGATATCATCTCTGGATTGTTCGGGAGAATTAAAAATAATTGAACAATTCACACTAATGCCGTGTTTATTGAGGAGGTTGATTGTATTCTGATTTTGTTCGACGGTAACGGATCCGTCCTTGAGGGATTTCAATACCGGCTCTGAAAAACTTTCGGCTCCGAAGGTAACCTGGTTCACGTGCATTTTCTTTAAGAGTTCACATAATTCATCGTCGACAAGATTTGCCCTGACTGCACAGAAGACATCGATATTCAGTCCTTTGCTGACAAACAAATCTGCGATTTCTCTCAATCTTTTTCTATTCACAATAAACAAGTCATCAAAAATGGTAATTTTTTTAACACCATAAGTTTTAATTAAAAATTCCATCTCAGAAATGACATACTGTGCTGAAAATTCACGGTATATATTCCAGTGTATTCTTGAAACACAGAATTTGCATTTATAGGGACAACCCCTCGACGTAAAAATATATAAATTTTCAACGTAGCCGCTAATCCCCAAAGCCCGTCGGTCCGGAAAAGGGATCTTATCAAGAGGCCGTATCAGATCTCTTATAGGTGTTCTTATCAATTCTCCTTTCGAATTCCAGAATGCGATTCCCTTTACCGTACCTAACTTGTTTTCATGGAAAGAATTGTCCTTTAAAAAAAGTTCGAGTAATTCTTTGACTGTTTCTTCCCCTTCCCCGATACAACCGATGACATTTTCTGGCAATGACTCAGGTAATAAGGAAATATGGACACCGCCGAGAATAATAGGGCAATTTGTCCTTTTTTTGATTTCCTCAATATATTTTAGTGCCAACGAAAAATTCTCTGTAGATGCGCTAATACCAACCAAATGAGGAGAACTCTTTATTAATTTCTCAATATCCTCAAAAATTTTAATTTCAACGGATGGCAAAGATGGGGAGACATAACTCTTTATATATCCCAATCCCAGTGGTTTAAAATATGTTTCCCGGATGTCGTTTCCCGTCGCTAAAATAAAAGCGAACTTGATTTTTTCCATTACAACTAAGTTGGCGAGACGAAAATTTATATCATTGGATCGGGTTTAACATCCTGAATTTATCGAGTAGTATTATTAGAAATATCAATCTTCTCCACAAAAATTTTGGAATCGGCAGGTTTGGGGTATTCCAATAAAAACCGGGAAATATTACCATATACCGGTTATAGGAATAGTACCACCATTCGGACTAAATGCCAGAATTCTGTCGACCGTCGGACCATCCCAGGCATTGTTGGCATTATAGTCGAGGATCCAGATTCCATTCCGGTAGAGTCCGATTTCATCCAGACCATCGCCATTCCAGTCCCCCTCAACCGGTGCATCTCCCACTGCCCCAAACCCGATAATCTGATCTGTCGGTGTGCCATCCCAGGCGGCATTTCCATTTGCATCAAGGATCCAGACGCCGGGTGACCGGAAGACTCCGATCTCTTTATGCCCGTCGCGGTTCCAGTCCCCTACAACCGGTATGTCACCAACTGACCCAAACCCGATAATCTGATCTGTCGGTGTGCCATCCCAGGTGGCATTTCCATTTGCATCAAGGATCCAGACGCCGGGTGACCGGAAGAGCCCGATTTTTGTAACGCCGTTCCGTGTCCAGTCACCAACAACGGGTTGATCCCCGGTTGAGCCAAACGCGAACATCCGATCGGTTAAAGGATCATCCCACATATAGTTACCATTTGCATCCAGGATCCAGAAACCGGGTAAACGGAAGACTCCGATTTTCTCAAAAGAATTATTGTTCCAGTCTCCTTTTACCGGTATATCACCGGCAGTGCCGAAGGCAGCCAGCTTGTCCAGTGGTGCACCGTCCCAGAGGTTATTGCCATTATAATCTATGCTCCACATCCCGTTACCGTTGTTAAATACCGCTATCCTGCTGCTGCGGTTTATTACATTGATATACCCTATCTGCGTCGAAACGTTGCTTCCTCCAGCATTTGTCGCGTTTAAGGAAATTGTATAGAGTCCACCGGTTGTGTATCTGTGCACCGGGTTCTGCATGGTTGCATTCACAGCACTTCCATCCCCGAACGTCCAGTTCCATGCCGTGGGTACGTTTGTCGAGAGATCCGTGAATACGACCGTCAGTGGTGCAGTGCCAATCACCGGTGTCCCGGTGAAATTCGCAACTGGTGGGGGTGGAAGACCTGCAAGCACAGCCCTGTAAGCATTTAATCGTCCACTGGTGTTAACTTTACCGGAAAGGGAACTCTTCACATCTACCGTCGAAAGGATAGCATTTTTAATCTGTATGGCGGTCAATGACGGATTTACAGATTTCACAAGCGCTGCAACCCCGGAAACGTGAGGAGTGGCCATTGATGTGCCACTCATAAAAACGTAAGTTCCATCATAATAGGTACTGTAGATATTTGTTCCAGGTGCAGCGAGATCTACAGAAACCGGACCATAATGGGAAAATGATGCAAGTAGATCAGTTTGATCGGTGGCGGCAACACTGATGATATTTGCAGAGGGATACGATGAAGGGTACTGGGGTACGATATCGTTATTTGGTTCAGGGTGTTGGGGAAAATTTCCCGCGGCACAGACGACTACTGCCGGAGAAGCATCAATTGCGCTCTGTAAAGCCGTACTACCACCAAGTCCGTTCCAAGAGTTGCTAATCACCGATGCTCCATTCGCATTCGCATAGCGGATCGCTGATACTGCATCAGAAGTAAATCCATTTCCTTCAAGATCAAATGCCTTGAGAGCCATGATTTTTACCTGCCAGCTTACGCCTGTCACCCCAATGCCATTATTTCCCACTGCCCCGATAGTTCCGGATACGTGGGTACCATGACCGTTATCATCGAGAGGATCTGAAGTGTTGGAGTAAAAATTCCATCCATGTATGTCATCGATGAAACCATTATGATCATCATCAATGCCATTACCGGCAATTTCTCCGGGATTTGTCCAGATGTTTGCCGAGAGATCGCTATGGGCATACAACACTCCTGTATCGACGACTGCTACTATAACCTGATCCGATCCCGTCGAGAGATCCCATGCGGATGTTGCACTGATATCCGCACCAGGTGTTCCGCCGGTCTGCCCGGTATTCCGGAGTCCCCACAGGAGAGAGAAATACATATCACCGGGTATGGTTGAAGCGATCTGCAAAGAACTGTCGTCCACGGTACCAGGTTCAATCCGATCCGGTGATATTGAGATAATGTAATCCGGCTCTGCATACAGGACATCCGGATTTGACTCGTATTCCTTGATCACGGACTGCACATCAGCCCCGTTTGCCAGCTGAACTACCTGGAGCCCGGGGAGATTCTGGGCACTGAAGTCTTTCTTTACTTTCGTACCGGTTTTTGCATGCGCCCTGCTTATGGTATCACTTGAAACAAAATAGTTACCATTACTCTTGGATTTGAACTGAACAATTACCTGGTCAGCAGCGTATCTTTGAACACCATTCGAATCTGCAACAATAACCTGTTTCTTATCGGTGACAATCTCCTGTTGAGGAGAATCATTACGGGAAAAATTTGCGGAAACTGAAATTTGCGGATCTTTTCCGGGAGCAGATTCCAGATCAGAGGCGGTCATAGTGGGAATTGTCCCAGGGAACAAGGAGAATCCGGCTGCTGCCCGGCTCATTTCGCAGGGAGTAACGAGTGGTTGAACAACTGATGGTATTGTTTGTATTACTGTTATTTTTTTTGCAGAAGAGGGTACCGGCGAAGTAAGCGTTTTCTGGCTCAAACATTGCACGGGGGTTGGGGGGGTTATTTCTGTTCCGTTCTGTATCAGACATACATCGATTTGATCATTATCAGACATGTTCATTGCGTTTATCGGATTTTGCAGTGAATATACTGGGATGGGAAGCAGAAACAGGAGGGAGAGAATAATCACCACACCATATCCTGCGATATGTCCTGGGACCGGAGGTGAAAAATGAGATTCAGAATGATTTGAGGAGCATGCAAAAATTAATCCCGGTCTGATTTTCCTCATATTGATATATTCGCATCATGGAGTCTTATAATAATCTTCCTCTGTTGAAATCCAGATTCATCAGTAAAAATATTGTATGATCGAAAATTCCTATGTCGTTAGAAGAGCATTTTAATTGTTGAGAGAATTTCAGAATTTCGCCTTAATATCAAAATTTTTCCAAAACCTATACCATCACTGGTTACTTTTTTTTTTAAAAAAGTTGTTATTTTAATTCCAGTTTCCTGCTTCGGGAACTGTACCGCCATTCGGACTATATGCCAGAATTCTGTCGACCGTCATACCATCCCAGGCATTGTTGGCATTATAGTCAAGGATCCAGATTCCATTCCGGTAGAGCCCGATTTCATCCAGGCCATCAGCATTCCAATCCCCTACAATTGGTGTATCGCCAATAGCCCCGAATCCAATTATCTGATCTGTCGGTGTGCCATCCCAGGCGTTATTCCCATTATAGTCGAAGATCCATACGCCGGGTGACCGGAAGAGTCCGATCTCTTTATGCCCGTCACGGTTCCAGTCGCCTACAACCGGTGTATCGCCAACAGCCCCGAATCCAATTATCTGATCTGTCGGTGTGCCATCCCAGGCGTTATTCCCATTATAGTCGAAGATCCAGACGCCGGGTGACCGGAAGAGCCCGATTTTTGTAACACCATCCCGGGTCCAGTCGCCAACAACAGGTTGATCCCCGGTTGCACCAAATCCGACCATCCTATCCGTGACCGGACCATCCCACATATAGTTGCCGTTTGCATCCAGGATCCAGACGCCGGGTGACCGGAAGAGTCCAATCTCGTCCAGCAGATTACTGTTCCAGTCTCCCTTAACCGGTATATCACCAGCTGCGCCGAAGCTAGCAAGCTTGTCCTGCGGTGCACCGTCCCAGAGGTCATTGCCGTTATAGTCCAGACTCCAACCCCCATCCACACTGTTAAATACTGCTATCCTGCTGCTGCGGTTTGTCACATTAATATACCCGATCTGGGTCGAAACGTTACTTCCACCAGCATTTGTCACATTTAACATAACCGTGTAGAGTCCCCCGGTCGCGTATCTGTGCACCGGGTTTTGCATAGTTGCATTCTCAGCACTTCCATCCCCGAACGTCCAGTTCCATGCGTTCGGAACATTCGTTGAAACGTCGGTGAATGTTACGGTCAGGGGGGCGAAACCAGTCGTCGGTGTCCCGGTGAAATTCGCAACCGGGGGTAGAGCTGCAGTCGTGACATTGATATACCCGAGTCTCGTGTAAGTGTCGAACCCAGCCGAGTTCGATGCATTGAGCGCAATATCGTAGAGTCCAGGGGTTGCGTATGTATGAACCGGGTTCTGCACGGTCGCATTCTCAGCACTTCCATCCCCGAACGTCCAGTTCCATGCGTTCGGAACATTCGTTGACAGGTCGGTGAATGTTACGGTCAGAGGCGCTACACCGGTCACCGGTGTCCCGGTGAAATTCGCAACCGGGGGCAGAGTTGCACTCGTGACATTGATATACCCGAGGCTCGTGTAAATGTCGAACCCAGC